>ERZ808258.742-NODE-742-length-11628-cov-2.623607_pt1 | contig 11628 bp, 7 predicted proteins | sample MGYA00521280_ERZ808258 | MGnify/ENA primary metagenome ERZ808258 (study PRJEB31516, sample SAMN03275585) | gut metagenome | biome: mammalia-associated habitat; material: feces | host: Papio cynocephalus | place: Kenya | collected 2012-07-19 ...
TATATCTTCTGGAACTTCTTTTGAACGGCAGAATTCCATTCCCGCGTGCAAAATTGGCATTCCTTCTGCAAGCAGAACTAACGAAATCGCCATTTTTTGCATCTGCTCATAATAAGCTTCATCTTTATCCTGCTCTGCAAGAAAGATTTTGTCTGCGAGCGTGATATTGTCGTGAATTTCAGTGTAGTTTACACTAACCCAGGTTTTTTGACTCCACGGATTAGGAGCGGCTGTTCCTTCTATTTTTTTATATTCAACCTGATGATGCTTTGTTGCTCCTACAATTCCAAATTTCACAGCTTCTTTTCTTGAGCCGTCGTGAATAAAGCCTTTTTCTTTGTCGTCAAAAACAGGACCTTTTATTCCGCAGCGCATGGCATCGTTAAAAAATCCGATTTCTGGCATTTTGCTGCTGTTAGCCTGGCACGCGCTTACCATTTTTTTTGCTCTGTACATGTCCCAGCCTTCGCCGTAAATTAGAACATCTTTTTTAATTTTTCTAAGAGCGTCTCTTATCATGTTCATGGTTACAACATCGTGCAGACCCATTAAGTCAAACCTAAATCCGCAAAGCTTGTATTCGCTGAGCCAGTAGCAAAGCGTGTCAATCATGTATTTGCGGAACATTTCCCGCTCGCTTGCTGTATCTTCGCCAGCGCCAGAGTAGCCTTCCACACGGAAAAAATATCCAGGCACGCTGGTTCCAAGCCCTTGATGCAGTCCGTCGTTTACGTGGTTGTAAACAACGTCCATAATTACGCCGATTCCTTCGTCTGCAAATGCTTTTATCATGGTTTTTAGTTCTTTTATTCTAACTTCGCCATGATATGGGTCGGTAGAATAAGAGCCTTCTGGAAGCGCGTAATTTTCTGGATCGTAGCCCCAGTTGAATGTTCCAAAGGTTATTTTTTTCTTATAACTTTCGTCGTCCATTCGGCTTTCGTCAACAGAGCGGAAATCAAAAATCGGCAGAAATTGAACATGGGTTATGCCAAGCGATTTTATATGGTCAAAACCTGTTGGAATTCCGTTTATGGAAGTTCCTTTTTGGCAAGCACCCAAATAAGTTCGTTTTACTTTTTGCAAATCTTTAGAACCTTTCCAAAATTCGCTAGAAGAAATATCTGCAATATGAGCTTCATAGGCAATTACATCTGAAGGAGTCGCAACAGTTGGAAGTTTTACATTTTCCCATCCAACAGGATTTGTTCGGTGCAAATCCACAACCATTGAACGAATGCCGTTTACTCCGCTAGCTTTTGCGTAAGGATCTGAACTTATGTTCTGCACACCGTGAACGGTAACTTCGTATAGATAATAAATTCCGTGCAGGTCGCCTTTTACACAAGTTTCCCAAATGCCTTCTGAGCCATCTGCGTTTTTTTTGTGCAAAGGAACTTCTTTAAAACATTCTGATTTGTTGCCATCTTTAAAAAGTTTTAGAACAACTTGTTTTGCAGTTGGCGCCCATAGGCGGAAAACGGTTTTTCTCTTTGAATATATTGCGCCAAGTTCCGCATTTGTAAGATATTTTTTCTTAAAATCGTCTGAATCAAAGAACCATTCCAATGCGGCGGTATTTTCCCCTCCGGAAGTTTTGCTTTTCATTCTTTCGCTAAGAATTAAGTTGTACAAGTAGTCCTTTTTCTTTTCGCTTCCGCACCAAGGATTGTCAAGATTGTGCTGCTCAAACGGCGATTTTATCCATTTTTTAGGGCAAGCAAATTTTTCGTAAGTCTCGGAATTTCTAATTTTGATGGAAAATTCGGTTGCCTGTTCAGCTTTTAAAGGATGACCATTAATTTTAAGTTCTGTTTTTAAGGTTGATGAATGGAGAACCGTTGAACAATTGTACGATTTTCCATTGCGAGCTATTTTTACGGAAATTGAGCTTTCAGTTCCAAACGGCAAAGTCGCGTTAAAACTGCTGCAACCTGAAGGAAGATGAGGATTTAATTCTAAAGAGTTTTCTAAAAGATTGCATTTAAAGCCAATTAAATCCTGAACAATGTTTCTTACAAATTCAGCGACGCTCCAGGCTTGGCTAAAAGTGCCGGAAAGTTTTGGATTTCCGTTGGAATCTGGGCGGGCATGAATATTTTCGCTTAATGAACCTGCGCAACCCATTTCCATAATCATTTTAGATTCATTCATCAAAATGGCGGCGGGTTTTGCAGGTAAAAGACCATTTTCTTCTAAAGCGCAGGCAGAAACGTACATTCCTGTGTTCCATTCCCAAATTGTGCCATTGTGATAAGCCGCATCTTTGTGATACCAAGCGGGATTTTCGTGTTCTGGATGAAACAATGGGTCTTCGGGGCTTAAACTGTAAAGTCCAAAAGGATTTACAAGCTCTCGTTCAACATTTGCTATTACAATTTTTGAGTAATTTTCGTCAACAAACTTGTTTTCTTCGCTTTTTGGCAGAATTGAAGGAATTGTTATGGTCATAAGTTGATTAGGTCTTACTCGCATATCCTTTGCCCATTCGCCATATCCACCTTCAAGAAGGTGGTCTGCCATTGCATTGCAATCGTTGTTCCAAAAAATCCTATTAAAAGAATCTTTTACTTTGGCAGCTTTTTGCGCATAGTCTTTTTCTTTTTCGTAGTCTTCAAAATAAGAACAAACAAAGCTTCCAATTCTTAGCGCAGTAAACCACAGTGCCTGAATGTCGTTCGCCCTGTTTCCGCGTGGCGACCAAGGCTGATTGTTTTTAATTCTAGCGTCCATCCAAGTGTCCGCATCGCCGTGCATTAAGAATCCGTGTTCATCGCAACGCTTTGCGTCTGCATCAAGGGCAATAAGAATTGTATCTCTTAATTTTTCAAGAATGGCTTTGTCGCCAGAATAAAGAATGTATTCCCAAACACCGCGAATAAACCACAAGGTTCCATCTGCTGTATTGTAAATAACATCGTCTTTATCTCTGTAGCGATTAGGAATTCTTCCGTAGGTCGGGCTTTCTTTATTTAAGTCTTGAAATCCTGCAAATCCTAAAAGAACATCTTTTGCTTCTTCAAAGCAACCTGAGTTCAAAAGAGTTCCGCACAGAGAAATAAATGTGTCCCTTCCCCAGTTGTCTCTAAACCAGCGCAGGCCAGCCCAAATTCCGCGGTAGGAACTTCCGTGGTCTTTTGTTGCAAGGAGCCATCCGCTAAAACGGGCCCAAGCAAACGCTTCGTCAAATCTTTTGTCTCCGCTTTGAATGGAACATTTTTCAAGAAACTCATTTATTTTTTTGCAGTGAGCGGCAATTGCATTTTCGTTTGCAAGACGGACAGCTTTTTTTTCGGCTGTTGCACGGTCTTTTTCGAATACAAGGTACCAGCCTTTTGAAGAGAATTTTTCTTCCTGATTCAGCTGCTTTTCATTGCAAAACAGGTTTAGTGTATCCGGATTTTCTGCATAGTTAAAATCAAAATTTCCAGCTATGGCAAAACCTATGTCGCTGGAAAGAACGTGAATCCCGTCGACTAATTCCATTTTCCAGCAAGGAATTTTTACATCATTTGAAGTGTCTTCATCGGGATTAAAATCATAGCGTACAGTGTTGTAAAACAAGTCTTTTAGACCAATGTTTTGTAATGAAGAAATATAAAAAGCCTGCTCGTCTAGCAAGAGAGAGGCTTCAAGGATATTTTCTCCAAAAAAGGCCCTAAATCCATAAGGGTAAACATTTATATAATCAGCGTCGCAAAGCGAATGTCCGTAGGCAAGAATGTCTGTAAAATATCTTACTGAATTTTGCCAATATCCATTATTTTCGTTGTTTTTGAATTCATACTCAAAATATCCGTTTTTGAGGTCCGTCCACGCCATGCGGCGGTTGCCATCTGTAAGAAGTTTTATATGCATATTATTTAGAATATCCTAGTTATTTTTGTTTCGCAATAGATTTTTAATCTCTTATAGCGTAAAATTAAGTTGATTGAAAGCTGAGTTTTTATGAATTATGAATAAAAGCGTAAGCAAATTTACAATTTGTGAAGATTTTGTGCGATAAGAACAGCTAAGGTTGCATAGCAACCCAAACCGATTCAAACGAAGTGCGAGCACAACCATCTGTAGCAAATTGTAAATTTGATGAGAGCGTTTTTTACAATTTATAAAAACTCGGCTTTCAAGCTATTATCAAGATAGGAAAATGCTTATGAAAAAGAAAATTACATTTATTCTGTTGGCATCGCTTTGTTTTTTTGCAAGCGCGGCTACAAAACTTACTCTTTCAAATGGCATAAAGCTGACATTTGAAGGCTGTACAGATAATTCTGTAAGAATCGAAGCTATTTGCAAGACAGGTTCTGCTCCTGCAAAAGAGCTTGAACTAAAGCGAAAGGCTTCAAAGGACCAGTTCGTTCAAGCAGGAGATTCTTATGTCTGGAGAGATTATTCAATAGAACCTTCAGAAAACGGGTATTCCATTTTATTTAAGGGAAAAGAACTTTATTCTTCAAAATTTGTAGAAGAAAAAAAGGTTCTTCGAGAACTTAGGACTTGGAGCGAAGCAAAGTCATTTTACGGATTTGGACAGGCAGGCAGAAAAACGGATTTAAGAAACCAGTCGTTTACTATTTTTAATGTTTCAAAATACGGCGACCATGCATACATCTTTATTCCGTTCTATTTTACAGAAAAGGCGACAAGCGTTTATTACAATGCAAACGGAAAAGACTGGATTTTCTTTCAAGACGGCGAAGATTGCCAGGCATACACAAGTCTTTACAAACGAATTGAAAGTTACGTTTGCCAGGAAGAAAATACTAAAGACTGCGTAAAAAAGTTCTATAAAGAAACAGAAACTTCTTGCATGCTGCCGAAGTGGGCTTATGGCTATATTCAGTCAAAGTATGGGTATAAGACCCAGCAGGAAGTGGTTAATCTTGTAAATGATTTTAAAAAGCACGATATTCCTCTTGATGCAGTTGTGCTTGATTTGTTTTGGTTTAGGAAGATGGGCGATATTTATTGGACTAGCCCCGATTTTCCAAATCCGCAAGAGCTTGACAATTTTATGGAAGAAAACGGTGTTAAACTCATTACAATAACAGAACCTTTCTTTTCAACTGCAAGCCAAAACTATAAGGATTTAAAATCCATGAACCTTTTGTGCAAGGACAAAAAAGGTAAGATTGTTCTTTGGCGTGACTGGTGGCTTGTAGACAAAGACCGCGAAGGGGGACTTTTTAATCCTCTTGGCAAAAAAGCGTCTAAGTTTATGGGAAGCCGCTATTCTAAAATGGTAGAAAGTGGAATTGACGGTTTTTGGACGGATTTAGGCGAGCCAGAAGGTGCAAAAGACACAATTTTTTACGGAAAATATCCTGAGCAGGTATTTCACAATTACTACAATTATTATTGGTCAAAAGCTCTTTTTGAAGGAATGAAGGCTGAGCATCCTGACAAGCGAATTTTTATAATGTCGCGTTCGGCAACTACTGGAAGCGGAAAATTTAATGTTTCTGTATGGTCTGGAGATGTTGCAGTAAGCTGGCCAAGTCTTTCAAATCAGGTCGCTTACGGAGTAAATACTGGATTAAGCGGATTGCCGTATTGGGGCAGCGATGTTGGAGGCTTTACTCCTGAAGAAAGTCCTGAAGAACTTTATGTTCGTTGGCAGCAGTTTGGCGCTTTTACTCCAATTTATAGAGCGCATGGAACTGGAAGCCGTGAGCCTTACGCTTATTCAAAAGAAGCTGAAGAAATTACAAGAGATGCAATAAAGACTAGAAAAGCTTTGCTGCCATATATTTATTCAACAGCAAGACAAACAATGAATGGAATTCCAATGATGCGGCCAATGTTCTTTGAAGATTCAGAGATTCCTTCTGAGTATAATTCTACGCAATACATGTTTGGAGATTCAATTTTGGTTTCGCCAATATGCAAGCCAAAAATACTGGAAACTGAACATACAACTTATCTTCCGGAAGGAAATTGGTACAACTTTTATAGTCTGGAAAAAGTTTCTATTCAAAAAGGGAAAAATGCTCTTGTTACAAAAAATTCTATTAATCAGATTCCTGTTTTTATAAAGGAAGGTGCTATAATTCCTGCCCAAAAAGATGGCGAAAACTACATTTTTGTAATTCCTGCAGAAAATGTGCAAAATACTTTTACTTTGTACAACGACGATGGCGAAAGTGAACAGTATAAAGAAGGCTCTTTTGCCGAACTTCAGCTTTCTCTTTCTGGAAACAGTCTTAGAGGCAAAGTTATAGGCGACAAAAAGTTCCTTTCAGATTCGTATACAATTGTAGTGCCAGCAAAGAACGGAACTTTTAGCAAGCAAAAAGTTTTGCTAGATGAGCTTTGCAGTGGAATTCAATTAAAGTAAATAAAATTTATGGAAGTCGAGTTTTTAGAAAAAAGAATAAAAGCGCTGAAAGCATTCTTTTTTCTAATTATAAAAACTCGACTTCCGGCCTATAAAGAAATGCCTGCTTCTAACAATTTTTTGTCTATTTTTCTGTAATATTTTTTGTAAAGCCACGGATGTAAATCGTCGTATTCCTTGCCAATTTGCGGCGTTTCTATATTTGCATCCAAAGAAGTTTTTTCAATTTGATAAGAACCGTTGATTCTCCATCCATTTAAAAGTCCTATGCTAATTGCGCATTTAGGGCAACCAAATGAACAAGCTGTGCACATTGTACATCTGTGGCCGAAAATAAACTTTTTTCCATCAAAATGAATATTTTCAGTCGGGCAATTTTTTTCGCACTTGTGGCAAAGAACGCATTTTTCCATATCAACTTTTAGGGTTGGACCTGCAATTCTGTAATAGAGCCATTCTATTCTAAAAAGTGGAACCCAAAAACGCAAGAAAGGGCTTATGTGGACGTTCTGCTTTTTGTCTGCCAAAATTTCAGCGCAAGAAAGTTTTGCGTAAGCGTTTGCATACAAGGCTTCTCTTTTTACCATTGATGGCGTGTGCCTAAAAATCATGTTGTAAGGCATGACATAATGCCGGTCAGAAACAAAACTAAGGCCTTTTTTTTCAAGAAGCGCAATCAATTTTTGCGAAGAAAATTCATTTATATAAAGACCTTCTCCGCTGGTTTTAAAAACAAACGCTTTTTTTGATGATTTTTCCTGAACTTTTGGCAAAAGTTTTGCAAATTCAAAAAAAGGCAATGGAACATTAAAACCGTAGACAGGATGTCCAAAGCCAATTAGGTCAAAATCATTGGGCGAAGGCACATCAAAAAATGCTTCTCTTTTATTTTTTTTAAGAACAAGCTTTTTTTCGCTTTTATTAAGATTGTCAGTTTCTAAAATACTTCGGCTTCTTACGTCATAAATAGTTGTTTCATAATCGGTCAAATATTTCTTATACAGTTCCGCAACAAATCTTGTATTTCCTGTTCCAGAAAAAACGTAAATTATAGCTTTCTTCATTAGAGCTTTTCCACCGGCTTTAATAAATCGTCGTCTTCATGATCATCGTAAGGATAGACATTGTTTTCTTCATCTTTTCTGTGCGTGTCGTACCAAATTTGCGCATAAAAAGGAACTTTTGCCGCAGCTTTATCAAAAGACCACTTTGGCAGTGCTTCGCAACATTCTGGACACCAAAAGCCAGCCTTTAAAATTGTGTAAGGAGAAGATTCAAAAACGTGCCCATTGTGGCATTTCCATGAAATTTTAGAATACAAGTCGCCTTTTTTCATATCAGAAGAAACAACTTCACCTCCTCTGAATTGTGCTGCCTGTTTTAAATCTTGCAAGTCTAATTCATCATCACTTTTTGACTCATCGTAACCGTGGTTTAATTTATATTTGTCTGCCTTTGATTCATCCTTTAATTCGCCATAGTCAATTTTGCCTTCCGGAGAGCGGCCTTCTGCCAAGACAGGAAAATCTTTCCAGTCTTTTGGAATGGCTTCAAACGCTTCTTTTCCGCCAAAAAACGCATCTATTCGTCCTTTTTTGCCAAGCCGAACCCAGTTCATTGGAGCGTTGCTATTTTTTAAAAGCCGCTCGATTGCAAGTTTTCGAATTAATCCAGAAGGAACTATTCGGCCAAACCAATAGTACCAAAGCGATTTTTTCATGCGCCGCCAATAGTCTGCGCTTGTTTCGGTTCGATATTCAAGCCATTTATCGAGAATGTCGGAATCTGTATACCAGACTCCGTGGAAATTCCTTGTGATATTCCAATTTGGATTAAAGAATTTTTTTGCGCTTGCACCCATAAGGCCAAAGCCGGAATTAAATGTTTCAAATCCAGTTTCGCGGCAAGCGGCTCCGCCTCCAATGTTGTAGTCTTTTTTCCAAAATCCTTGCAATTTTCCGTGCAAGTCTTTTTCAATTAAATGCTGAATACAAAGCCCCGAATCTCGGTCTGTAACCCATTCAAGAGGAGCATTCCAGCAAGTATGGAACATAAGTCCATCGTTCATGTTGTTCGCAAGAAAATACTTGTGATAAACAGCGGTCTGCCTTAAAACAACCCAGTTTTTTAGACCGCTTTCAAGAACGTAGCGTTCGCCTTTAATCTTGCTTGCGGAATAGTAGTCGTAAGCCGAAGACATAACCGGGTCGCCCATTCTAGCCCAAATATGATGATAGTCACGGTTGCCGTAAACAGCCACAGTGGAAATGTGAACAAGTTTTATTTCATCTTGGCGGCCGCTATTTTTTATTGCGTCAACAACATTGCAAGTTCCTGCATAGTTTGTGTTTATTGTGTTTAAAGGATTATGGTCGGCTTTTGGCGGAATAACCGCTCCGCAATGAACAACGTAATCTGCCCCGTCAATAAAACGGGCAACCGCATTGTAGTCGGCAAGGTCGCCTTTTATAACAGTTATTCTGTTTTTTCCTTTTTTTAAAAGCGATTTAAAAAAACTTCTGTAGTGGCGGGTTTTATCGTAAACAAAAAGCCGTAGTTCAAAATTTTCAGCAGAGCTCAAAAGATGGGCAACAACTTCGCCCCCCATTGCTCCATCAGGTCCCGTAACAGCAACAACTGTATTTTTTTTAGAATTTTCCATGGTTGATCCTTGTAAAAGATTATATCTACATTCGTTGCCGGTACGATTCATAAAGCAAAACGCCGGCGGCGACGCTTACATTTAGGCTGTCGATTTTTCCGCATGTGGGAATGCTTACAATTTCGTCGCATTGGCGGCTCAAAAGTTTTGCCATGCCACTGCCTTCGCTGCCCATTACGATTACACTTTTTGCAGGAAACTTTATTTTATTTAAGCTAGTTCCGCCTGCATCTGCGCCAAAAATCCAAAATCCTGCTTCTTTTAACTCTTGGACGGCTCTTACAAGGTTTGTAACGATTGAAACTGGAACCCAAGCAACAGAACCTGCGCTGCTGCGTGCAACGACTTCGTTATTGTAAATGTCTTTGGTGCCGCGATGGTCTGGCAGAACCACTAGAGAAACTCCAAATTGGTCGCAACTGCGGATAATTGCGCCTACATTGTGCGGGTCTGTAACAGAGTCCAAAACTATAACAAGCCGTTTTTCTTCTTGGTCAAGTTTTTTTGCCTCTGCAATCCAAGCAGAAAAATCAACTTGAGCTGTACCGGTCGATTCATCTTTAATCTTCATTACAATTCCGCGATGATCCCGGCTAGTTTCTGGCAACACTTGGACTATGGAATCAAGCGTTTTTTCATCGCAAGAAGAACTTTGAATTCCGGCTTCTTTTGCCTCTGCTAAAATTTTTTTTACACGAGGACCCGGCTTTGAAAAACGAATGCAAATGTTTTTTGTTTTGCCAGTTTCTTTAGCTTTTAAAACTCTCTCTTCAATTGCGTGAAAGCCGGTTATAATTCTTTCCATAAATAAAGTCCAAAAATGCGGTATAGCCCAAACTTCGAGTTTCTTATAAATTGTGAAAAAACGCTTTCAGCAAATTTCCAATTTGTTCAGAGGTTGTGCTCGCGTTTCACTTGGGCTGGTTTGGGTTTCTATGAAACCTTAGATGTTCTTATCGCACAAAATCTTCACAAATTGTAAATTTGCCTACGCTTTTATTTATTTCCTAAAAACTCAAAGTTTATGCTGTGTAAGATTTCATCTTCCACAGCAAGGTTGTTGCTCCTTTGGTCGCAACAATTTACCAAAAATGCTGTGTAAGATTTTATCTTCCACAGCATTTTTTATATTTTTTTCCAGAACCGCAGGGGCAGGGGTCGTTGCGGCCGATTTTTTCGCCTTCGCGTTTTACGGTTGTTGTAAGAATGTTTCCGGCAATGTATTTCCAATCGCCATTTATCTTTTTAAAGCCAGCAATTTCGTGGTGAACATCTCTCATCTGCTTAAGAGTATAGTCAGCGGTAAATTCAACAACGCCTTCATCGTCGTTTTCGCCGCCTTTTTCTGTTCTAAGAATTTTTAAACCGTGCCAAGTTGACTGGTTGCTCCAGTCTTCAGTTGCTTTTTTGTCAATATCAGCAATTCCTTCGCCTTCTTCGCAAGAATCGATTATGAAGTCTATTTCATGTTTTACGTAGGCAGAATATCTTGCTCTCATCAAAGCTTCTGCTGTTGGAGCTTTGATTTTTCCTTTTATAATTGGTTCACAGCAATCGCTATAATTTTTCCCAGAACCACATGGGCATTTTTCAATGTTTTCACTCATAATTTTACTATACCAAAATCTTAAAGGCTTCGCAATTATAAAAAAAGGGCCGTCACTCATGAAGTTTTATAGACTTCAGAGGCAGCCCGTTTTACCTTAATCTTATAAAAAGTTATTTAGAACCTTTTTTAGGAGGTGTTGTTACAACAACAGAGTTGTCAGCATTTGAATAAGGAGCTGGAATGTATTTATCTGCTTTCCAATCGTTTTCCCATTTGTAGCCGTCAAGCAAATAGCGGAACTGATATTCTTTATTAGCTTCAAGTTCAAGTTTTACAGAGAAAGAACCATCTTTTCCGAGTTTTAATGGTGTATCAGTACTAGACCAACTGTTAAAATCACCAGCAATATTTATTTTTTTTGCACCCTGAGCTGCTTCTGCTGATACTGTGAATGTTACGTTACACTTTGTTTTGTCTTTAGAAAAAGTTTTCTTTAATGACATAATATAACTCCATGACTTTCTATTATGTTTGACATCAAAAAAATGTCATCTTTATATAGTATATAACATTAAATTAATTTGGTACATATCTTTTTTGAAAATTAAATTCAGAAAAACCATATATGCGCTTGGTTTGATTTAAAATCTAACCTACATATTTTAGCACTATTACTGTCAAATCATCACGCAAAGGAACTGCTTCGGTGTATGCGTCGAAAACGTCGATTAAGTATTCTAAGATTTTTTTCGAATTATCAGCAGGGGCTTTTGAAAAAATCTTTTTTAAAAGATTAACCCCCATTTCGTCGCCTGCTAGATTTCTGCTTTCTATAAGACAATCGGTATACAAAAGAAGGCAGTCTCCTTTTTCTAGGTCGGTTTTAAATACGCCATAGTCGCCTTCTGGAAGTCCTTGCATGCCCAAGAACATTCCTCTAAACGAATTGTCTTCTTCTCCTAGTATAGAAACTTTTCCGCTGGCTTTCTTAAGAAGTATATCTGTATGGCCGCCGTTTACGTATTCAATGTGATTTTCATTAAGCCTAAGAAAAATTCCTGTTAGATAGTTTTCTACAGC
>ERZ808258.748-NODE-748-length-11529-cov-3.375022_pt1 | contig 11529 bp, 13 predicted proteins | sample MGYA00521280_ERZ808258 | MGnify/ENA primary metagenome ERZ808258 (study PRJEB31516, sample SAMN03275585) | gut metagenome | biome: mammalia-associated habitat; material: feces | host: Papio cynocephalus | place: Kenya | collected 2012-07-19 ...
ACCGCCTGGTCTGATTTCAAAAGCCGCAAGATTCTGGGCTGGGATTTGCACGCCGCTGCGCCCAATTCCGACCACATTTTTACTAGCTTCCGCTCGATGGCCGCCAATTTCGGCTTGCCTGGCACCATTTATATCGATAACGGTAAAGATTATCGCTGTAAAGATTTCGCCGGCGGTCGCGTGCGAGTAGAAGTCGATGAGAAATATACTTCTTCTCTTATGGCCGATCTGGGCGTCGAAGCGCGTTATGCGCTGCCTTATAACGCCCAAACCAAGAACATCGAGCGCCGTTTTCGCGATTTCCACAACTATTTTGAGCGTATATTAGAGGGGTATACCGGCTCTACTATTCCTAAACGCCCTGAAGTGCTCAAAAAGCAGCTTAAAACTGGCAAAATCTTGCCTTTAGAGCAAGCTAGCCAACTGCTCAACCAGTTTATAACTGAGATCTTGAACAAAATGCCCTTCGGCAAAGGCGCTATCTTCGCCAATTTAAGCCCTAACGAGCTTTGGCAAGCAGATAATCCTGTTTTACGTCGCGCCGATCCTAAGAGCTTGGCCGTTTTCTGTCAGCGCAGTAGCCGTTTAGTCACCATCGGACGCAACGGAGTTAAGGATCCCGACTTAGATGCCGTTTACTGGGCCGAAGAGTTCGTCTCCATGAAAGGCAAGCGCGTTTATCTGCGCCGTGACCTCTCCAATTACGCTGAAGCTTGGGTTTATGGCACTAACGACGAGCTGATCTGCCTGGCTAAGCTGGCTGAAAGCATCCATCCTTTGGCTGCTGATGAAGTCAGCAAAGAAGCCCTTAAAGAGCGTACAGCTCAGAAGCGCCGCGAGATTAAAGCCGTCAAGGCCGCCGCTAAAGTGCCCACTATTGCTGCCGCTGACAAGATGAACTTGTTACAAGCTGGCGTGGCCGCCCTTAATCAGGAGCGCGGCTGGGAAGAAAAGCCCCAAAACAACGTCATTACCGTGCAGCACACTCCTCTGGATGACAGGGTTCGCCAGATGGAAGAACTCCGGCGCGAGGCCACTACCAATACGCCTATCTATCCTATCTTAACGCCGCCGGTTAAGCTCAAAAAGAAGATTTATTTAACCAGAACTCAGCGAGATCTGGATCAAAATAAAGGAGGAAACTAATGAGCATTAGAGAGGCATTAAACGCTTATTTAACAGGCTCAGGAATGTCGCAAAATGCCCTCGCCAAGGCGATTGGCATCTCAGCTTCTGCTCTTAGCCAGTACATTAAAAACAAGTACCCCGGCGATGTGGGCGTATTGGAAAGCAAGATTAGCCAATATCTCAACATCAGCCAAGAGCGCGAGGAATATCCTAAGGCGCAAATCGGCTTCGTGGTAACGTCTATCGTTCAGCAAGTCACCGAAATTGCCAGAAACTGTCACATTGGGCAGAAAATCGGCATCGTTACCGGCGACAGCGGCCTTGGCAAAACCACTTCCGTAAAGCATTACGTGGAAAACAATCCCGATGTAATTATTGTTTACGGTCGGCCTTCGATTACTACTAAATCGCTCATCCGCGAGCTGGCCTATAAAGTCAACGTCGATCCGCAAGGCTCCATTGATGACGTTTTTATGCGTATAGTCTATCGCTTGAAAGGCTCAGGCCGCATGTTAATTGTCGATGAAGCCGAGCATTTAACTGCTCGCGTGCTCGACCAATTGCGCCGCCTTAACGATCCGGAGTTCGCCGGAATCGGTATTCTGCTGGTTGGTTTGCCTCGCTTGCTTAGCATTTTGCGCAGCAGCCAAGGCGATCACAAGTACCTTTACAGCCGAGTTGGTTGGAATATCGCCGTTAATACTCTGAGCGAAACCGACTGCGAATCCTTTGTCGAGCGCGTTTTGCCCGATTGTCCTAAGAAACTTTGGAAAGTGTTCGCTTCCTACGCTAATTATAACGCTCGCGCCCTTTGCAACTTGCTGGAACGCAGCGTCGAGGTGGCCGCTTTCAATGATGCCGAGATTGACGCCGACCTGATTAAAGAGACGGCTCGACTGCTGATCGCTTAGAGGCGCCTATGGCTTTGCCACCGCCTCTGCCGATTACCGGCCCGCAAATTAAGAAGATCCATACTTTATTGCATCGGTTCAAAATCAGCGATCAAGCCTATCGCGAGTTGCTGAAAACGCACTTTTCTGTCGATTCGTGCAAGGCGCTCAACGTCAAGCAAGCCGCTTTCTTGATAGAGCTGCTGGAAGCTTGGCAAACCGGCCAAGATCGGGCCACGCCTAAGCAACGTCGCAAGATTGACGCCCTTTGGAATGAGGTCAGCCGAGCACCGGAAGGGCCTGAACGTAAAAAGGCTTTGCGGTCTTTCGTAAAGCGCCAAACCGGTTGCGATGACGTGGTGATGGTGCCGCGAGACCAGATTAACGCCATTATTTGCGGCCTGGTGGTAATGGCTAAAGATAAGGCGGCCATCATGCAACCGCCAGCCTGTCAGAGAGGATATTAAGGATGATACTCCGCCCCCGAAATTACAAAGAAGCTTACGATCTCATGGTTCGCAAGCATAACATCGAGATTGAGATGTTAAGACTCGGTTGCAAAATTGCCGACTGGGAGCGCACCCATCAAGATTGGACTTGGCGACTTTATCACCCGTTGCCAATTATGTACCGCAAAAGGATGGAGTTGTTGTGCAAGATTCATGGCGAGATGACTCGCGTTTTGAATGACGTTTTAACTGGATTACACGGTGAATTAAGCCTTAACAACGACCAATGGGGCCGTTGGTAAGCGATTAAGGAGGTAACAATGGCTAAATATAAGCCCATTAAAACTTGGGAAGAGTTTGTGGCTGCTACTAAGCGCATGAGCGCTAAGCGAGCTTTCATCAACTCGCGGATGGAAGCTTTTCGGGAAATGATGATGCGCCAATATCGCGCTTTAAGTGAAGAGCTCAGTCCCACTTTTTGCGAGCTCGATCAATTACAAGATGGCTGCCAAGCCTTTATGGACGAGCAATGCACTTCCAAACAGGATGACAATAACTACGCTTTAGCTCAAGCTGGGCGCATCTGGGGTGGCGCTTATGAATATGGCGACAAGTTCGCTAGATTGGGCCACCGCATTAGCGCCGGTCTGTGGGAATAAGGAGGAAATAATGGCTAAAAACACTGTAAATGCAACTAAAAAGAGGCCCTTGAAAGATTGGGCGCAGGTAGAAGCGGCAATTGCTGTTATGAATGCAAATTCGCATAAGGCAGCAGCCCTTAAGGCTGAGAAGCAGCCAGAGATAGATAAGTTGATTCAGCAACTTAATGACGAGCTTGGCAAGCTTGAAGAGGAGTACCGAGCTCAGGAGCAGCTGATCGTCAAGTTTGTAAGCGCTCACATGGACGAACTGGGCGACAGCAAGACCAGAAATTACACCTTGGGTAGCGTTTCCGCTAGAAGAACGGCCAAAGTGACCATTCAAGACGACGATAAGGCCGTGGAGATGCTGCGCAAGCTCGGCCATGACGAGTGTATTAAAGCAAGTTTTAAGCCCATTAAAACGGCGCTTAAAGGGCTTTCAAAATCTGATTTGGCGCTCATCGGCGCTGAGGTGACGGAAGCAACAAAAGTACGAGTTAAGCCCCAGACTATGTTCTGGGAGCCCTTAGCTTAATTTACGGAGGTAAGAAATGACTGTAAAAAGCATCAAGATCAGCGGATGGGATGTTAATCCAGCTCAGCCTAAAGACGGCGAGGAAAACGCTTGCGTAGTGAGTTTCAGGATCAGCAACATTATCGGAGCTGACTGTTTTGTGGCCTTATTTAAAGAGGCCAAGAAAGGCATTGAGGACAGGGAAAACTTTAATAGCATTAGCCTTATTGGCGCCCTTTCCCAGTTTGCCTTGGCTATATACAAGAGCTTAAAGCAAGCTAAACGCCTGAAAGACCACTAAAACACCTGAAAAAGAGGTGGTTGGCTGCCCAATATCAGCCCTGGAAAGCAATATAACGCAGCCGCCGCCTCCTTCCTCTTCTTAAGAAATTAAGCCTTCAAGGAGCCGCAAAAATGAAAGCAAACTGGCGCCCCGGTTGGGTCAAAAAGCAAGAACGCAAGAAAAAACAATTAGCCGGTCAAGCCGTGCCCGATGACAACGATCTTGATCTTATTCTTCCTGGCGATTACTGGTTGCGAGTAGAAAAAGCTCGAGCTGAAGCTGAGCAACGTCGCCTTATGGCCAAGCGCAGCAAGGTAAAACGCATTTTTAAGGCTTTTAAGCGCTTAATTTTCGAGATTCTCTTTTAGATAGTTCCGATCTCGCTTTTTACAGAGAGAAAAAGCCCATTTTCCCGGTAAAAGAAAGTTTTCCACAGTTTGGAGTCTGTCCAAATCTGTCCAATTTTTGAGAGTTTTTTAAGTCTAGACAAAAAGAAAGAAACCTGCTTTATTTCGAGATGTAGTAGGCTCAAAAGAAAAGCAGGTTTCTAATTTTATGAAAGTAAGCAAAAACATTAGACAGCGCGGCCCTAATACCTTTCAAGTACGCTTTTATTTAGGCAAAGGTATCGACGGAAAAGGGCGCTCTCTTTGCAAGACAATACACTGCACGAAGCGAGAAGCCGAGAAGTTTGCTAGAGAGCTTGCCTACAAGCTCGAGAAGGGCGAGCTGTTGCCAGAATTTGAAATAAAGCCAAGTTTTGCCGAATTTTGGCGAACTCAACAAAAAGGAGCCGCAAAAAGGCTTTCTTTGACCACAATGGAGAGGAGAGCAAAACTTTTTAGGCTTTATATCGGCCCTGTTTTTGGAGCTATGGCAATAAACAAGATCCGCCCGATAGATATATCTAATGCTTTAATGCTTTGGTCTGATAAATTTAGTCCTTATACCGTCCGCACGGTTTTTTCTTCCGTCCGTGCTATTTTTAATAAAGCCGTTCGCCTAAAGTTAATTGCAGAAAACCCTTGCCAAGGGTGTGAACTTCCTAAAAAAGAAAGGCGGTTCCCTGTTCGAATTTTGAGCGCAGAAGAGCAGGCCGCTTTCTTGAAAAAATGTGACGAAACAGGGGCCCTTGTCCTTAGATTCGCGCTTTTAACGGGGCTGCGCCCTTCTGAATACTTAGGACTTACTTGGCAAGACTTCGATCTCCAGCGTGGACTCGTAAGAGTGCGAAGGAGCTTAAAAAAGACAACAGAGCGCGGCTTTTTCTTTGGTGACTTGAAAACAAAATCAAGCAATAGAGTCCTCTTCTTAGACGTTGAAACCTTAGAAGCTCTAAGAAAGGCCTATAGCCTGCGGAGAAGCTCCACTGACTTGGTTTTTCATAATAAGAAAGGCCTCCCTATTAGCAACAGTACCCTTTTTTGCAAATTGGCTAGGGTATTGAAAAAGGCCGGCCTTCCACATTGCCGTATCTATGATCTGCGCCATAGCCACGCTAGTATTTTGCTTGAAAAAGGAATACCAGTGCAAGCGGTAGCGGCCCGTTTGGGCCATTCTTCGCCAAATACCACAATGCAGAATTATATTCACGCCAGGCCAGAGCAGGGGGCCCAAATAGCAGGGGTTTTATCGGATCTTTTTTCTGGAGCAGAACGGAGGCCCGCGCCCGCTAAAAATGCGCTTTTGCCCTTCCCGTCGGCTTTTGCGCCTGCTCTGATAGACTTTGGAAGGCCTGCGGAAGGAGTTGGAACTTTTTCACAGGGATCCGCTTTTTTGCCAAATTTGCCTCCTAAAAATGCGGCCAAAGCGGAGGCCTGCCCTCTTAAAACTCCTATTTTAACGGCTATTTAATGTTTTTTTAGGACTGAAAAAAAGCGGATCCCTGCGTAAAAAGTGCTTTTTTTAGCTCCATATCTATGGCTCTAAGGAGGGCCTTTTGCGTTTCATCGAAACGACAGGCCCTTGTGCTTAGCTGATAACCCTAACTAGAATTAAGGCCCTGCAGGCCCTCCTGCGCTTGCATACGCGCTCCTAAGCTACAGCCAGGGGCCTTCCTGTTGCCTTCGGTCTCTTCGTCTGAAAACTTAAGGCCGCTATGGTCTCAAAATTGAACCTGCGCAAATTTTCGTTTTTTAGGCCTGCCCCGCAAATTTGCGCGGGCCTTTTTTCTCCATAATGTTGGTTTTTGTCTTTTGCTCTTCTGTTCGTTCTGTCCAAATTTGGACAAGGACGCGGGCCCGCGTTCCCACCATATCGGGGGCCGCTCTTTTTGCTTAAAAAAAATGGTACTCTTCTCACAAGAGTATTGCCTATTTTTTAAGCGCCCTAAAATTGGGCTTTTCCGCCCTCCATTTTAAAATTTTTGTCCAAATTTGTCCAAATTTGCGCAGAAGGAGCCTGCAAAAATTTTTGCAGTTGCAACTATATGGCAAAATTCAACACAAAACTTTGCAAAATGTGTGCCTAAACTCCCTAAAATTTCGGCCCAAAATAAAAAAAATCGGCCATATTTTGACCGATTTTCTTTTGCTTTCCTAGGTTATTTTTTAGATTGTTATCGTTCTTCTTCAGCCTTCGCCAGGGCCGCTCGTGCTAAAGTCTGATAGGTAAGGCGCTGCGGATCTTCTTTTGTTTTGTCGTCTTCCGTCGCCATCAAACTACCAAGAATCGAAGTTAGGCCGGCCTTTATAAAGCTAGGCTGTATTGTTTTTTTGTAGTATTCCGCCGCCGCCATCATGGCCGAATAGCAGGCCACTATCAGCCGCGCCCGCTCTTTGCTTAGGACAGAGTCTTCCTCTTCATCTACGCTGCAGACAAGATAGACAAAAGCCTCCATATTGTATTTGAGGACTTCTTCTAAAGTGTTCTGCCGTTCTGCGTAAACTAGGATCGGGTTGCCTAAATTCCCCACTATTCCGCCTCCTTCTGTAATACACGCCAAAGGAACGCCTTTTGCAAATTGTCTTCTGCCCTTGGCTCTATCGTCTCTAATATGGCTAATATCCGTGCGCCGTGCCGTTCAAAGCGGCCGCGCCCTAATAGCTTTTCAAGCTCTGCCCTTACCTTGCCAAGGTGCTCCTGTTGCCTTGGGAAGTAAGTTAAAAGGGCCGCCTTTAGGCCGTTCTTCTCTTCGCCGTCCTTCCAAACAAAGGCAGGAGGTACGTTATCCCGCGCGGCTATATCAGCCCTAATAGCTTCTATCAGCTTTGCCACGGTTCCGGCCTTGTGCCTAATTAAGCAACTGCTGCAGAAGTGACAAGGGCGGCCCTGGCCTGCGATCTTTTGGCGCAGGCAACCGGTTAAAAAGCCGGCCTCCTTGGTATTGATATAGGTATCAAGCAAGGAGCCTACCGCTAAAGTTTTCCCTCCATAGCTATGGCCTATTTTTGTTAAGCGCCCTATAAGCGCCGGGCCGGTAATGGCAGGGCCCAAAAGGTCGAAAGAGTGATCGAAAGATAGGCCGCTTGCTACGGTTTCAAGGGCTGAAGTGGTAGCTATCACCTTTGGCGGTTGCCTTATGTAGCGTCGCATTTTCTGCCCTCTGTTCTTAAGATCGGCGGAAATGAAGACAGGAGCCAAAGTCCGATCCGCTTTTCTTAGAACTGATTTTATGGCAGGAAATGTTTTAGCTGACGAAGTCCAGAGCAAAAAGCGCTCTGATTTTTCTTCTGTTGCGCTGATGAATCGCAAAAGTGCGCCTGCCGTATCTTCCAAAGCTTTGGAGAGCGTTGCAAAGGGCTGATACCGTAGGAATAAATTGTCAGCTATTAAGGGCCGCGAATTTAGCAGAGGAACTTTCAAGAAATTGCACTCCACCAAAAAACAAGAGGCCAGCAGGTCGGGTTGTAGGTTAAAAGCCAGAGCTATTTTATGAACGCTGTTCAGTCTAAAGAACGCAGGCAACACCTGCTGCAGGCAAGGCCTAAAATTTGCCCACTTGTCTGCTGTTTGTATTTCTTCAAATATGGCCAGGTTCACGCCTTCGAACTGCTCGCCTAAAGTGCACGCTCTGGCGAAGGCCTCCGCCGTGCTTATGATGATCTTGCCTTGGGTTTTTGCGGCCTTGTCTAGCCTTTGCACTTGAAAGCCGGCCGCTTTTGCTCTTCTGCTCCATTCGTCCGCTATATCGGCGGAGGGACAAAGCACAAGGACGCGGCCCCTAACCATAGCTGCAGCCAATAATGCTAAGGACGTTTTCCCTGTACTTGGTAGCCAGTCTAGTAAGATATTGCCGTGCTTGATTAGCGCGTTTAATGCGTTCCTTTGGTCTGACGTTGCCTGCCGTCCTAACTTGTTTTCAGCTTTGGCCAGGGCCTCCGCCGTGTACTCGATAGGGGCCGCGCTCTGCTCTGCCTTTGGCTGAAGTTTGAAAGGCCTATCGTTGCAACACCGCAGGCGGCCGCGCTCTTCTTCAGCTATAGCCGCTTGCTTTGCCTGCTCGATAATGCTTTGCAGGTCAGCACCGCCGATCTTCTTGAGTCTGGAAAAAGCAGAGGTCAGCAAAGGAGCACCTCCGCCAAAGCGCTTCGCCTTATAAAATAACGCTTGCCAGAGGGACTCTTGCAAACTGCAGTCGCTGGAATTGTTCCTCTTTTGATTCGGCCATATAGGGCCTGCGTGCTGATATTCAGAGCGGCCGCCGCTTCCTCTATGGTCAGTAGCTTATCATCTTCTGCAAACGCTTCTAAAAAGGCCGGCAGATCTTGCAGGACCACATCTAAGGTAGCCAGGATAACGGCCTGCCCTGCAGTCCCCTTTTTAACGGCAAAACGCAGATCTGCCAACCGTTGCAAAGCGCCCTTGCCACGTTGAACTAAGGTATTTTTTTTGCTATCATTAGAAGGCAATGTGAAAGGAACCCCCTTTCATGCGGCCCCTGCAGTCCTTGGTCTTGTCTGCAAACTTAACACAAGGAGCAGGGGCTTTTCTTTTTTTTGGTGGTCACATTGTTTAGGTATTGATATGGAGCGCGGGCCGATCTTTGTTATCGGCTTTTGTAGTAGGCTAATTTTTTTTCTGCTGATAATAAAAAAAAGCCCGCTCTTTGCAGACTTCAGCATAAATAAAAGCAAACAGGCAAGGTGCTTTGCCTTGTCTTTGTTTGGTTTATAAAAATCTTGTCTGCCGTTTCATAATAACGCAGGCCGCCAATTTTTGGAAGAGGTGTCACGCAAATTTGCGCTTAATTGATTATTTTTCTTCAAAGGATCTAAATAGCGATCTTCAGCTTATCGCTGAAGAATTGGGCGAAGGCGTCGCTTTTGCCTTGGCAGAGCACTTCGCAGGCGTGAATTTATATATATCAGCGCGGCCCCTGCAAAAAGCTAAAGAAAGGCAAATAATAGCCAAATTTAACCAAGGAACTTCTGTATTAAGGCTAGCCAAGGAAAGCGGCTTTTCCATGGAGTGGGTTTATCAAATTCTAAGGAAGGGCAGAGACGCGGCCTCCGCCTCCAAAGGCAACACGGCAGAGCAGGCCGATCTGTTCTAAGCTAACCAAGGCCAGGGCCTGCCTTTGGCTTATAGCTCTGCTCCTTTTCGGTAAAAAGTTGGAGTAAGTGTGTTTTTAATGCTTCATAGCCAGGGCCGCCATTGATATGGTTATCAGCTTAGGCCGAATTGAGAGGTTGCTTTTCTTTGCTCTTCTGACCACCTGGCCAGGGGCAGGCAGAGCTTAATTTGCTTTTTTGCTTTTCACATTGCAGGGAACGCCTTAAATAAATTTGCTCGTAGACGCGAAATTTGGCACGTATTAGGGCCGATCACCCCTTGGGTAATGATTTTATACTACTAGGGTATTTTTAATAGGTTTTAAAAGCTGTTTAGAAACTGGTTAAAAAGTCTGATTAGCTTTGCCTTTATTCCCTCTGGCTTATAGCTCTGGTCTGGTCTGTTCTTCCTTTGGCCTGCTCTTTGTTTGGTTGCTTTATGATGGAGTCTTTAGGCGTGAACTGTAGAGAGCTAATACCTTATCCCTTTTAAACCCTTCCAAGTCCCTACCGCCTATAAGGCCTCTCTGGTCTTAGCTATTTACTTTGGCCGGCCTATGGTCGATAGAGCTAACCTCTGCTTTTTGTGTTAAGTTCTGCCTGCTCTGGCTAGGCAAAAGCTCTGCTCCTGTTCTGCTTTCTAGTTTTAGCTGATAGCTTTTTTAGCTGTTCGGTTTTATGTTTTTAGAACTTCGTTTTTGATAATTGCCTGCTCTGTTTTTGTTCGCTGAATAGTTAAAATAAAAAAAATAAAAGCTTTTTCCTAAAATATAATAAATTATATTTTATAATATATTTTTTAAATATAGTAGGGTGCTTTTTCGAGTTTTTAAGGTTTACGGCAAAATAACGCCGATTTTCCAACGTTTTAACGCATTTTTGCCCTTGTGGATAACTACCCCTAAAAAATAAAAAAAATCGAAGTGGGCACTAATCCCAAAAATGGTCAAAACAGAGTTTTCCACAGGCTAAAATTACCAAGTAGGCAGGGCCATTTTGAGCAGTTGATTATCAATAAGAAAGCACTAAGACCGGAAAAAACCCGAAAATTCGGGGAATTTTGCGTTTTTAGCTATTTGGAGCCTTGTCCAAATTTGTCCAAATACTTTTGTTAACCAGGTGCATAATTTGGCCAATTCCCAAAGGTTTACGAAAATTTTACAACGCTTCAAAAATGGCCAAAAAGCCCGGAAAATAGGCGCTTGTAAAATTTTTAGTAAAACGCAAATTTGCGTTTTGTCACTCTCTTTTAGGAAGTGCCATGGGCGTAGAGCAATACATCAGACCGGAAGATTTTAACGCCGACCTTGACTTGGTTTCACAATATGTGGGCCCAGACATAGCCGCTGCTTTAGCTGTGGGCTTTTCGGGAGTCAACATCTACGTATCTGAAAATGCTCTGCGCCGTGCCAAAATTCGCTGGGCCCGAGACCTCTATGCTCAAGGTAAAAGCGTCAAGCAAATTGCCCTGGAGCTGAAAATATCAGAAGCTTGGGCCTACAAAATCCTAGAGAATCCATCAGAAACGACTTTCCAACCTGACTTATTTGAGGAGAGCCTACAAAATGGAGAGCAAAACTCTGTACAGTGAAGAAGCGGAAAAAGCCCTAATCGGCAGCGCTATGCTCGACAATGAAGCTTTTGATCTCGTCTGTGACATCATTTCCGCTGAAGATTTCTACCTTAAGAAAAACGAAATAATCTGGCAAAGCATAGTCCGCCTACAAGCTCAAGGGAGCCCGGCGGACTTGATTTTAGTAAGCGAAGATTTACGCAGCCGAGGCGTTTTAGCGCAAATAGATACGCGCTATCTGATGGACATTATGGATACTGTGCGCTGCAGTGCGCACGTTGTGCAATATGCCAAGATTGTCTCCAAGTTCGCGCAAAGCCGCCGCCTCTGGACTGCTGGGAACGAAATTTGCAAGCTGGCGTCTGATAAAACTGTCGCCCCGGAAGACAAAGTTGATCAAGCTGAATCTTTGGTCTTTGCCGTATCTAATAATTGCTCGGCGCGTGGCCAGCTCAAGCCTTTGGTTGGCGGTGTGGGCAATATCTTGGCCGAAGTCCATCAAGCAATGAACGCTGAAGCACCCATCGGCGGATTGAGCACCGGTTTTACTGAGATGGAA
>ERZ808258.749-NODE-749-length-11503-cov-2.480608_pt1 | contig 11503 bp, 9 predicted proteins | sample MGYA00521280_ERZ808258 | MGnify/ENA primary metagenome ERZ808258 (study PRJEB31516, sample SAMN03275585) | gut metagenome | biome: mammalia-associated habitat; material: feces | host: Papio cynocephalus | place: Kenya | collected 2012-07-19 ...
GTTGAACCATCCGACCATAGTTCTTGAAAAGCTAATTCTACAGTGCCGCCTACTTTTATTTCATTTAATTTTTGACGCGTTGCATCTGTAAAATCAATGCCAGTCAATTTAGGTGCTTCTGGCTCAGGCTCGCTAGTCCCCCCACCGCCACCAGAACTTTCTACCTTGCATGACAAAAATGCAACTGCGGCAAGAAAAGCAGCAATTACGCCGTAAACTTTTTTCATTTTTTTCCTCCAAAATTTTAGAAAAGAAATTGATTAAAATATGCAGGCTTGACTTTTCCCTCGCCAAGCTTTTTTATACAGGTGACCACAACTTTTTGCACTACATTGTATATGAAGACTTTAAAACTAAAGCCTTCATTAAATTGTATGATGAGTTTTTTTATATGTCAAATTATTTTTTGTCTTGTTGCTTGAATTTTTCTGTGTTATATTTATTTTATGAGTGATATAGTTTTTGATAATTACACACAGCAATTAGATTTATTACAACCTTTTCAGTTAGAAATTCTACGTAAAAAGATTGATTCCATTATTGCCTCACGAAAAAAGGCAGCGAATTCTCAACTCAAAAACGATAAGGCTCTTTTTGAACACTTCTCAGGTATTGGCAAAGGAATAGACGCAGAAACTGAAAAACAAGAATACTTTGAGGCAAAGTATGGACATTTTAATTGATACAAACATCATCTTAGATTGGTTCCTAAAACGCGAACCTTTTTATGAAGAATCAAAAAGATTACTAAACAAATGCTGGTTCTCAAACATAAACTCATATCTCACCATACATTCAATCTGCGATATATCATTTATAATTGATAAGAAATATATCCGACTTTACGACATCTTCTGTTCCAGCAATAGAACCTAGAGATTTTCTGACTTTGTATAAATAAACAAAACTTTTTCCGCCGAAAACTAATTTTCTTCTTCGTATAGAACTTTTTGACTTTTACGGATATACGAATACTGGTTTCTTGCTTTTTTGCTATAGCGGACGCCCAAATTCAGCTGGTACAGCCAGGCAAGATGAAAAGGCTGAACCAAGCGATTTGTGCCGAAGTTCGGGTAATCCAAGGAAAAAGTTCCGTCCAAAAGAATAGTCCACCCAGAAGACAAAGGCAGTTCCATTCCCACAAGACCGCCTCCTCCAAGGTAATGAAGGTGATATTCATCTGTAAGCTGGTACATATAGTGCAAGCCTGCCCCGAATTTCAGGCGAACGTATTTCCACATATCCGCTTCCAAAATCGGACCTGCAAAAAGGTCGAACGCATAAAGAACTGTTTGCTTTGGAAACTGCTTTACATCGTTGAACTGATTGTAAAAAGGGTAAAAGGCGGAAACTCTGATTACAGAATTTACCGGCTTCATGTACTTTGTTTGAATTTGAAAAAACGCTCCCAAAAAAGTGTTCTGCCAAACATAGTTATTCCTGCCGCTTTGAGTCTGAATCCTAGTAACCTGAGCAAGGGCTGCACCTTCATTAAAAACAATGAACGGTTTTTGCTTTATTTCCGGAAAGCCAGTTTTTTCGTTTATTTTTGGACTTTCTGCAGAATTTTCTACGTGATTTTCCGACTCTTCGAGAACCTGGCAAAAAATTGCAGAAGAAAAAATCAGAGTTGCAAAAGCAAAGAAAATTTTTTTTGTATATTTCATAAATATTCCTCGACAAAAAGCTGCTTCGCGGTTGCGCTGCAAATAAAAATTACCTAGAAACGTGGTACAAAGTCAGATTTTTTGTTGTATTTTCCGAGCCGAACGTCCAAGTAAGAAAAAGCATGGAACCGCGGATGTCCCACTCTGTGTTTATGGAAGTTCCGTCAGATTCTGAAAAGACTAAAACGTTATCAATTACAGAATATTCTCCTTCGTAGTTTTTAACTCCATCATTGGAAAGAATTTTCGCAACAAATGTGCCGTCCGAAATAAAAGTTATTGAATCTCCATTGTTATCCGCCCATTTTCCATAAAGAGGCGAAGGCACGTAGCACGAAGAAAACACAATTGCCATTAAAACAAATGCTAAAAAAACTATTTTTTTCATAAATACTCCAATTAATAAGCAAGGTTGCAACGCAATTTTTTAATCACGCAGATTTTCTGCTCTTATATCATCAATAGATTCTTCTACTTCCTGGGGAAGAACATTGTATTCAAGTTCTTTTCGCTCTCCGCCTTTCACCTGGACTCCGTAAGTTCCGCCGGCGCTTGTTCCTTTTTTTATGACTATATTGTCATACCAAACTTTGCCGGGCTGCACGCCGGTAACGTTCATGCAGCCGTACATTTTTCCGTTTGCCCGAATGTTAGCCTTTGTATTACATTCACCATTTAAAATCCAGCCGTCTATGTCGCAGTAATTTTTATAGATGATTGTAACAACGCCTTTAAAGCCTCGGATTCTTGCCCAGTATTCGCAAGAACCGCTTATGTTTCCGTAGACTTTTTCGCGGCCAAGTTTTGCAAGATTGCTGCGCTTGTGCATGTGCGTAAGTTTTTTGTGGCTGCTCAAAGAAGATTCATTGTAGGCTTTAAGGTATTCAATCTCTGTCTGATTTTGAGCTTGACTTTCGCATTGGCTTTCAGAATCTTCAGGAATAGAAAAGTCATTTAGCTCTACCCCTTTGCAAACTGCGGCAGAAATGAACGCAATTGTAAATAAAATAAATGCAATAGCAATTTTGTTTTGTTTTATCACTTGCCTTCTCCTACCAACCAATCAACTTTATCTTCCTTTAGAACAACTGTTCCGTTTGAAGAATTCGTTCTGTCCAACTCGTAAGTTTGAACAAGGTAATAACCGCCGCCAGCGGCTCCGCCTTTTATTTGCAGATTGTTATAAACAACGTAACCTGGATACATTCCGCAAAGGTAATGAGTGTCGCCTGTCTGCTTGATTGATTTTTTTACAGAATCTGAAAGCCGTTCAAATGCATTTCCGATAGAAGAATCATTTGTGACATCAATATTTTTTGTGTAACACTGAACGGTTTCGTGCATATTTCCGTTGGCGCTCATGTTTGAAGTTGTATCTGTATTGCCGTTTAGAACAAACTTTATGCCTAAAGAGCTGTCGTCGCCAATAAAGTGGTCGGCATAATTTGTGTACGGCATTGTAATTTCCGCGCCCAAACCGGCAACCTTTGCGTTATATCCTAGAGTTCCGCTTATATTGCCATTTACAGATTCTTCGCCAACTTTGTCTAAGTCGCTAGGCTTGTGCATGAGTGTAAGTTTTGCCTGAGAGCTTGCAATATTCTTGTTGTATTCGCGGAACCACTGTTCACGAGTTATAGCACCATAACCGCGGGCATTGTGCTCAGGGTCGTTTTCTGGATTATTTGATTTTCGGCCTTGTCCTAAACTATTTAGGGAAACCACTTTGTAATAGTAGAAAACCCCGGATTTTGCAGTATCGTAGGAATCTAAATAATACAAATCGTAAATTGCAGAACTGTTTATTTTTGTAAATCCTGAATTTGGCTTTGCAGAGCGGTAAACATCGTAGCCGCCGTCTGCGCCGCCTTCAGGTTCCTCCCAAGTTATAAGGACAGGATACACTTCGTTCTTGTTGGTTTTCCACAAGGAGCTGTCAAAAGCGCCGCCGAGCGCTGCAACTTTACTTGAAACTGTTTTCTCGCCTGCGGTTTTTGAAGCAGACACCTTTTCTGGAGCTTCTGGAACTGGAGCGGCAACAAAACTCTTTGAACTTTCTTTATTTACGCCATTTTCGTTTACAGTTGTAATAACAAAGAATTTTTCGTCTTTTAGCTCAACTTCTGCAAAAAGATTTCCATTTTCGTCTAAAGCGCCCGAAGTTGAAAGAACAAGTGTGTCAAAAAGTCCATTCTTTTCTGAATCAGAATATATATTGTATTTAAAATCTACCGCCTGCGCAGAATCCACAGAATTTATTGCCGGCGACCAAATTATTTTTTTATGATTTTTATCGCTTCCGTCGTCAACCTGGACAGAATCCGGCGGACTTAGCAAAAATCCGTAGGCAGGACTTGCGGACTCTTTGCCGCTTTCGCTGAACGCGCTTTTTAAAAGCGTTCCAGTTCCATCGTCGGCAGCTTTTATTGCCTGCACAAAATAGTAATAATATATTCCAGGCTTTGCAGTTTTGTCTTCATAAAGAGATGTCGCATTCGGCTTTAAAAGTTTGTAAACAGAATCTACTGAACTGGTTCTGTAAAGAGTGTAAGAAGTGTTTGCATCTGAGCCAGCTGACCACTTTACAAACAAAGAAGAGCTGTTTGTTCCAAGCCCGTTTTCTACAGTCACATCAGAAGGGGCGACAGGCGCTCCCGGCTGCAAAGAATAGCCCATTGCAACAGGACTTGCGCAAGATTCTTTTTTAGAACTATTTATGGCATAAACTTTGTAATAAAATTCAGTGCCTTGATCCTGTTCGTCAATGGAATCTGCAAATTCGGTTTCGCTCGCCCAAACTTCTTTTATGCTGTAAAAATTGCCTTGCTCACGGTCGCCCCGCTCAACTTTGTATTTTTCAGCATCCGGAACGCCAGCCCACTTTACTGTAATAGAATCTGAAGAAGTTCCCTTTGACGCTTCCACATTTGAAACCGGCAAAAGCAGCGTTCCGTAAATTGAAGGGTCGGCAAGGACTTCTGTTTTGCCAGTATCGTTGCCTTCTGAGTCGTAAATCTTTCGCTCCGCATAATCCGGGTAATAGTCGCTCTGCTCATACCCTTTAGGCAAATTCTGCGCGAAAACCCGGTAATAGTAAATAAAATTTAATTCAGGGCTGGTGTATTTTGGCTCTTGAATTATTGTATCCGTATAGCGGGTGTTAAAAATGTCCGAAGATGTTAGAAGCTCAAAGTCGCCTTCTGCAGGCATTTGCCAAGTGCCATCTGGATTTTTTGTCTTTACAACGGCCCGCTCTATTTTATAGGAAGAAGCATATTTTACCGCAGACCAGCTTATTTCAATCTTATTTGAATAAAGCCCTTGAGAAACGAAGAGTTCTTTTGGGGCGTCTAGTTTTTCAATTTTTAATTCCGGCGTCAAAAGGTCGTAAAGGCTTGACGTATTGCTGCTTTTGTCCATATCGACTTTTTGCTGAAAAAAATCTGCGCAGGAACTAAACGCAACGGCGGCAAATATGCAAAGGCTTAAAAACCGCAAATAACCAATATGATTTTTTTTAAGATTTCTTACTTTCATAAACTAGTTCTCCCACCAGCCGTAATCTGGTTTTTGTCCATTATAGCCATTGCCATTGATGTCTGCTGGAAGCCATTTTTTTACTTCTTCAGTACCAGAAACATTTTTAGAGAATGTTTTAGAGCCATCGCGTTCAACTTCAACTGCAAATTCTGAATTTGAAGAGGCGAATTTAACAGTCGCGGAGTAAGAACTTAATGAAGCGAAAGGTTCTTGCGAGGCGGTTACTGTAAGAGGAATTTTTTCATTTAAATCAAAATCTTTATATGATTTTATTCCCAGAAAAGAACTTTCGAGTTTTCTAATTGAAAGATACTCTAATGTTTTAGAACTTTTTCTTCCTCGTTTAAAATCTCCTGAAAGCCCTTCTGCATCTGAAATGGTTAAAAAGTTTATTAGTTTTCCTTTATCGGTCAATTCAGCAACACTGGTAAAATTTTGATAAGGCAATTTATCCCAGCCATATATAAAACTTGAAATACTCCAATCAAATCTACTAGAAGCATCTTGTTCCCAAGTAAACTTTCCTGTTTTTTCTGTACTATCATAACCATATACAGGTTTGGAATCTCCAAAAGCGGTTCCTGTTCCATAATCTTCCATTTTTGAATCTTTTATTAGATCCGCAATTACAAGCATAGCTGCCTTTGCAAGCTCTTCGTCTGTTATCTGCCTGTAGGCATAAACAGAACCTTTGTCGCCGACTGAAATTTCAATGGTCTGGTCTTTTCCTTCCTCATCTTTAAATGTCCTGGAAGCCTTTAGCATGTAATAATGTTTTGCGTCCCTAAGAACCTTTAAAAGGCCGTCGGTGTTTGTTCCGCCGTTTCTTATGCTCCGCGGCATGAGTGTTACCGCAGTAGCATTAGGACTTTCAATGAGCAAATCGTATTTTGAATCTGCAACATTTATATCTGCCACAGAAAAGTCAGCTGGGTTTAAGTCAACAATTTTTACCCAGCCGTCCTTTTTATTTGTGTTCAACATAAAAAGTTCCGCTTTATCAAAGCCTTGCTTTTTTTCTTCCGTATCATACTTAGACCAAGACAGATTTTCTGAATAATAGTAGTTGTCTTTTAGATAATCGTCCCCTGAAGGATTTCCGCCATACTTAGCTTTAGGCGTTTCAAATGCCAAAAGATAGCCTTTGTTATTCTTTTCATTATTGCCGTCTTTTTGCTTTGCAATGTAATCTTCAAAATACGAATCAACTTTCAGCCTTTCCGGCGCATCTGGAGAGTAGCACGCTAAATAATCGTAAGCTTTATATGGATTTTCAGGAGGAAACTGCGCCGTATTAAGGCTGTTTGAAAAATCTTCTTTTTGCCATTCAGAACCGTTTGCAGCATTATAAGAGCGGTAATATATAGTAGGCTTCTGCTCTTTTTTGTACGGCTCTTTCCAAGAAAGCTTTACAGAGCTGTTTGTAGTCGCCTTTGAAGCATTTAGTCCATGCCCATAACCATAAGTTGAATCAACTTTTTCTACTTTGCTTAAAGATTCCGATGTATAAGAAATAGAAGCTTCCGTCCCTTTTATTTCCAGCTCATCCATTTCAAAATCAGAATCTTTTAAAACAGGAATAATTGTATAGCCGTAAGGGAATCCCCATTTTAATTGAGCCTGATCTATTTCATATTGATTTTCATAGTTTTTTGTAGGTTTATAAATATCTTTAAAAGTAATTTCGTTTGCGGTCTTCGTGCAGCTTGTGCTTTCTTTAATATCTGAACCGTCATTTAAAAGCGATAGAGAATTGTTAGTTTCTGAATAAAAATAAACGTCCGCTTTATTTTTTAAATCTGAATAGTAATTTTCGCTGTATTTTTTGCGGACAATTAAATAGCCGTTTGCGCCCTGAACGCTGTTCCACCTTAAAGTTATTCTGTCCGTTGTTCCTTCTATAAAGAAACCTTTTTCTATCTTAGAAGCAGCGCCATCTTGTTTTGAATACTCTATTGCTCCCGGCCCTAAAGTTAGAACTTTAAAATCTTCAGGAGATTGTGTAGTGTCAAGTTGTGTTGCGCCGTCAGAATCTACAGAGTAGGCTTCAAGCTTAAACTCAATTTTTTCCCCGGCGATTTCAGCATTTGTTGTATTAAATGCTTCGCCAGTTTTTCCGTAAGGCTCTGTTATTTCGCAAGTTAGATTGCCATCTTCGTCAGTTTGAATTTCAGAAATGTTTTCTGCTTCAATAGGAGCCCCGTTATATTCCGCAGTTATTTTATACCCTTCAGCTTTTTGAACTGGCTTCCATAAAATTTTTACAGAATTGTAATTCGGTTCAAAATACGGCTCTGGAGTGCCAAGTGTTTTATACCCCCCCCCTTCACTTTCTGGAGGGTTTAGAGTCTTGCTTTTTTCCATTCCATTATTAGCAGTCAAAGTATAATCTTTTCTTATATCGCCGCTGTTTGCAGAATGTTTAAATGCAACAAGACCTTCTCCGCTTAAGTTTTTTTCAAGCTCTGCATTGTCTAGCACTAAACTATTAATCTGAGTTGAATCGTTATCTTTCCAGGACAGCGTATATTTGCAGTCTTTGTTATAAGTCCAAGAAAGCAGAAAACCATCCTTATAGCCATCTTTTACAGAAAAGTCTTCTACGCTAGGCATCTTGCTCATGTCATTTATAACGATTACAGAACCTGGCGCGCTAACAGAAATATACGCCTTGCTTACGTCAGAAGATTCTGAATCTGCATCAAGAATGTACACTGCGTAAGTATACTTTTGATAGTAATTTTCATCATCAATAGGCTGATAATTAAACTCTTTTGGAAATATGGAATAAGATGTGCTTTGTAAATAGTTTTTATTTTCTTCCTCTACAGTGTCTTCTGTTCCTTCCTCAGCAGCTTTTTTCATTTTTTGGCAAGTTTCTTCTATTACGTAATTGTAAGGCTGCCCAAAATCGTCAAACTTAAAATTCAATGCGACCGAAAAACTTTCTATTTTAGCAGGGTCAGCCTCGTTTTCTTTTGGCTTTTCTTTATAAGCAGAAGAAACAGAAATTGACGGAGTATTTATAAGCCAGCCGGATTCTTCGCCATAAGATTCATCAGAAGTTATAAGCTTTTTGCCGTTATCGTCTATAAACGACTGCACGCGGTACGAATACTTCTCGCCAACTTTTACGTCTTTATCTATGTAGGTTATTTTTGTTCCAGGAATATAATTTTTATAATTCTGGTCGGTTTCAGTTTCTTCCGCTGGGTACTCTACCAAAATTGAACCTTCTGGCATAACCGTTACATTAGATTCTTCTGGCGCGGCATCAGTTTTCTTTTCAAAGTAAATTACAGAAGATGATGGCGTATTTTGTTTTTCAGAGCCCAAATAAGTCACAATGGAACTATAGGCGTAATCCGGAGCGGATTCTAATTTTTTATAGATTTTAAAATAGACAGGACGAGCTTCGTAAGCAGCAGAAGTTTTTATTTCCGCAAACTTTGGCAATATCCAAGAAACTTTTACTTCGTCCTTAGAAGTTCCTTTCGCAACTGCTAATTTTTCTGGCGCTGCAGGAACTAAAGAATGTGCAGTGGACTGATTTTCAGGGTCGCTGCTTTCCGTGTTGTTTTGCGCAGATTTTTTGTAGGCTTTTACCTGCACATTGTAATTTGTGTTTGGCTCAAGTCCTGTAAATGTATAAACAGTATCCGCATCGCTTGAAACTTCGGTAGCGGCGATTGTTACTTCTTTTAAAACTTTTGTAATATCTGCGTTCCAAAGGATTACCGTATAATTCAGCTCGCTGTTAAGATAAGTTTTTGGAGTGCAGTTTACGCCCTTGTACCACTTTACAGTTATGGCGTCTCCATTAGCGCTCTGTTTTACCCAGGTAATTGCAGGCGTTGCAAGAGTCGTTCCAAAGCAAGTTGCGCTAAACTCTGAAAGAACGTTTTTACTATCAACTTCCTTAACCGCTCTTACCTTAAAATATTTTAGAATTCCAGGATTTTCTGAGGAAGTATAGTTGCAAGTAGCGTCGGAAGTTTCTCCGATTTTTATAAATTCCCCGGTCGAAGTGTCGCTTGAATAAATTTCATAATTTTTTGCATATTTTGAAGATGACCAAGTAAGCGTAATGCTTCTGTATCCTCCCTGCGTTGCAGTTATTTTTTCAGGAGGCAAAACCTCACCTTTCGAATAAGAAAGACCTGTGTAAATATTAGGAGAATCCAGCAAATCTTGCTTGCACGAAAAAATTGATATTCCAGCACCCAAAATAGCTAGTAAACTTAGACACTTAAAATATGCTTTATTTAATTTCATAAAATTCTACTTTTAACCTGCTTAGATTTTTTTGTTCCCTTTTATGAATTCTAAAAGGATTTTTCCGTCTTTTGCACGCAATGTAAGACTGTCCCCGGAAATTGAATACGAACAGACTTGATCCATGTTTACAAAAAACTGACGCTCAAGTTCTTGAGCTTCCTTGCTGCCGGATGCCATCAAAGTGGAAATTCCAAGCGTAAACGAAAGTTTTTTATTTTCTTCATCAAGACTGTAATCCATTGTGTAATAATTAACGCCCGAAAAACCAGAAGCCTTGTTCTCTTCGCTAAAACTAAGCGTAGGAAGCTCGTCCTCATCAAGACTTATGCTCACCACGCCGTCATTTTTCAGGATTGCGCATAAAACCCAAGTTTCATCTTTTATAGAATTTCTTTCAAAAACAAGCTCCGACTTTTCAGAAGAATTAACTATGCGCAGCAACTGCCTTTTATTTTCAACTTTTAATTCCAAAGAATTTGCGGTTGTCAAAGAATTTAAAAACTTCCGCTCAAAGTCCATGTCTTCTTTGCGGCCAGCCATTCTTGTAGTTACAAATTCTGGCTTTGAAGAAATCTTTTTTCCTTTTACATTTAAAGAACCTGAAAACAAGTTCACGCCGGAAAATCCAGAAACCGTTAAAGCATTTTTCTTTTCTTGGCTAAAAGAAATTGTTGCCCGTGAAAAATCAACCGGCTTTCCGCAGACTTCATACCGAACTAATTTCCAATCGCCTAAAACCAAGTTTGACTCCTTTGACTTACAACCAAAAATTAAAACTGAAAGCAAAGAAAAAATTGCCATAATAAAATTTGTTTTTTTCATAAACCACCTGTAGACTTTTTATCAAACTTTTATCTAGCCTGATTTTTGATTTTTTTGCTATATTATAGATAGTCTGAATATAAGCATTTTTATGGAATTATCATAAGAATACTTATTTTCTGTAAAAAAAACTATGCACCCGATTTGTTTTCTAACTTACATTTTATAATGAAAAAAAACAACTGCACAAGTGCTTTGTGTGCTTTGATGAATTGGTTTTTATCTTAAATATAGGGATGTCAAAGTTTTATTGGAGGATATATGGGATTTTTAAAAGACAAGGTTGCAATTATTACAGGAGGCGGGAAAGCTGTTTTAAGCGACGGTTCTTGCGGTTCTATTGGCTATGGGATTGCAACAGCGTATGCAAAAGAAGGCGCAAATCTAGTTTTAACAGGAAGAAATCTGCAAAAGCTAGAAGATGCAAAATCTGATTTGGAATCAAAATACAAAATAAAAGCGCTTGCAATCCAAGCAGACGTAAATGCCGGCGCAGACAACGAATCTGTTGTAAACAACGTTATAAAGCAAGCGGTCAGCACATTTGGCAAAATTGATGTTCTTATAAACAACGCGCAAGCCTCCGCTTCTGGTGTTGCGCTTGCAGAGCATACAACAGAGCAATTCAATCTAGCGCTTTATTCTGGATTATATGCAGCATTTTATTACATGAAAGCCTGCTATCCGTACCTAAAAGAAACAAAAGGCTCTGTAATAAATTTTGCCTCTGGCGCAGGTCTTTTTGGAAACTATGGACAATGCGCTTATGCCGCCGCAAAAGAAGGAATAAGAGGACTTTCGCGCGTGGCTGCAACCGAATGGGCGCAAGACGGAATTAATGTAAATGTAATTTGTCCTTTGGCATGGACTGCCCAGCTTGAAAAGTTTAAGCAAAACTATCCAGACGCATTCAAAGCAAATGTAAAAACTCCGCCGATGGGACACTTTGGCGATGTGGAAAAAGAAATTGGAAGAGTTTGCGTTCAGCTAGCTTCCCCAGACTTCAAGTATATGAGCGGAGAAACGCTGACTTTAGAAGGCGGAATGGGTCAAAGACCTTAAAAGCTTACAACAAAACTTACTTATTATATGAGGTAATCAATGAAATCTTTTTTACAAAAATATAAGTTCATTGCAATACTTTTTGCAAATCTTTTATTCTGCTCCCTAGGGTTCACAGACAGCAAACCAGTTGA
>ERZ808258.750-NODE-750-length-11492-cov-3.331905_pt1 | contig 11492 bp, 5 predicted proteins | sample MGYA00521280_ERZ808258 | MGnify/ENA primary metagenome ERZ808258 (study PRJEB31516, sample SAMN03275585) | gut metagenome | biome: mammalia-associated habitat; material: feces | host: Papio cynocephalus | place: Kenya | collected 2012-07-19 ...
CTTCACCCTTGTAGATCGTGTCTCCATCGAAAAGGGCAGCAGTGCTGGGATAAGTGAAACCAGCATCGCTGGGAATTTCGAAGAGAGACAAACTATCTACTCCGTCAGCTACAAAGCGAGCGTACATCTTGAGGTTGGCGGTAACATCTTTAGTAGAGTCGCCTTTTACTTCAGTAGTAAACTCAGTAGCGTCTTTACCGGCAAAACCAACTTCTACAGTAGCGGGGACAGCCTTGCTGCCTTCCAACTTGCCGGTAGCTTCGCCATAAGTGGCTACTACGGTGAAAGGAACAGCAGCGTCAAGTTTAGACTGTTTAAACTTAACTACGCCATTCTCTACTGCAACATCTTCAGCTTTGAAAGCCTTCTGAGCGCTATCTTTAACTGCGAAAGTTACTTTGTCAGTGCCAACTGTAGGATTGGCACTAGGCTTGACACTTTCACCATCGCTCCAATCGGAGACGTATACTCTTAAAGGTAACTGACGAATGCCGTAAGTGATGTAGTCTCTTTCGCTGTCGGTAGCTTTGGTCTGACCGAGAGCGTAGTCGGCAGCTTTGGTTTGTCCTTCCGCTTTTACGTTTTCAGGAACCAGGACTATTTTTTCAGTACCATAAGTAGTGTTAACACTCAAGGCACTGGGGGTACGGTCAGTGACATATACATACGTACCGGGGTTGGTAGCGTTTTTGTCAAACTTAGCATTTACATAAACACCACTCTCTTTAGTAAAGTTTACGCCTTCATAAGCGCCGACAATACCATTACTGGATGGCTTAATGTAATAATCTTTATCTTCGTCGTCATAGCCAACTTCAACGTCAACTAAACCGATAATGTTGGCGGAATCCTTGCCGGAAGTGACATTGTAAGCCAATTTGGTAGTTTCGCCTTTATTGATGAACTCAGGAGTCGCTACCAACTCGGACTCTACACCTTCAACAGAGAAGAAGTTGCCGTCGGCGACAGTGCCGCTGTATCTCTTGCCGCTCTTATCGTTATTCCAGGTTACCTCGTTAATGTCAGAACCGAAGCCGACAATCTTTCCACTCTTATCATAGTAAATATAAGTAAGAGTGACTTTGTCCATATTTTGGAAGACAGTGCTGGGCACGCCTAAGACGACGTAGCACTTATCGTTTTGAGTAGCGGAAGCTGGAGTTTCGTCGGCGGTAGTGTCGTTAGAAGTAGTGTCTTCCTCGGCCAAAGCAGCATTGGCTTTGGTGGTCGTGCCAGTGTAGTTTATCTTCTGGGCAGTGTCTCTGATGGCTAACTGCTTGCCGCTGTCAGTATCGGTAATAATCCAGCGCAAGGATTCTACCTTACTGTTAATAAGGTTAGCTTCGGTAGTGGGGTCGTAGTTGACGGTAATTGCGTTAGCAATTTTGTCAGGATTTAAGGGATTAACTGCAGTAGAATCTCCGCTGTCACCGCAGCCGGTGGCGAAAATAGCAGCGCTCAGAGTTACGGTAGCAGCGATGGTTGCGAAACCAAAAATGTTTTTCTTAGCTAAGTGCATTTAATTACGAGTCTCCTACGTAAGAGAAGTAATCACAAAAAAACCGCACTCCAAGCCTATTGCCCGAAATGTATCTTTTTGATACAATCGGGCATAGGAAAGGAGCCCTCCTTTTCTATGGAATTCGGAGCGTGGGTAAGTCGCCAAACTGCTACTGCTCCGGATTCTGCAAACACGAATAGGGGTTTCAGAGGTCTTTTTATGAAGTCCAGAGAGCTTCTAAACTTCTCGCAAAAGTTTTTTTGCTTTCTGTAAGTAGCTTACGTGAAAAGGTCTGGAAACAAAGTCGGAGGCTGCGACAAGAACAACGGAAACGCACCCTCTTATTTGAGTTGTGCCTTTTTACATGAAAACCACTGTGATGGCATTTTAGCTTATCTTTGCGGCCATGTCCATAGGAATGCTATGGCTGGCCTTTTTTGTTTTTTGATAAAATAGAACTCAATAGAACAACAAAAACTCCGAATTTTAGGTAATATTCCTAGCTAGCTAATCCTTAATTTCTGATAAAATAAATTTTTAGTTATTTGTTACATTTTTTTACGTTTTCACTGAATAGATGCAATATATACGTATAATATGTAGCTTTTTATGTATTTTTAGTAATAATTATACAATTCGATCTATATAATGTCCAAAATATGAGGCTGCAGCAAATTTGCTGCAGTCTAATTATATAAGAGGAGAAGAGTGGCGCGGGTGGGAAAAAACTTAGGTTAAAGCAAATGCAAAAACTAATTGCGGTGAGGTTCGTTCTTTAACCTTGTTGATTTACATTGTCTGGCTGGCTGCCACTTCGCTGGCCCTCTTCTACTCTTGGTGGTCTTATAACTTATTGCGCAAACGTGACGCCTACCAGCGCAGCCTTTTGGCTTTGCAAGAGGCGCCACTTATTACTGATGATTTTGCTAGCCAGGCCCAGTTGTTATGCCAGGCTTGCTTAGATGAAATTGAAGCCAATGGTTGCACACTTTACTTGCAACCTGGCCACGAAGAGACTGGCTTCCGTTTAGCTGCTAAAGCTGGCAGTACCGCTGAAGAGACTGGCCCTGGCATGGTAAAAGATTTGCTTAAACAAGCCTGGGACAGTGGGGAAATGGCCGAATCTAGAGCTTCAGGGCGCTGGATGATAGCTGTGCCTGTATGGCATGGTCATTCTGGCGGCGGCGTCATGATCTCTGTTTGGGATAGTATCAATAAGCCAGGAGAGACAGAGCGCAGCCTTATGAAGGCCGCTGCTTCGGTAGCTTCTTTAATGGCGCCCCGTTTTGTACGTGAAGAGGCGCTGACTAAAGCTCACGAAGAAATACAAGTACTTAAAGGCGAAATTGCCCAAGAAAGCCACTTAGCTGGCGTAGGCCGTTTGGCAGCTGGTGTGGCTCACGAATTGAGCCAACCTTTGAGCGCTGTTTTAACTATGGTGAGCAGCTTGTCGCGCACTTCGCAAGATCCTGTCAATTCGCGTCGCTTGCACATTATCCAAGACGCAGTGCAAAAGTGCAAAGGTATAATCGAAAAGCTTTTAGTTTACTCTCGCACTTCTATAGAAAATGAAAATAAAGTCAGCTTCTCTCAGTTTGTGCGTGCTTCTACCGATATAAATCAAGTGGTAGCCGACAGCTTGGAGCTTTTGCGTGACGATTTCTCTGAAAATAAAATCCTCGCTCAGGTGCAATATGCCGAATTGCCGCAAGTAAGAGCCAATTCTACGCAATGGTCTCAAGCTTTTGCCAATATTTTGGCTTTTCTGCGTGATTTAATTAAAATCGAACAAACGCCCAATCCTTTTGTCAAAGTCAGCACCGCTTATAAAGATCATCAAGTACAGGTAGAGTTTGTTACTAACAGTACGCTCATTTCCAAAGAAGAATTGCCTCGCTTGTTTGAGCCTTTCTTTGCCAATTCTCACCCCGGTTTGAGCAGTTGCTTCGGTTTGGGACTGGTGCGCGAAGTTGTGCGCAAACATAATGGCACTATCGAAGCTAAAGCCGCTCCGGCTGTAGGCATGGTTATACTTATCACAGTTCCTGTTGAAGAAGTGGGGTAGGATAGTGGCTGAAAAAGATCTTACAAATGATAAAAAGGCCTCCCAGCAGCCGGAATTTAAAATGGCCGCTGGGCCTATGGCTTTGCCAACTTCGGGCTTTATCAAAGAAATTGAAAATGAGCCTGCCTCTGCTGTTGAAAAAGGTAAAATTTTGCAAGGGCGCTACAAAGTGGTGGGCCTTTTGGGTAAAGGCGGCTTTGGGGCCGTCTATAAAGTGACCGACTTGCGTTTGCCTGGCAAATTTTGGGCTCTTAAAGAGCTCCATTTTCGCGATAAATCCCAATTAGCCGAGGCAAAACGTAGCTTTGAACGCGAAGCCCGGTTGCTTTCTACTTTAATTCATCGCAGTTTGCCAGTTATAGTCGATTTCTTCTCTGAAGGTGACTCCACATTTTTGCTTATGGAAGAAATCGAAGGCTGTACTTTAGCTCAGCTAGTAGAAGAAAACGGGCCGCCCGGAGAAGTGGATGTTTTACGTTGGGCTTTAGAAATAGCTCGCGTTTTAGAATATTTGCACAGCCAGGAGCCGCCAGTTATTTTCCGCGATCTTAAGCCGGAAAATGTTATGGTTAGTTCCGATGGCCATATAAAACTTATCGACTTTGGTTTGGCTCGCTTTTTTGATCCTACAAAAAAACGCGACACTTCTGCTGTCGGTTCAGTGGGTTATGCTCCTCCGGAAGTGTGGGACGACTCTGCCCAGACTGATGCTCGCAGTGATATTTATTCTTTTGGCGCCACTTTGTATTTCGTTTTGACCGGCAAGCCGCCCTCACCGGTGTATGGCCGCCACCAGCTGGCTCCTCATTGTCCTAAACTCAACCCCGATTTTGCTAAATTGGTGTTGCGTTGCATGCAAGTAAATCCCGAAGATCGCTACCAAAATATGGAGCAAATTATTAGGGATTTGATTTCTATCCTTTCTTCGGTAGCCGCTGATGACCCCATACTTAAAGATGAGCTGCGAGCTGAATCTTTTCGCCGGGTGGCAGCCCAAAGTATAAAAAAACCTCGCCATGTTGTTGTAGCTAATGCCAGCTCTAAAGGAGAACGCAGCCTTAAAGCGCCGCGAGCGGCTACAACTTCCAAGCTGGCTCCTATATTGATCCTAATTTGCAGTTTGCTCTTTATTTGGGGCGCTTGGGGAGGCTTTTGCCACTTAAAAAACAGTCAGGGCTGGGAATTTGATATTCCTTACGAATTGGTCAATCCCGATAAAGAGACGGCTCGTCTCTATATCAACCAGCAAAATTGGCCTAAGGCTATGGCTTGTCTAGCTCAAGCTATTACCAGACACCCTAGCGACGCCGAAGCGCACATAATGATGGAAAATGTCAATGTGCATTTAAGTGGCAAACCTTACTTCAGAGTGCCGGCTTTTATGACGCTCTCTGGCAGTGACGCTCCTGAAGCTTATCGTTTGCTTTATGGTATAGCTATGGCTCAGCGCAATTTTAACAAAAATGGCGGCGCTAAAGATGGACGTTTAGCTATTGTCGATATTTACGACGACCGCTCCAACATGGAAACTGCAGCCGGTATTTGCGGCAGTATCAATAATGATAAAGAATATTTGGGAGTAATAGGCCCCTTTAGTTCTCAATTTTCTTTAGCTTTGTCGCCTTTATTTAATTCTGCTCAGTTGCCGATTCTTACTCCGGTAGTTTCTGCTCCTGGTATTTGGGAGCAAGGAAGTTGTATCTTTACCGCTAGTGACACCAATGCCGCTCGCTGTGCCGTTATTGCTCGCTATTTGCTACAAAATGGCTATCGCAAAGTAGGTATCGTCGTCGATCGAGACAGCGTGCTTTCGGCCAACGTGGCCGAATATTTTCGAAGCAGTTTTAAAGCTATGGGCGGTGAAATCGGCTCAGAAACTAAGTTTACTGGAGTAAAATTTGCTAAAGTTATCGATAAGCTGGAACAAGATGGCGTAGATTGTGTCTTCTTTTCTGACCATCGCGGTACGCCTCTGGCTCTTTTTGCTAAAGAGTTACGCTCTCGCGGTTTAAAAATGCCTATCGCTGGTCAGGTGGCTCCTTTTACTAAAGATCTGATTACCGTAGGTGGCAATGCTGTAGAAGGCTTAATCCTTTCTGGCTATTTCCATAGTGATAGTCCCGAGCCAGCTACCAAACTTTATACCGAGCGTTTTCGCAATCTTTTTGGTGGAATTTCTCCTTCCCACTTAGATGCTAGCGCTTATGACGCAGCTAATATTATTTTTAGCGCTTATAAGCACGGTGTGAAGAATCGTCAAGAGATGTGCGCTTACTTACACTCTATTGGTGCTGACCCTAAAGAAAAAGGGGCTCGCCCTTGTTGGCAAGGAGCTACCGGTACTTTCTCTTTGGCACGCAAACTGGATATTCGCGATATTTACTTAATTAAGATCCACAAAGGCAAATACAATTTAATTAAATTATATCGTCGCGGCCAAAAAGAAGATCCTAAGGCTATTATTGCAACTAATACGCCCGGCTGGTTGCCTATGCTTACACCTAGTGTGGTGGACGACTAAGATAAAGTTGTCGCTACCAATAAAAATGCAGCCCACTTTAGTGAGGCTGCATTTTTATTGGCTTTATAAGCTTAATGTGCTTGGGAACAGCGTCTGAAGCACTTGGCTCAAAGTATATTTTAGGAGCGACGTTTAATAATCAGCTCAGCCAAAACGGCGGCTCTGAGAGTAGCCAATTCTTCTACACTAAGCAAATTGAGGAATTCATCATGCCAAGTGATATTGGTCTCTTCAATTTGACTTACTAAATCGCCATAGCGGTTAGTTAAGTTCTTAATAACATCGACTCTGTCGGCTAAAGGCAAATCTTGCTTAAAGTGCAAGTGGAGCAACACTAAGTGATCGACGCGTCCTGTGGTAATAACCGGAGCGATAAGCATAGGCAAGGCGTCATTGTGACCGTGACCTACATAAGAGCGACGGTTGTTGGTTACCCATTGCTTAGTACCTACCAAAGGAGAACCATTTTCGGAGCGGGAGTGCATATTCAGGGAGATACCGCTCTTCTTAACTACCTTAATGCGAGTAGTGTCGACAACTTCATTTAAGGTGTTGAGTCCGTCTACTTCATAGAGAGTGACGCCCACAACCTTATCGATAGTTTTGCTTAAAGCGCGCAAGAAGGCCAAATCGCGGTAAGGCAAGTCGTCGGGAGTAATATTGAAATCATGCAAGGTTTCAAAGATAGGCCCTTCGGCTAATTCCTCAGAACGAGAAATACCCACTGTAACGGTCTTAGCTTGGTGCTTAATAGCGTCGATAGGACGGGAAAGCTCTTGAATAGCTTGAGAAAGCAAAGTTACCATAGTTTCGACTAAGCTATTGCCCTTAAACTCAGCCGTAAATTGACGCAAAGAACGAACACCAGTGAAATACTGGAACATTAAAGACAAGCGCACTGCCGAATCGACAGAGAGGGAACTATTGAAGCGCCCTTGCTTAAGATCTTCTTGGAACTTTTTGCCTACAGTAAGCATACGCCTAATGTTAGTTTGGTTGAGAACTAAACCACCATCGCTAGTTAAATGCTCTACAGCTAAAGCGCGGCCGGGCTTAAGCAAGTTGGCTCCGTCATTGATAGAGAGAGCGCAATAGTAGCCCCATAAGTGGCCAACTACGGTATTTAACAAGACGGAAGCGTTGGCCGAAGCGCAAGGAACGTAAATGACACCAGCGGCGTAATGCTCAAATTCGTCAAAGCCTTCTGTAGCTATGACAATGGGGAGCGATTTGTGAGAGCGGAAGATGGCCACTTCTTTAACCGAATCGCGCAAAGCCATGGCAGGCAAACCGGCTGTGCACACTAAGGTGAGCGGCTCGGAAGAGAGGTCGATATGCTTTTTATCTTCGATATAGTCGGTAGCTATCGACTTATAGCAAAGCTCGCTCAGTTTGATGCGAATTTCGTCGGCGGCCGCCTTGGTGCTGCCACTACCTACGACCGCCCAGTCGCGTCTGGTGGTGGCATATTGGCGAGCCAACACTTCAATATCGTGACGATTTTGTAAAACTGAAGCGATCTTATTAGGCAAGCTTAAGAGCTCTTGCAACTCGCGGCGTACTTCTTTATTGCCTATAGTGCCTATCAAGGAGGCTATATTTAAGCCTAAGAGGTAGCCAGCTACCACTTGACTGTAGAAAGCTTTGGTAGAAGCAACCGACATCTCAATATCGCGACCGTCGCTGGTGTACATAACTCCGTCTACTTTATAAGTCAAATCGGAGTTGCGCCTATTGACAATGGCCAAAACGGAAGCTTGGCGAGCTCTAACCATGTCTACAGTACGGTTTGTATCGGTAGTGGTGCCCGACTGAGAAACGGCGATAATGAGCGTCTTGGCCATATTCTCTTCCATAGAATAGCCGGAAAGCTCAGTGGCTTTAATAGCTCGCACTTCGATGTCGGAACCTTTAAGGGCGCGTTGCATCATAGAAGCAATGGCTATGCCAGCTACGGCCGCTGTACCTTGGCCTATTAAGAGAATACGGCTGATCTGACGATTCTTAAATTTTTCAGCCAATTCGACGGGGAAGACTTCAGGGCCTAAATTGACTTTAGCTTGACCATCAAACTTGTTTTCAATAAAGTATTTGCCTTGTAAGGTCTTCTCGATAGAGCTGGGGGCGTCGAAAATCTCTTTCAGTAAGAAGTGCTCAAAATGGCCGCGGTTAATATCGCGGGTAGTAATTTCGGCGATTCTGATATTTTTTTCGCTCAGCTCAATAGGGGAACCGTCCAAATGGAAAGCTTCCAAGCCCTCTAGCTCAGTAGCTTTATCATTCAAGATAAAGATTTGACCGGCACTTTCAGGATGGCCAGGAATATGTTCGGTGGCACCATCTAAACGAATATAACGGTTGGTTTGTTCAACAAGACCATACACTTCGGAAGCAAAAACGTAGCCTTGTTTGCATAAGCCGATAAAGAGTGATTGACCGCTGCCTTTTAAAGCTAAATAAGTGCGTCCTGGCTCTAAGCTGGAGCTAAGACAAATAGCCACTGAGCCTTCAAATTCGTTGACGGCTTTAAAGAAAGCTTGCTTGAGATCATGGCAACGACGGTAGTAATAATCGACCAAGACGGGGATAATTTTGGCGTCGGTAGTAATCTTGGGAGAAATGGAGAGACCATCAGCCAATTTCACCTTTTGGGCCAAAGCTTGGAAATTGTCTACATCGCCATTTAAAGCGCCGCTAATCCAATAACGATCGGTTTCTTCCGAAGTAGGCTCAGTTTGTTCGTCGACAGGGTGGCAATTAGCAATATTGATAACGCCATTAGAAGCCCAACGAGTATGAGACCACACATTGGTCTCTACAGACTTGGAGCCCAAAGCATGCCAAAGTATATGATCGGCTTTGATATTGCGCCTAATAGCGGCTACATTGTCGCCCAAAGCGCCTACTTCTTGAGATACTTTGTAAATAAACATCAAAGAAGGGGCTGCGAGGCTGTGAGAATCGAGGCGAATGCTTAAATTCTCCAAAGTGGGACATTTAAGACGTTTGGTAAATTCTTCTTCTAAGCCAGCTCGGGTGATAGTAGCGCAAAAATCTTCAAAACTCTGGGAAGAAGAAAAGTGGAGACTGACGCTTATACCTAAACTGTCGCGACCGCGTACTTCCAGACGATCCATATTATTGAGGACGGCCGTAATTTTCCAAGCGTCAAGGCTGGCTGCTTTGACAAAGTCTGGAAGTATAAGCTTTACTCTGCCAATATTGCCCAAAACATCTTGAGAAATAGTCCAGGCAATGTCGCGTAAACGCACACCCAAAGAATTCCAATTTTCCACTAAATTGGTAGGCAAGGGATTCTTGGAATTGAGAATGCACTCTTTGGAGTGTTTTTCAAACTCGAGGATGGAGTCGGCTGCTTTTTGCAACTGGCTGGCCAATTCTGTGTTGTCCCATATGGTAGAAAAAGCTTGATATTCCTTGAGAGAGGATACTTTTTCTTCTAAAGCTGAAACCGCTTCGTTAGGAGGGTTTTCAATATCGACTCTAGCTAAAACGATATTTTGTAGCTCTTTGAGAAACTCGTCCCAATTTAATTTCTGGTTGGATTCAGAATATCTATAGAGAATACCGGCTATACCGCACACGGCAGCTACTCCTTTAATTTTGGCGTTCTTTTTATTTTCGTGGTGGTGCAAATTCTGCTATTAAAAGCATTCCGGCCCGGCACACAATTCTTTTTGCTAGTGCTTGATGCTCAAGCGCCGGGCCTATTCAAAAAAGCCCAGCCTGGGAGAGGCCCTTAGGAACAGCTCTACAGACTGGACTTTTTATTGGAGTTGAAAATTTGCAACCGAAGCTATATCGCAGGCTTTACTGAGAGTGGGCAGCTTAAGGCTTTTTGTCGATAAGATCTTCTCCGCGGGCTACACGACGCTGCTCGCGGCGTTTAAGATAGACAGCGTAGCGCATAATGGCCAAGCGATCTTCTTTGGCGGCATCTTCGGCATATTCAACTTCGCAGAGGAACTTCTTGCCTTTGCTGCTGGGATTGGGCTTAGAAGCTAAAGCTCTGCCCTTAAATGAGAAAACGGGAGTTCCGGGCACTTGAACTTCTACATGGAGGTCGGTGCCTTCGGGAATGGCAATATTGCAACCTAAAACTATGTTGTTCAGGCTAATAGAGACGGTTTGAGCAGACTGACTGTGAGCCAACTTCATGGCGCGATATTCTACATTGACCGGAGCTTCAATGCTGGTATGCTCGTCAAACTTGGGCACATCTTCGCTTTCGACGTTGGTAGGGGTGGCAATATCAAATTCGCGTTCTCCCGCGTCGGTTACTTCGGTTTCGAAGTAGTACAATTTGTCTTCATCTAGAGTGGTGACGGTTAGGTGCTGTCCAGCTTCCATCTTCACAGGACGCCGTTCAGTGCCAGGGCTTTTTAGGATAATCTCCTTGCGTCTGACATCCAACACCGTAGTGAAGTAGGTTTTATAGGTTTCGTCAGCAAAAAACTCGATTTCAATTTCTTGCTTAGCTTTAAGCTTTAAAGTCGGTTTTTTGCTCTTAAACCAATCAAAAAACATAACCATCCCTCCTGTACGCTAGTGAACAATTGCAAAATTGCTGGCCCAAACCTCGTTGGGCGGTTCTTGTTACCGCACAGCCAATATTTTCGGTGACGTTAGAAGGCTTAGTTTAGTCGATTGCTTATTGCATCACGTTCGCTCAACTATGCTTGATTGCGAACAACTAAGTCAAAAAAAGTAACAAAACGCTCTCCAAATTATCCCTCTGCCGAGCGCTGCTACTTCGCAAAATCGACAATTTAAGCCGCTTCCGAACGCCACTTCTTAAAAAACTTGCGCGAGCTCTTCTTCTCTACACCCCCTTTGTCCTGCGTTTAGGTGGCCTTTTGAGAAGTAATTCTTGATTAGGGACTTGCTTATTTTCCGCAACTGTATCATTATGTTGGGTTTTCTTGCCCGTATAAAAAATCTATGGTAAAATGTTGAACGTATGCTTTGAGGTGAAAAACCTAACAAAAGTCAGTTAGCTTATCCGGGCTTCAACGCCCGCAGGAGGATAGAATGGCTCTCTACAAGGAAGAGTATTTAGAAAAGTACTTTGATAATTTCGATTTTTTTGAGCCTCAGTGCCGCGACAAGCGTTTGCGTGAAGTAAATATGCGCAGCAAACGTTGCTTAGGATGCCCCGGTTTTGAAAAGTGCCAGACTTTCCCCGAATATTGGCTTAAAGGTGAGGAAAACAGGCGGGAGGTAAATGACAAGCTGTAGGCTTCAGAGTCTAGTTGTTTGTCAAGCATCTTAATGCGCGTAGAAAAGACCAGCTTTTATAGCAGACATTTGGGCTTTAATATGCCTGTGGCCGTTTATGGTCACTGGGGTGTGCCGGTTCTTTATTTTCCTACTGCGTCGGCCGA
>ERZ808258.751-NODE-751-length-11471-cov-4.632796_pt1 | contig 11471 bp, 10 predicted proteins | sample MGYA00521280_ERZ808258 | MGnify/ENA primary metagenome ERZ808258 (study PRJEB31516, sample SAMN03275585) | gut metagenome | biome: mammalia-associated habitat; material: feces | host: Papio cynocephalus | place: Kenya | collected 2012-07-19 ...
TCATTTCCCTCAGCGTGGGCACCAGTGTGGGCACCATAGCGGCCCTCACCCCCATCGCGGGCGGCATGGCCCAGCAGGCCGGCTATGGCCTTCCCCTTATGGTGGCTATCGTGGTGGGCGGCGCGTTCTTTGGCGACAACCTGAGTTTCATATCCGACACCACCATCATGGCCACCAAGACCCAGGGCTGCGGGTTGCGTGACAAGTTCCGCAGCAACGTGCGCATCGCCGTGCCCGCCGCCATGCTGTGCATCGTGCTGTACCTGTTCATCGGCAACAGCCAGGCGGCCTCGCATGCGCCTGTTGGTGGCGCGCAGGTCAACTACCTGCTGGTCATTCCTTATATATACATACTCCTGGCAGCCCTCTGCGGCATGGATGTCATGCTGGTGCTTGCCACCGGCACGCTCATGTCGGGCATCCTGGGCATGTCGCTTGGCCGCTTTGACCTCTACGGATGGTTTCATGCCATGAACGATGGGGTGATGGGCATGGGCGAGCTCATTGTGGTCACGATGCTTGCGGGCGGACTCGTCGAGAGCATGCGGCGCACGGGGGGCATCACCTATGCCATGCGGTGCCTGTCACGCCACATCAGTGGGGCGCGCGGGGCAGAGCTGTGCATAGCCGCGCTGGTGGTGTTCACCGACATCTGCACGGCCAACAACACCATAGCCATACTCACCGTGGGCCCCATAGCCCGCGAGATAAGCGCGCGTTTCCATGTGGATCCCCGCCGTGCGGCCAGCATCCTCGACACCTTCAGCTGCTTCGCGCAGGGGCTCATCCCCTATGGCGCGCAGATGCTCATAGCCGCCGGGCTTGCCCGGGTGAGTCCGCTGCAGATAATGCCCTACCTCTATTATCCGTACATATTAGGAGCCGTGGCTCTGCTTTACATAATCATCCAACGTCATGAGAAAGAAGATTCTATTGCTGCCTCTGTTGGCACTGGCATGTGCGTGCACGGGCAATCAGACAGGTAACCGCACAGGCGAAGACTCGCTGGCTGTGGACTCCGTGCGTAGCATCAGGCTTGACTCGGTGAAGTGCCACCTGCACAAGAACCTCATCGAGGGCAAGGAGGCACCCAGTTACGACATCACATACGTGCTGCTTGAGGCACAGGGCAACGACGATGCCTCGCGCCTGTTCAACGAGGAACTGGCACGTGCCTTCTTCGGGAAGGAGGGGATTCCCGTTGATTCGGCCATGCGCACGGATGCCGACTCGCTGGCCTCGTCCTACACGGCCGACCTCAAGGAGTTCTATGACCCAGGCTGCGAGGACGATTTCACATTCCAGTACACCTGTGAGCGGCAGGCCAGCGTGGCAGAGGACTCTTACCCGGGCGTGGCCGCATACAGCGTGGACATGTTCTCATACACTGGGGGCGCGCACGGCAACAGCATAGTCACATGTCTCAATCTCAACCTCACCACAGGGCGTGCCATCCGCTATGCCGACTTCTTCGTCAAGGGGAAGGAGCGCGAGACCAAGGGCATTATCGAGAAGAGCTTTATGGTCAAGAACGGCTGTGCCAGCATGGGCCAACTGGTGGAGAAGACCTCCATCGGCTCGCTTGGCGATATCTATGTGCGCGACGGCAACTTCCTCCTGCTGCGCGACAGCGTGGAGTTTGTCTATAATCCCTACGAGGTGGCTCCCTACGCGTGCGGGACCATCACCACCCGCGTGGCCTACTCTGACCTGGCCCCATGCATCAACAAGGATGTGCTCCCGCACGAGTAACACGACACGCACATGCAGATAATACAGAAGTATTTCCCTCATCTCAGCGATGAGCAACTCCGCCGCTTCGAGGCCTTGGACGCGCTGTACCACGACTGGAACAGCAAGATAAACGTCATCTCGCGCAAGGACATCGACAACCTCTACGAGCATCATGTGCTCCACTCGCTGGGCATTGCCATGCTCATTGGCTTCAAGCCTGGCACCGAGGTCATGGACCTGGGCACAGGCGGAGGCTTCCCCGGCATCCCCCTGGCCATCCTCTTTCCCGATTGCCAATTCCGCCTCATCGACGGCACAGGCAAGAAGGTGCGCGTGGCGCAGGAGGTGGCTGACGCCATCGGCCTGAAAAACGTGGAGGCCGTGCACCGAAGGGGCGAGGACGAGAAAGACAAGTTCGACTTCGTGGTGTCGCGCGCCGTCATGCCCCTACCCGACCTCGTGAAGATTGTGCGCAAGAACATCAGCAAGACGCAACACAATGCCTACCCCAACGGGCTCTTCGTGCTCAAGGGGGGACACATCGACGACGAGACGCGTCCCTTCGCCAAACTCATACAGCAGACGCCCATCACCGATCTCTTCGACGACAAGTGGTTTGCTGAGAAATATGTGCTCTACCTCCCCATCTGATGGAGGGAGCGACACACCACATCCAATAGAGACTATGTTACAGATCAAACGCTTTGTATGCAATGTCATACAGGAAAATTGCTATGTCGTAAGCGACGACACACAGGAGGCCGTCATCATCGACTGCGGCGCACAGTTTCCTGCTGAGCGCCAGGCCATAAAAGACTACATAGAGGCCCATCAGCTGAAGCCCGTACACCTGCTGGCCACCCACGGACACGTGGACCACAACATCGGAAACCGCTTTGTCTATGACACATGGGGACTGAAGGTGGAAGTGCACAAGGCCGACAAGCAACTGATGGACAGCCTGTCCGAACAGGCCTCACACATCATGAGACAGAAGCTGACCGAGGCGGATCTCGCGCCCGTGGGCCGATACCTCGACGGCACAGACAAGATCACCTTCGGCAACCACACGCTCGACATCATCGAGACACCGGGACATACGCCTGGTGGCGTGTTCTACTGGTCGAAAGACGAGAAGGTGGCCTTCTCAGGCGACACGCTTTTCCACCACAGCGTGGGGCGCACCGATCTGCCTGGCGGATCGATGTTTATGCTCATCCAGAGCCTGCGCATGATATGCCAGATGGACGACGACACACGCATCCTGCCGGGACACGGACAAGAGACCACCGTGGGCAACGAGCTGGCGGGCAACCCTTATCTTGACCGATAAGACCCGGTAGCGCATGGAGAAAGCGGAGAAGATCATACTCGGCATAGACCCCGGTACCAACATCATGGGCTACGGCCTGCTGCGCGTCATGGGCAACAGGGCGGAGATGATGACCATGGGGGTCATCGACCTGCACCGCATGAGCGACCCTTACCTGCGGCTCGGCAAGATTTTTGAGCGTGTCACAGGCATCATCGACGAGTATCTGCCCGACGAGATGGCCATCGAGGCTCCATTCTTCGGCAAGAACGTGCAGTCGATGCTGAAGCTCGGACGGGCGCAGGGGGTGGCCATCGCAGCTGCCATCAGGCATGACGTGCCCATCCACGAGTATGCGCCGATGAAGATCAAGATGGCCATCACCGGGCAGGGACAGGCTTCAAAAGAGCAGGTGGCGGCCATGCTGCAGCGCATCCTGCGCTTCTCCAAGGATGACTTGCCCAAGTTTATGGATGCCACCGACGCACTGGGAGCGGCCTACTGCCACTTTCTCCAACTGTCGAAGCCCGACACGGGCGCACATCATTACCACAACTGGAAGGACTACGTGAGGAGCCACCAGGAACGCATTTCCAACAAACAATAGCATGAAACATGTCATCAACATAGAGAACGGGATCACGCGCATGCCCGCTTGGCGCATGGCGCAACCCGTCAACTTCACCCTCGACGAGGGCGAGAACATGGCCATCGTGGGGCCCAACGGGGGCGGCAAGTCGATGCTGGTCGACATCCTCATCGGACGACACCCACTGCTGGGCCGTGACCCGGACTATGACTTCTCGCCCAGCGACAAGCCCCTGGTGTCCGACAACATCAAGTATGTCACCTTCCGTGATGCCTATGGGGGCGACAACGACCGCACTTACTATCTGCAACAGCGGTGGAACCAGCAGGAGATAGACGCCTCCACGCCCACCGTGGCGACACGCCTGGAAAAGGCCTATGGCCTCGCGGGAGACGACACGCCAGAGCGGCGTGCCCTGCAACAACGGCTCTACGACCTGTTCCGCATGGGGCCTTCGCTGGAGAAATACATCATATCACTGTCAAGCGGTGAACTGCGCAAGCTGAAATTGACGGAGGTGTTGCTGTCCCAACCGCGCGTGCTCATCATGGACAATCCCTTCATCGGGCTCGACGCCGAGACACGCGAGCAACTGCGCGGACTGCTGGCGTCCCTCTCCACGGAGCTGGGACTGCAGGTCATCCTGGTGCTGTCGAAGAGCGACGACATACCGCCCTTCATCCACCAGGTGGTGGAGGTGCGCGACAGGACAGTCATGCCCAAGGTGAGCCTTGCCAATTACATGGATCACCGCATGCCCACCCCGGCGCATGTGCTGAGCAAGGAGAAGGCTGATGCCATCATCGGCCTGCCCTACCACGATCATGAGTTTCACAGCCACGAGGTGGTCAGGATGAGCAACGTCTGCATACGCTATGGCAAGCGCACCATCCTCAAGGATCTCTCATGGACCGTGCTCAACGGGGAGCACTGGGTGCTCAGCGGACAGAACGGTGCCGGCAAGTCGACCCTGCTGAGCCTGGTGTGCGCCGACAACCCGCAGAGCTATGCCTGCGACATCGCCCTCTTCGGCATGGCGCGTGGCTCAGGAGAGAGCATCTGGGACATCAAGAAGCACATCGGCTATGTGTCACCGGAGATGCACAGGGCCTACCAGCGCGACCTGCCGGCCATACAGATCGTGGCCAGCGGACTGAAAGACTCCATCGGTCTCTACGTGAAACCCAATCCTGCCGAGTATGACATCTGCCGTTTCTGGATGGATGTGTTCGGACTGGAGGGGCTGGAGAACCAGACATTCCTGAAACTGTCGAGCGGAGAGCAACGCCTGGTGCTGCTGGCCAGGGCCTTCGTCAAGGATCCCGAGCTGCTCATCCTCGACGAGCCTCTGCACGGACTGGACAACCGTAACCGCCGGCTGGCCAAGGATGTCATCGAGACCTTCTGCAAGAGAAACAACAAAACGCTCATGATGGTGAGCCACTACGAGGATGAATATCCCGCATGCATCGACCACCATCTGCGATTAACCAGACACGAATAACAACAACATCGAAAATGAAAAAGACACTGCTCACCCTGATGCTGCTGTGCGCCTGCGCCATCAGTGCGCACGCACAACAGATCTATAACGAGGTCATGAGGATGCAAAAGGAGTTCAAGGCCATCAAGTATGACAAGGACAAGCCCATGACGGAGCGCAAGACGGCATCGTTCAAGTGGGATGTCATCGAGTACATGCTCTACAAGGCCAAGGAAGACACGACATTCACCGAGAAGCAACTCGGCATTGAGACCTATGCCATGACGGAGTTTGTGAATCTCTATTTCAAGCGACTTTCAGAGGCGGGTAACAACAAGAGCAAAAAGGAGATTGCCGTCGTGCGATTCAAGAACGCGAGCCTCAACAACGCCTTGTTTGGCGACCTCGACTACGAACTCTGCCATGCCTACGTGAACAACGCCAACTTCATGACGCCCTTCTCGCTTGACACCGACTGGGTGAAGGCACTCGCGGAGATACGAAGCAAGAGTTGGGACTAAGTCGACCATCACTCACGCCATGCGACAGGAACGTCTGGACGCTCGTTAATAAATATAACTCGCTCTAATTCGGACTTTGGTTGAATATCAAGAAGTTAGGCATTTGCCTATATTATATAGGTAACAATATGGAAACGAGCGGACTTCTGCTCGTTTCTGTATTTTGCAATATGCAAAGAACGCCTCAATTTGGGGACAAATTGATACTACAATTTTCTAAATATCCCATAACTTGCAAGGAGAATTTTACGGAAATTAGAACTTTTTGCGTTAAATTTCCCCTTCTTATAAGCAGATTTCTCTGAAAACATTTGGAAAATTCAAATTAAAAGCGTATCTTTGCATCACTAGAATCCGCCACGCTTCCCATGGAACAGCGTACCAGGGCGGAACTTTTTGTTTATATGCGTATGGGATATACTAACCCACCACTTGATACGGCAACACTTTTAGCCAATCTTCAAAATGAGGGATTGGCTATCATGGATGAGAGAAAAGCTTTTGCTTTCCTTGAGAATGTCAGCTACTTTAGGTTTGCTGCATATTTGCGTCCTTTTAAAACTTCAGATAAGCATACTTATAAGGAAAATGCTACTTTCGAGAAGGCTGTGAGACTTTATGAGTTTGATGCCAAACTTAGGACACTGCTGTTTTCTGCCATTCAAAAAATTGAAATTTCTTTGCGAGCAAAGGTCATCAATCAGTTTTCTTTGGCTTATGGAGCTTTCTGGTTTATCAATCCCGATTTGGCTATCGACAAGCACAAGTATGCCGAGAATCTTTCTTCTTTGGATAGGGAGCTACAACGTTCCAAGGATGATTTTATCAAAGAGCATTATGTGAAGTATGGCAAGGAAAACTTTCCTCCAGCTTGGAAACTTATAGACTTGACTTCGTTTGGCTGCTTGACAAAATTGTATTTCAATTTCTCCAATGGTGCTGTCAAAAAGAAAATAGCCCGTTCCTACGGCGTACCTCAACAAGAGATTCTTGAAAGTTGGATGAAATCCATCAATGCGCTTCGCAATTGTTGTGCCCATCATGGGCGTGTTTGGAATCGTGTGATGCCTGTAATGCCCCAACTTCCAGTATCATTAAAGCAAGCATGGATAACGAATAAACCCGAAGTCGCCAATCGACTGTATTCGGTTCTTTGCTGCTTGTTGTATTGGCTAAATGCTATTGATTCACAAAATGAGTTATGTGCTAACTTCAAGGACTTACTGTCACGGTATCCAGAAGTTGACACGAATGCCATGGGATTCCCTCAAGGTTGGGAAAACGAACCTTTATGGAGAAAGTAGGCAAGGTATTCGGATATAGCCTATCCGAATACCTGTTGCCATAACGTTTTATTGCTGACGATGATTCTGACATCGGCTTTCATGTACTTTTGAAACACAGGGGTATTTTGTCCCTGTGTGCTCACAGAGGCTGTAGCCATAAAATAGTTGCCATCTTCCCTATGTATGAGTTTGGCATTATGGTTTATGATGTTGCAGTTATAAGATGCATTGTCGTTGCCCTCGAAAGAAACATGAGCCGTCCTTGGCTCATCGAAAAGATACAAATACTTGTATGGCACAAATACTTGCACTGTTCCTTGATTGATGACCTCACCATTAGCCTCTATGGATATAGGATAAGGTATCTTATAGAAAGCGACTGCGAGGGCAAGGACTATGATGGTAATGATTATAGTCCCCAAGCTGACGAGGCGAGGAGGAACTTTGCCTATCACATTCCTCACCTTTTCGCTTCTTAATTCGATATTATCTATATTTTCCACTTTTCTATTTTATTAAATGTCTTTTTTGTGCATTTTCTATGATAAATGACTGCAAAGAATACTGTACATTATCAAATACACATGGTATTGGTCTGCCAGACTTCCTTGCCTCAAAATTTCTAATTATGCAAGGTCCCATGCAGATAGGTAAAGCTTTGCAGTTTAAACAACGCTCATTATCGAATGTAGAATGCGCAAACAACTCGCTAAGAAGATAGTTGTTCCATTTTATTGTTCCATCGTCATTTAATCTACCAATAACCTTATCATCGCCATAATCTTGTGCCGTGCATTTAAACACACGACCATCATAATTTATTGCATATTGGTGCAGTTTATCTGCATAACAGCGAGTGTAATGATGTGGCTTATATGCCCAATAGCCAGAATCCAAACCGTTCTCATAGAAGATTTTCTTCACCTTTGCTAATTGTTGAATTTCTTTCTCTGTACAATTTATTTGCCAAACCTTCTGAAAATCTACACGAATATGCTTCTTGGTATTTTCACTAATAAGCGGTATGACATCTGTTATTCCAAACAAGGTCTTCTTATCATAATTGATTCTTAGTGTGATATGAACGTTTGGGATAATTTTTGGCAAAAGGTTCAAATTCTGTACAACTATATCAAAAGTTCCTTTATTTGTATTTGTAAATTTGATGGTATCATGATGTTCTGCATTTCCATCTAAAGGAATTTGAAAACTTGTAAAATTCAAGCTTTGCATCTCAGACATCATATTTTCATTTAATAATGTTGCATTTGTGGTTACATGCTGGGTTAACACAACTCCTTGGGCAGTTGTGATTTCCTTTGCGTAAGAAGCAATAGGTTTCATAACTTCTTTATAATACATCAAAGGTTCACCCCCAAACCAATCAAGGTGTAATGCTGGGATACGAACTTTATTCACAAGATAATCAATGTGCTTTTTTAATGAGTTTACTATATGTTGTGACATTCCACCATGATGTATGGCTTGGGCATATTCTGTTGAACAATACCAGCATTTTAAATTACAATCCAATGTAGGGTTTATTGTAAGGTGGTATGAGCGATTTTCGTACACACAAAGTTTATTGTTGAACTTTACAAGCTCTTTCTCATCATAATTGTCAATGAAAAACCTGCTTTTTTCATCTCGGAATATAGTAATGGATATTCCTCCGAAAAAGCAGCTAAATTATTGAGTAAAGGCTCTATTACCGAATACTCTTCATTTGTAAAAGCAATCAAAGAGTCAGACATTGTGTTATAAAGGAGGGAGTAACCCTCAAAAGGTACACTTATATTGTAAAAACTAATCTTATCCATATTTCTATATGTTAAAAGTAGGCTATGTGAAGTACACACATAGCCTACAAGTTTAAAACTATGCCTGACAAGTGTCACAAGCATTTTGAGAAAGGCAACCACAGCCAGCCAAACATTCGTCTATTGGCTGTTGGAACTTGTCATTCAGACCAACACCTCCAAGAATATTGGAAAGTGCGCCATTACTTAAACGAGAAAGAATGGCTTTTTCATCTAACTTTTTTACCTGTTTCATAATTTTTTGTTTTATAATACACTATTCAACTCTTAATAAAGAGCTATTTATACTTTTACTAATATCTTTTTCTACTTTTTTCGTCTTCCATCCAAAGTCTAGAGAATAGGCTATTTTGATATTGGCATACTGCGATGCCGTTTGGTCTTTGATGCTCTTGGTATAGCTGTAGATTGGCAAGTCAAGCCAATAATGCTTTTCTTGTTTTTTGAAAGGTGATACTACTTGCATCTCCACGTACAGGTTGCCCTTGCTATAAGAACAACTCATGCCGTAATCAACAGGCGTCTTGCTGACTACCATCGTACTTTCATTCAATGTCTTCTTACCGAAATGTAAGTATGGCTTGATGGCAAAGTCACCAACAAACATATTCACGCCAAGGTTACCTGTCAAGTTGTTGTTAAACTTTTCCCAACAGTTCTTGACCCTTCCATGGTTATATCTTATATCTCCCGATAGGCTGGCAAACTTAGCTAGCTTATATTGTAAAGCCAGAATCGCAGAGTAATATTGCGAATTGCCATCATTGGAGTAGGTCTTGATAACTTTCTCATTGCTCTCATCTAAATAGTAACTATCCGTAACAGGGTGGAAGTTATAACGGAATTGTCCGATGGCAGAAACATTGAGTTTGCCGAACCGCCCCATATAATATAAATAAGTGTTGAGGTCATGCGACTTCTTCAAGTCAGACGAGCCCAATTGTGCCATGTGGGAGTTGATGTTTATCATCGCTCTGTTGATGACATCCATGCCATGGTTGGAATTGGCAAGATTGAGTGACCACATCAGCATTCCATTCTTCATTTGGTATTGAGCGGTCGTGTTGAGGCGAGGGGATAATTGACTAAAGCGACTGTCCCCATGCAAGCGGTATAGTAGCCAATCCAAGCCTATTCGTGTTTTCAAGCTCAACTTCTTGGTTGGCTTGAAATTATAGGAGAAGAATGCCAAGGTCTCGCCTTTCCATAGGTGTTGCCACAAGTCGCAATTGCCAGAATAATCAGCATCCCAGATGTCATGATAGTGATATGCTTCGATGGTCATGGAATGCTTTTTCGCAAAATAGTTGTAGATGGCAGATAACTGGAACGATATAGCCTTCTCGTCCTCATCCGTTCTTGCCTCATAAGGAGATTCTTGGTAGAGACGATTGTAGGAGTTGGCGGAATATTTTCCATGAACCCCTAATGTGAGTGATTGGTTGTTGCCCAAAGGTAAGTTTGCGTTCAAATCAATCTTGGGTGACAAGCTCTTCTTCTGCATGTTTGAGAAGAAATCTGTCAAATTGTTCTCTTGGGCATAACCTGTAGAGATGTTTCTTGGCGTGGCAATATTCACAAGCGTAAACTTGCCGACCCAATATCTCTGTCCCTTTTGGTTTTGATAGCGGAACTGCATGTATTCCTGATGGTTTCGAGAAGAAATCTTGTCATAAGTGATGCGGTCTATTTCCGATTGAGGAAAGAGATATTGTTCATGATTCCAAGTCTCAGTGTTATTGACATGCTCATAGTTCTCGCCAGCAAACAGTGTGTAAGTGCTCCTGCCTTTCACATAGTTTGCTGCGACATTGTAATCACCATGGGCATAGCCAAGTGTTTGCTGACCATCCACCTGAACATATCCACCATACCGATATTGCTTGGAAACAAAGTTGATGGCAAGTTTGTCCTTGGCATATTTTCCCGAAGGAGAATCATAATACTCTATTTTTTCGATGTCACGAGGTCTGAGCATTTGGATTTCCTTGATGTCGCATTCTTGACCGTTCAGGTACAAGGTGGCATGAAGTCCCATCACATCCACCTGCTTTGACTTTGAGTCTATCATCAGTCCAGGGATATTCAGATTCTCCAATACCCCGAAACCACTTACAGCATGTTTCCGCTGTTGACTATTGGGATAAATCACAAGGTGGTCGCCTATGCGACTGATATTTGAGGCAGACACGACAACATCTTGTAATACTTTAGAAGAGACTATAGTATCCTTTCCGATATTCTGAGCGAATATTGGAGAAAAAATCATAAGTAATCCACAAGATAAAACTATAGTCTTCATACGCAATATGTTTTTATATTCACTTTTTCTGTGGCAAAATACCTATTTTTCTTCAAAACATCAGCATTTGTGTCGTTAAATAAGTATAATTGCATCAATTTCCCAATTCCAATTGGTTCTTTACCAGATTATAGTATGCTCCTCGCTTGGCTGTCAGTGATTCATGATTGCCAACCTCAACCACCTTTCCATGGTCGATAACTATGATTTGGTCGGCATTCTTCACCGTACTCAATCGATGCGCCACAATGACCACGGTCTTGCCCTTATAGAACTTATCCAAGTTCTCAACGATGCTTCTCTCGTTGTTGGCATCGAGCGAGTTGGTTGCCTCGTCAAGGAAGATGTAGTCGGGATTCTTATACACCGCCCTCGCTATCAAGATGCGTTGTTTCTGTCCCTGGCTCAGTCCCACGCCATCACG
>ERZ808258.752-NODE-752-length-11453-cov-15.072732_pt1 | contig 11453 bp, 14 predicted proteins | sample MGYA00521280_ERZ808258 | MGnify/ENA primary metagenome ERZ808258 (study PRJEB31516, sample SAMN03275585) | gut metagenome | biome: mammalia-associated habitat; material: feces | host: Papio cynocephalus | place: Kenya | collected 2012-07-19 ...
AAGGAGAACAACCGAGTATTACAGAAGTATACGCGCCTATCGCCATAAGATTGCGCGCGGTCTCTTTCGGAGCGCGTGTCCGCGTCGCTCAACGTATAACATCGGTAGCTCGATATACTCATATTATAGCATTAGTGCACATTGATTGCAAAGTTTGTTGTCACGAGAACGCAACCGCCTTTAACGGCTTTTTGTACAAGCTTATCGCCATAGACATAGCCGAAGCGAAAGTTCTCAAAGGTTGCAACGCGTTTGATGTTGTCGGGCATTCCTGCACATGTTACGACGATTTCGCCGTGCTTGCGCTTGATGTACGTTTTAGCGCGTAGAAAGCGAGCGTCTTCGGCGACGCCTTCGTTTTTCCAAGCGCCCAAGCGTTTAGAGTCAACGTCGAGCCATTCGGGCTGAGCGCCGAGCACGTGCACGGAGTCGGTGTCGCTATAAATGTAGCGTCCTTCGTCGTGGAAGCGTTGCGCCGTCGTCATTGTCTTTTTGCGAGCGTACGCAGTCACAAAGCACGCAAGCGCCGTATATATCGGCTCGCCGTCTTCGTCTTCGTAATTCACAAATGCAGGCGTGTAGTCGTCTTCGAGTACGGGCATTTTTGATTTTTGCTTGATACGGCGGGCAAATTTGCCGTAAAGGCAGTTGAGCATATCTTTTGCGTTTTGGCGAAGTCCTGCGTTGTCGTTGTTTTCGATTTTAATTTGTATCCATTTATCAATATATTTATCGAAAAGCCCATGCGCGCCCATAAATTTATAGCCGCCGATATATTCGATAACTTCGATGTCGTAGCGGTCGCGTGCGACTTCCAAATCGACGTTTGTTAGCGCAAGAAATACGGGTTCGTCGCCGTTATCCTTCAAATATTCGGTTTCGCAAAATCTGCCGCTATTCTTTAATTGGATAGTCGGAAGTTTTCCTTCTTTGAGCTTGAAATTGCACACAAAGAATTGAATATATAACGGGTAGCGCGCATCGTGTTTATACTCGCCGAAGAACTCGACGGGCTCGCCGAACGGCAATAAATCGTAGCGCATAACCGACGGGAAAAGCGAGTTAACGTCATATGACGTGACGTCGTGAACGTATTTGCCGGCGTAGTCTTCGCAGAGATAGACGTAGCCACCTTTATACGATTTGCGGATATTCGTGTCCACTTCTTCCGAAACAACAGGAAACAATGCGCGGAAATTATCTTTTCCGCCCATAATTTCGGTATATTCATTTAGCGCGTCGGCGGCGCGCGTCATTTTATCGAGCCCGTGGTCGAGTTTCGTACGCAGTGCTCGGGCGACAATTTCGGTGTCATTATGAATATACGCGATTTCTTCTTCGGTTGGTTTCCAACCATACGGGCGATACATGTCGTAGTCGATTTCGCCCTTTAACATCGGCAGCTTATAAGTTTTTGCAAGCCCTGCGACGGACTGCGGGAACTTTTTGAGCGAGTCAACAAATGTAACCGTATTGCGCGTATGCCCATGCACGCCGAAACACACCTTGATTGAATAGAACACGCCTTCGCCCGATATAAGCGTTGTAAACTCTTTCTTGCCGAGTTTTTCCCCGTCTTGTTTCCACGTAAAGCCGTACAGTTGAAGCCACGAAAGTATATACATGCCGTCGTAACGCAAATTGTGGAAGAATACCTTCTTCGACTCGCCGAGCTTTTTTGACGCGACGTAGCGCATAAATTCGTCAATCGTTGTGCCCGTTTTATGGTTATAGGTGACGACGTCGCAGACGTCCCACAGCCAAACACGTGCCCAACCGTTATCAAATTCAAGCCACGTGCTCGTTGACGTTTCAAAGTCTGCAACGAAAATTTGTTCTTGTTTCATTCTTCCATTATATCGTACATTTCGTCAATATACGCCGCTTGTACTTCGGGGTCTTTGATGTAGTATACGTATTGAACGGCGGGAAATTTGCCTGCGTTTACGCATTTTATAAATTTTTCGGGGTTCGTTTGCGCGATGTTCATTATTTGCTGAGCGGCTTCCGAGCCCCATGTTTTATTGACTGCGCCGACGTAGTGATATATAGCGGCGGTTCGTTCGTTCTCGACGCCGTACTCGACTTTTTCGCGCAGTTTTCCGATGTATTTTTCGACGTCTTCGGGTGTCTTAAAATTGGGACGTTTGGGAAGCGACGGGCGCGCGATTATTAGGTTATTTATTTCGGCGCGCGAGATTTTATCCGAAAGTGTGTTCGACTGCTTCCTACTTATTTCAAGCTCTTTGACGGCTTTCTCATACTCTTCCGCGCGTATTTGCGTTATTTTCGCCGACAATTCGCGAATTGTTTCTTCGTCTTTGTTTGATAATTTAATGCTCATTGCGTGCCGCTCCTTCGTTCAAATACTTGTTGATAATATGCAACGTGCATTGCGTAGCGGGCGATTGCCTGCGCGTGCAGGAATCGGCAACCGAGCAACACATACACGCGCGATTGCTTTTAGAGAGCTCGTCGGCAATTTTCAACAACGCGTTGTTTAATTGTCTTACTTGTTTAGTATCTTTTTTCATTGTTTATTCTCCTTATATAATAATTATTATATCGACTTTCTTCGTTGATTTTTTCGACTTTGTACTCCCAACCGAGTGCGGCGAGTCGTTCGCCAAGTGTGCCGCGTTGGTGTAGACGTATAGCGGCGGTGAAATGTACGCCGAGTATATCGCCGATTTCACGTATATTGCTATCGAGCCAACCGTCACGCGATGTGTAGGCGGGACAAGCAATCACGTTATATGACGGTACTCTCTTAACGACGTTGCGAAAATTGAATTTCATTTCTATAACCGTCGCCGTTGCCGTCCAATCGTCTCGCGGCGTAAATGACACATGCCACGGGCAATCAAAATTGAAACATGTTTGACAAAGTGATTTTTTCATTGTTTTATAAAAGAAGCGCGGCTTGCGCCGCGCTCCCGTCTTAGAAGTCTTCGCACACCTTTGCGGCGACGCGCTCGCCTTCGTGCGGTGCGATTGAGATTACGTCACGAACCCAATATTCATTGAATATCGTCATGTTGTCGCGGCTTACGTCTTCAAGATTGACTTTCATATCATACGTACCCGCCTTGTCGGGAAGCTTGTTTTTGCACGCTTTCGTGAACTTGAACTTGCACTTCTGCCCGTTCTTCGTTGCGCCCGAGAATTCGAGAAAATCGTACGCTTTGCCGCTTTGGGTCGTGCCCGTGATTTGCTTTGCGGTGAGTTTGATAATTTTTTCCATATATTGTCCTTTGCCCTTATCGCATGGGCGCCGCGTTTTAGTGCTTTGGGTATTTTACGATATACGTTTTGTCGGCGATTATGCAATAATGATTGATACGTTTTACACCGAACGCGGAAGCAACATATATTGTGTCGCTTTCGAATTTATAAGTATTTGCCATATTTTTTGCGGCTCGAACGGTTCTATCGAAGTCGTTACAAACTGAATCGAAATCGCATGACTCGAAGACGTCGGCGACGCGAGCTTCTCCACTTTCATTTATAAACCAACAAATCGAAACGTATTTATATCCGTGTAGCTTTCTCGCTTCGTTGTTTAGTTGCATTTCTGCCCACATGGTGTCAAGTTTTTGTCTATTCATTGCTCTAACTCCTTAATATACACGTACATTGTACGTTGCGAGAATATACCATAACATCGATTTGTATTTGCTCGCGTGGAATTTATCAAGACTTCCGTCGTGTTCGACGATAAACTTGATTTGACGATTTCTGCGTGCCGCTTGCTTGGCGTATGATATTGCGTTTAGTTGTGATTTAGTCATTTTTCGTTCTCCTTTTGGCGTTGCCGCCCTTGTTGTGAGAACATAGTACACCCGCCGCGTTTTTTTGTCAACAGGAAAATTGAAAAAAGTTTGAAAAATTTTTAATGGCAACATTATTTGGCAAACCGTTTGATAATTTATATACTAAATGTATGATAACGTTCATTTGTTCAATAATTACAAACGATAATATCCAAGAGATAGTTGGCATAATATTGATGTGCCTTGAAGTTTTGCTTGTAGCGCTCAAAATTTTGCAATATCTCGTAGAGCCCGAAAGCAAGTTCGGAAAGTTTCTTTCGCGACTGCTTAAAGGCATAACCTTCGTAAAAGACGAAGTAAAAACAATCGAAAAGGAGATTTCCGACAATGGACAAAACAGACCCGAAACAACCAACCCCGACAACGACGGCAGAGTTGGAGACGAAACTCGCGTTGATTGAGAAAGAACTCACGGAGCAGCGGCTCGAAAACGAAAACATACGAAAAGACAACGAGACACTTCTCAAACTTAACAAACAGCTTCAACTCGCCGTTGGAGTCGTCAAACGCGACGACGAAGAACCCGTCGAAGAAACAAAAAAGAAAACGCCGCGAGAATTGCAAGACGAACTCGCGCAAAAAATAATTAAAAGGAGTAAATAAGTATGCCCAAAAAGCAAAGCGTAGCTTTCACCGCTACGGAGTTTATCAACGCATATCTCGGCGATTACATCAACGAAATATTGCCCGAAGGCACTCGCACCCGCATTGACGAAGCGTGGGCGAATATCAATAAGTATGACGCGATTCGTAACGCGTTCGATACTCAACTCGTCAATCTCATTTCTCGCACCGTCGCAGAGTCGGACAACGGTTTTGTGAACCCGCTCGGCAAGTTTGAAGGCGACCTTCTGCCATACGGCTCAACGATTGAAACGGCGTTCTCGGACGTTGTCGAAGCGTTGGAGTTCGGCAAAGAGTGCGACCAGTTCAAGAAGTTCGGAAACGACGTCAAAGTGCTTTTCCATACGGAAAGCTTCCAACTCGTCTACCCTATGACTATCGAGTCGAAGGAACTCAACAAAGCGTTCTTGTCCGAGAGTGGGCTCGCTCAACTCGTTGACGCTAAAATTCAAGCGCTTTACAACTCGAAGGAGTTCACCAACTACGACATCGAGAAGAATATGTTCACGCGCGATATTGCGGGGTTGCAAATCAACGCGCACGCGGACGACGTACAAGACGTTTACGCAAGTGTCGCGAAAGCAATCAAGAAAGCGTCCAACATCATGGAGCAACCGTCCCGCGAACTTAACGTTCTCGGCGCAAAACGCACTACGCCGAAAAGCCGTCAAGTTTGCTTGATTGACGCTTCGTATGAAGCAAAAGCCGACGTTGACCTTCTCTCGGGCGCATACAATCTCGACAAACTCGAAGCGCGCGGCGTTGAATTCGTTCGCGTTGACGGGTTCGAAGAAAAGGGACTTGTCGCCGTTATGTTTGACCGTGAAGGCTTGGAGTGGCACGACACACTCAACATGACGACGGAAGCGTACAACGCACTATGCTTGTATCGCAACTCGTTCTTGCACCATTGGGGTATGCGTTCGTTCAAACTCTATGCAAACTGCATAAAGATTTACGACGCAGAAGCAAAGGACGCAATCACCGTTACGACCGCAAACGGCACGACGGCAGATTTGAAAATCAACGGCGAAGCTTGGGTTCTCGCGGCGGGCACTTATAAAGCGTTCGACGGCGAGATTATCACCTTGCCCGCGCTCGACGATTTCACCGCGTCAAGCAAGACGTACACCGTTACGGGCTACACGATTGGCGGCGTAAACTACGAAATTGGCGACAGAGTCAAAATCACAGGCGCAACGACGATTGCCGTTGTATCAACCGAAAAGGCGGCTTGACCGCTTAAAGCGGGCGGAAACGCCGCCCGCTTCTTTTATAGGAGCAAATAAAGCATGATAGAATTCGGACACGGGAAATATGCCATGTGTATGCGCTCGGACGGACACGACGTAATCGACATATACACGTTGGAGCACGAAGGGGGCAAGACGTACGACGAGATTATGCAAATCGGCGCGACGTTCTTCGACACATACGCGAACGCCGTCCCCGACATGAAAAACGGATATTTCGATTTGCCGTTTGCATATTATGGTGATTTTTCGGCGTTTAACACGCTTGCGCCATATTGTAAAGCGACCATTGACAACGCCGTTTATTACTTGTTTATCGACCGTATCGAAGCTATAAACACCGAAGCGACGCGCTTCTTTTTCTCGATAGATTGGTGGGCGACTTGGTATAAGAGCGCAAACGTAACTAAGCCACTTTACACGCTCAAACAAGTATACGTCAATCGCTCAAACCGTCACAATATCACCACACCGTCGGAAGGTATAACGGAAGTTAGAGCGGGACAAGGGCGCGAAACTATGCAAGCAATGAACTTGCCCGTGCTTCACTCCGAAGTGCCTTATAAAAGCGTGACCACGGGCGACGATAGCGACGTACGCTTTTTGCGCTTTACGTTCTCGGACAAAAAACAAGCCGAAGGCTTTTTCCAAGACTTGCTCCCGACAAAGAACGATTTGAGCAACGGGCTTTATTATTGTTTCTTGCCGCTCATACCCGCGGGCAAGTATAGCGCAATACGTATACGTGCAGGTTCATTTCAATTGCAACAATCGTACGAAAATTATATCAAGTACACGAACGCCGCAACGCGTGTGCTAACGCTTACGCCCGCGTGCGTTTCGGTTGAACTGCTTCCGCTTATCCCGCTTATATCTTCGACGGATACGTTCTCGACAGTTCAAGGCGGGTACGGTATCGAAATTGTACTTGATACGAGCAAATGCCTTGTGACAACGTCCACCGACGCAACGCTCAAAGACAACGTCGTTGTTATTCAAACGGGCGTTATTAACGGCGAGCAAGTATACGACGCGCCACGTATTGCAACGTTTATGCCAAATGAAACAGCGGAAGGCGATGGCGGCAACTTCCCCGCAGGCACGGCATATTATGACGCCACAGGCTTGGCAACGTTTTATAAGCATAGCAACAGCCGTGAAGAATACCCCGTTGAGCCGAAGCTCGCACAGCCACAATATACGCGTTGCTTGTTCACCGACCGCGCGGGGGGTGACTTGATAATCGCTCCGCACCAACACGGAAGCGAAATTCAAAAACTGCAAGTCGTAGGCGACTATCTCGGAAGTACGTTCAAAGAAAAATATTGGGTATCGGACGGCACGAAAGCGTACGCAAACGACAAAGACGGCACGAGTAACGCGGGCGTAAACGATAAATTGTACGCTTATCCGCTAATCAATGACGCGTATATCGACTACTTGAACGGGCGCAAAAATCAAATAATCAACGGGCTCGCCGTAACGAAAGCAACAGGCGTTGCAAACGCAATATCGGGCGCAATCGAAGCAAACGCTATGGCGTCAATCGCCGCAGTCGGCGGCGACGGGCGCGGCGTGACTAACGCGTTCGGACGCGGCACACATCAAGTCATAAGCAGCGTGCAAAATATTATGCAAAGCGAGTGGGCGTTTGAAGCGCAAACAGCCGACTTGAAGGAACAAGCAAAGACCGTCGAATCAAAAGCGGGCAACAACGCAGAATTTGACTTGCAAGCCGACAACGGGCGTATCGTACGCCAAATTTGGAGTGTAGACGACAACGACCGCAAACGCCTTGTTGAATACTTCCACCGCAACGGCTATGCCGTCGGAGAGTATCAACGCGACGTATCGCTCGATACAATGTATTATTTCGACTACATTCAAGCAACCGATATTGACTTTTACGTCACCACCAAAGACACGGACGACATCGGGCGCAAAATGTGGAACAAGTCTTGTGACGACTATATGCGCGCATTGTTTGCACGTGGCGTGCGTATATGGCACGGACGCAAAGCGACGGGAAGCGTAACACCGAACGCAATTCAAATCTTCAATACACCGTATCTCAACACGGCTAAGGAGTTTTAAATGAGTAAATTCAATTTCAAAAAAGACTACGGCAAACTCAACTACTACGTCGAGAAAGCCGATATGCGCGGTTTGTTTGATATGCTTTACAACCATATTTACAATTGCGCGCTTAACGTCTATAAGTGGGACGGACTGCCCGACGGCATAAAGCCCGAGTATATCGAGTATGCACTCTTTAATTTCGGGCAATGCGTGTTTGGCAAAAAGAAAGACGGCAACCCCGATATATTGCTTTCCGACTATAAGGAAGCTATCGAGTATATCGCCCTTCCTGCAAATGGCACGTATAATTATAACTACTACGGCGAGCCGATAGCGTGGAGAGCGTGCGGCATAAACTACTCTCAACCGTACAACGTGCTTGATAGCGTCCTTATCCGCAACAATTACACACGCATGCCGTCTATCTATCTTATTTCGGAATACGTCACGCGTATGGTTGACACGTTGCTTGCAATCGACGTAAATATCAACTCGTCGAAGACGCCGTTCGCAGTCTACGGCGACGACAAAATGATTAACACAATTCAATCGATTATGCAAGCGAACGGACGCAACACTGCCGCACTTGTTGTCGATAAAAAGGCGACGAACTACGGCGGGAACAAGCTCGAACGCGTAGACCTTGATTGTGAGTATAAAGCCGATAAGTTTTGGCAAATGTACAAATGTTATGAGTCGCTCGTATATAGTCTACTCGGCATAAACTCACTTCAAGTCGAAAAGAAAGAACGCTTGATAACCGACGAAGCGACCGCGCAAGACGAGCAACAAGAGTTTAACGTTTCCGCAGGGCTTTTATGCAGGCAGAAAGCCGCCGAAGAAATCAACGCAATGTTCGGACTCAACGTATCCGTCGAGCTTCGATACAAAAACGAAGAAAAGGAGCAAGAAAGCAATGAGACCGCTTACGATATTTACGACCGCGAGAACGCTTAGAGACTACTCGCCCGACTTCGACGTAACGCTTGAAGAACTCGTCACCGAAGACGCAACAAACAACGGGTTTACGGGCAAGCCGTTTGAGTGGTTCGACGAACAGTTTTTCAAAAACGGTATACAACTCGCAGCGCTCAATTACAACGAGTTTGGGTTCACGACGTCACAGATTAACGACTTTCAAAAGTGGCTTGAAACGTGCATCAATGGAGCGTGGTTTCACTACCGCAGGCGTAAAACGTTTACGAATGACGCGGAAGAATTCAAAGACCACGTCAAAGCGTGGGGAATTCAAAACGGCTTGTATTATCTCACTAAATTTGTTGCGACATACAAACAAGCTACAAACGCCGCAATGCCCGCAACCGATACGGAAAGCTTCGAAGAAAACGTCACGCGTACCGGTACGAACAACTCGACATCGAGTATAGAGAGCGAGAGCGCGTCGAAGGAAAAGGCGAACGCGTTCGGAGTTTGGGACACTACCGCCGAAGGGTTCGACGATAAAATGCAATCTAACGGGCGCAACCTTCAACAGAGTGGCAACTCAACGGGAACAAACAACGCAACGGCGAACGCGACCGAAAAACGCACGTACACGCGCGAACACGCAACGAGCAACGGGCGCACGCCGATTGAGCTTCAAGAAGAGTTTGTCAAGCGTATAACAAACTTGTCAAACGAAATAATCAACGATTACGGGCAATTTTTCAACGGGAATTTGCTCGTATATTAATATATTAAAAGGAGTTAAGCATGATTAAATTCAATCACGTAGTAATCGGGCACGCGCAACGTCTCGCGCTTAATAAAGCGCTTGACGGCAGAGTCACCCCCGAGTTTTGCACGGTGACGTTTGAAGACGGCGGCGTACCTATCAAAAACCCGCCCGCAACTCAATATATTCCGTACGGCGGGAACGTTGTAAAACCTACTACGCCTACGCCCGTATCGGGAAGTAAATCATTTGACGAATGGATAAATAAAGCAACGGGCGCAGTGTATCATTTCGCGTATCCCGTGATAGAAGACTTGACGCTTGTTGCGACTTGGCTTTAATAGGAGCACAAACTATGAATGTAAATAAAACAGCTTTTGGAAGAGTACAAAATAAAGGACTTCAAGCAGGCGTCGGCGAAGCGCTCGACGCAGTCGTCGCAAAGGTTGACGACGTAGACAAACGCATGCTCAACTACACGGGCGATTGGGTGAGCGGTAACGAATACCACGAGAACGACGTCGTCACGTGGGCAACCGACGGGCACTTGTACGAAGTTATCAAGGCGCACACATCAAGTGCAACGTTTGACCCTGACAACCCCGAGTATTACAAGGCAATGACGGCGCATAAATACGTTTCAAAATCGTATAATATATCAACTCTCACGCCCTTGCGGCAAGCCGTAAGCGACATCAAATCGGCAATAAGCGCGCATAAACGCGTTGTTTGCGTGCTTCGTCGTGATACCGAATACGACTTGACGCTCGAATTTAACGTTAATAAACTTAACGATTTTAAAGGCGTCGTGGCAACAGGAATTTATAGAGACCCTACAACGTTTTATCCCGTAATTTATACGTTCTTCCTATCGACAGAAGTACGCGTCTTGTCAAAAACCACACTAACCGCCGAAGGGTGCACAAAAGAAGACGTTACGCAAAATAGTTTGGCTATTTTCATCGAACAATAATCATGTACTACACAGCGGACAAAGCACTATCATATAACCCGATTATGGTTATGACGTGTGGCGCGCGTGGGTATGGCAAAACGTACGAATGGAAGGTTCGCCCGTGCCTTCGGTTCTTGAAGACGGGCGAGCAGTTCGTATGGGTGCGCCGATACGATAGCGAGCTTCAAATGGCAATTGACGGCGACGGGTTTTTGAAAGATATACGAGACGACCCGAGACTAAAAGGGCACGAGTTAAAAAGCGATAGCAAGTTTGTATATATCGACGGAAAAATCGCGGGCGAGTTTATCGCGCTATCGGGCGCAACGAAGTATAAATCGCGTTCGTTTGCTAACACGTGGGTTGTTATATTTGACGAGTTTATCATTGATAACTCGACGTATAAGAATATCCGCTACTTGTCGCAAAAAGAACCCGAGCTTCTCGTTGACCTACTCAACACAATCTTCCGTATGCGCCCCGTGCTTTGCGTGTGTCTCGCCAACGCCGTAACGTTTAACAACCCGTATTTTATGTATTATGATATACGCCCGTTTACGTCCGACTTCTATTTCGACCGAAAGCGCCGTATACTCGTTGAAATACGCGAAGACGCGGAGTATACCGCCGCAGTCAATCAAAGTGACATGGCGACACTAACGCGCGGCACTGCGTACGGCGATTATGCTATGAACAATAAGTTCTTGCTCGATACAAACGCATTTGTCGAGAAGCGCACGGCTTCGGCGCACTTCTTGTGCGGCGTACACGTCTCGCAGGGCGACGTAGGCTTTTGGTATGACACTAACACGGGGGTCGTATATACTTCGTTTGCCGTCGACCGCGGACGCCCGTATCTTATGTTTACGCTTGAAAAGGATAACCACGACGTAAACTTCTTGTTTTTGTCTTCGGCGCTTAATACGCCACTCGGAACAGTTATAGAAGCGTGGAAGTACGGTTTGCTACGGTTCGACGATACACGAGTTAAAGCCCGAGCGTTCGGCGTGCTCGCTTATTTCATACGCCGTTAA
>ERZ808258.753-NODE-753-length-11440-cov-4.572947_pt1 | contig 11440 bp, 11 predicted proteins | sample MGYA00521280_ERZ808258 | MGnify/ENA primary metagenome ERZ808258 (study PRJEB31516, sample SAMN03275585) | gut metagenome | biome: mammalia-associated habitat; material: feces | host: Papio cynocephalus | place: Kenya | collected 2012-07-19 ...
GGCGGCGCAAAGTCCGCACCTCCGGCAAAATCAAGCCTTTGATGGGCAGACACTAGATATACTGCCTCACTTGGGAAGTAAGAATGTCTCTACGCTTTCGGATGTTGAAAAGCGGATGATGCAGATGTTTTATGTAACAGTCTGGGGTAAGGTTGTGGAGGATTGGGGTAGCAAAGAGGTGCAAGGAAATATTCAATCACTGTCAAATAGCACGGTCATGTTAAAAGAGCTCATCGAACTCCTGCATTATCGCTTTGATCAGATTGATTTCATAGATGAGTCCATTGACTTGGGTTTTGACTGTCCGCTTGATTTGCATTGTACTTATACCCGCGATCAATTGCTCGTGGCACTGGACTTTATGAAGCCGGCCACTGTGCGTGAGGGCGTAAAATGGTTTCCTGATAAGCAGTTGGACGTGTTTTTTGTGACACTTAATAAAGCGAACAAGGACTATTCGCCAACCACGATGTACAATGACTACTCCATCAGCGAGAACCTATTTCATTGGCAAAGTCAGAGTACAACGGCAGAGAATTCGCCCACCGGTCAACGTTATATTCATCATAAGGAACGAGGAGTCAAGGTGCTGTTGTTTGTCCGTGAGTTTAAGTCAGACCGTGTGACCGGTGGCGCGGGGGCCTATACTTATCTTGGAACGGTGAGCTATGTAAAGCATGAAGGAAGCCGACCGATGAATATCACCTGGCGATTGGATCGTCCAATTCCTGCGAAATTCTTGAAGAAAACGAATAAGCTGGTGGTTGGGTAAAATAGTTGAGCGTTCACTTGTGGATTTGGCGTACTTTACATTCGTGAGTATGCCCGAGCTTCTCGTCCGCAGGAGGCTGTTCGCGGAAGGCTGGCGGTTCAGGGTCTGCGACAGGCGGTATCCGGGCAAGCCGGACGTCGTGATTCCCCGGGCGAAGACGATCGTCGACGTGCGGGGATGTTTCTGGCACCGGCACGGATGCCGGGAGTCGACCATGCCGAAGACGAACGTCGCCTTCTGGATGGAGAAATGGTCGAAGAACGTCCGGCGCGACCGCCGCAACGAGGCGGCCTGGCGCGCCGCCGGGTGGAATCTGATAATCGTGTGGCAGTGCGCCCTCGAGGGTCCGCGCGCCGGTCGCACGCTCGACCGGATTGCCGCCAAAGTCTCCGCCTGGGCGGCCGAGGCGGCGTCCGGAGTTTCCCGCCGCGTTCCCCACCGCCTCGAACTGCCGCGCGGCGCATAGACTGCGCCGGACCGGAAACTCCCGCGTGCGCCTTCCTTTCTGGATCCGGGCGGATTCCGGCCGCTCCCACAAGGAGTCCTTTCCCGGCGTGTTCCCCCCTGTCTTGCGTCGGCCAAATATGGTATAATAGGAGACATCATGCGTGAGTTCAGATTATCGGATCCTTATGGTACGGCCCCCGCCCAAGCGCCGTTTGCGCAAAGTGTATCGCGCGGCGTGGCCTGGAACGACCTGCCGTTGACGCGCGAGTACACGATCGGCCAGCTCCTGGACCAGACGATCGCCCGGTGCGGCGCGAACGATGCGCTCGTTTTCCCCGACCGGGACTACCGCCTGACCTGGCTTGAACTGGGGCGCGAAGTCGATCTGGTGGCGCGCGGACTGATGGCGTTGGGCATCCAGCGCGGCGAAAAGATCGCGCTCTGGGCGACGAATGTGCCGTACTGGGTGGTGCTGATGCTGGCCGCGGCGAAAATAGGCGCGATTCTTCTGCCGCTCAACACGAACTACAAGAAGCACGAACTGGATTTCTCGCTGAAGCAGTCCGGTGCGGAGAATCTCGTCATCATCGAAGGTTATCGCGATTGCGACTTCACGAAAGTCGTGCGGGATCTCGTGCCTGAGCTGGGCACAATGCCGCGCGGCATGTTGAAGTCCGCGGCGTTTCCCCATCTCAAGCGCGTTCTTTTCATGGGCGGCACGAAGTACCGCGGCATGTATTCGCTGGACGAAATCAAGAATCTCGCCCAGGAGGTCCCCTACGCGGACTATTTCGCGCGTCAGGCCGAACTGGACGTCAACGATGTCGTCAACATGCAGTATACGAGCGGCACGACGGGTTTCCCGAAAGGCGTGCAACTCACGCACCGCAACATCGCCAACGACAGTTTCTGGATTGCGCTCGCGCAGAATTTCTCCGTCAAGGACCGCCTTTGCGTGCCCGTGCCGCTTTTCCACTGTTTCGGGTGCGTTTTGGGCGTTTTGTGCGCCCTGAACCAGGGCGTGACGCTGGTTTTCGTGGAGCGTTTCGACCCGATACAGGTGCTGACGGCCATCGAAAAGGAAAAGTGCACGGCGGTCTACGGCGTGCCGACGATGTACATCGCCATGCTGGACCACCCGCTTTTCGACCGGTTCGACCTGCGTTCCCTGCGGACGGGCATCATGAGCGGCGCGGCCTGCCCGGTGCACCGCATGCGCCAGGTCATCGAGAAGATGCACATGCGCGAGGTGTGCATTCCCTACGGACTGACCGAGGCGGGCCCCGTCATGACCATGACCCGCTACTTCGAGCCGTCCATCGAACGCAAGTGCACCACCCTCGGTCAGGCGCTTCCCGGCATTGAAGTCGCCGTAATCGTGCCCGAAACAGGCGAAATCGCCGAAATCGGGCAGGATGGCGAGCTCTGCTGCCGCGGCTACAACAACATGAAGGGCTACTACAACCTGCCCGAGCAAACCGCCGCGTGCCTGGACAAGAACGGCTGGCTCCACTCCGGCGACATCGGGCGCATGGACGCGGACGGCTACTACTACATCACGGGCCGGCTCAAGGATCTCATCATCCGCGGCGGCGAAAACATCAGCCCCAAGGAAGTGGAAGAGTTCCTCGGCACGATGCCGGGCGTGCGCGACGTGGCGGTCGTCGGGTGTCCCTCCAAGAAATACGGCGAACAGCCCGCGGCGTTCATCATCCGTTCGGAGGGGTCGAACATCACGGCGGAAGACGTGGCGAACTACTGCAAGAACCAGATCGCCTGGTTCAAAATACCGAAATATGTGCACTTTCTGCGCGAATTCCCCTTGACGGCCTCCCGCAAGGTGCGCAAGTTCGAACTGCGTGAGATGGCGCACGACCTCTGGCCGTATGCGTGAGGAAAACCAGACGAGTGGGGCGGCCCCGCGCGTTTTCGTGGTCGCCATGCCGCGTGAAGCGGCGTGTGTGACGGCCCATCTGCGGGACTGCCGCGTCCAAACCCTCTTCGGGCGCACCGTCGCGGAGGGATATCTGGGCGGACGCCCCGCGGCGGTCGTGACGGCGGGTGTCGGCAAGACGAACGCCGCGGCCGCGGCGCAATTGGCGCTTGCGCGCTACAATCCGCCCGTCCTCCACAATATCGGCGTGGCGGGGGGCCTCCTCCCCACGATGCAAATCGGTGAGATCTATCCCGTGGCGCAGGCGGTGGAGTATGATTTCGACCTTTCGGAAATCAACGGAACCGGTCCGGGCACGCTGAACGAATACCGGACGCCCTACCTTGAACTTTCCGTCGACCCGAAAGATCGTCCCCGGGCCGCCACCCTCGCGACGGGGGACCATTTTACGGACAATCCCGCCGAACACGCCTTTTTGGTCCGGTTCCACGCCGGTTTGCGCGATATGGAAGGCGCGGCGATCGCGCATGTCTGCCAAACGGCCGGTGTGGCTTGCCGGATGTGGAAGTGCGTCAGCGACGTGGCCGGGCGCCCCGAAATGACCCGCCAATACAAGGAGAACCGGGACCGGTGCCTCGAGATTCTGACGGACGCGGTTCCGGGACTGCATTATGTTTGAGACGCGCGGTTACATGCTCGACATCAGTCGCGACAGGGTCCCCACCCTGCGGACGCTCCGTCTCATCGTCGACCTTTTGGCGAACTTTCGCTACAACCAGTTCCAGCTTTACACGGAGCACACCTTCGCCTATACGGGGCACGAAACCGTCTGGGAGGAGGCGGATCCCCTGACCGCCGCGGAAGTCCGCAAGCTGGACGCCTACTGCCGCATGCAGGGCATCGAGCTTGTCGCGAACCAAAACACCTTCGGCCACATGGAACGCTGGCTGACGCATCCCGCGTACAACGGCCTCGCCAAGTTCCCCCACGGCGGGGCGATGACCCCGTGGGGCACGATCAAGAAGGACCCCACCACGCTCGATCCGGCCAATCCCGGCTCTTTGGCGCTCGTGAAGGGGCTTCTGGACGAACTTTTGCCGAACTTTTCCTCTCCGCTCGTCAACATCGGCTGCGACGAAACCTTCGAGATTGCCGATCCGGAAGAGTACCTCGGCTTTCTTTTGCAGGTCTGCGAAATCGTGCGGAAACACGGCAAACGCCCCATGTTCTGGGGGGATATCGTCCTGAAACACCCGGAACTCATCGGCCGTTTGCCGAAAGACCTCATCGCTTTGGACTGGGGCTACGAGGGGAATCATCCGTTCGAGAAGGAATGTGCCGCGTTCGCGGCGTCCGGACTCGACTTCTACGTCTGCCCCGGCACGTCCAGTTGGCGTTCGCTCGGCGGGCGCGTGGAGAACATGCGCGAGAACCTGGAGGCGGCGGAAGCGGCGGGGCGCCGGTTCGGCGCGAAGGGGTATCTGGTGACGGACTGGGGAGACGGCGGACACTGGCAACCGCTCGCCGCGAGCCTGCCCGGGCTGATCCTGGGCGGCGCGTTCGCCTGCGACGGACGCAAAGCGGCGAAAATCGACCTCGAGAGGGAGCTCGACCGGGTGATGGACGCCCCGCTCGGGGGCACGCTCCTGCGGCTCGGGACACTCTACCTGCGCGGCGGCGCGCTGCGGGCCAATTGCTCCGAACTTTACAACATCCTCGCCAACGACCGCGGCTACTCGCGGCATCCGGGTCTGACGCAGGCGGTTTTGGACGATATCAGCGGCTATGCGGCCGGTTGCCGCCTGCGGGCGGAAAAGTGGGCCGACCGAAACGACTGGGCGAAAGAACTGGTTTACATGGCCAATCTCATAGATTGCGCCTGCCACCGCCGCGACGAGGACCGCCTCCGCGCGCTCCGGGACGAACACGGCCGCATCTGGCGTCTGCGCTCCCGCGAGGGTGGCCGCGTGGATTCCCTCGCCAAACTGCCGCGCTTCTAGGAGGGGCGCCGAACGCGCCCCCGTGGACTCGGCGCCAAGAGACCAAGGTCTCCGAGGCAAGAGACCACGGTCTCTCGGTCAAAAGACCGCGGTCTCCCGACCAAGAGACCACGGTCTCCAGGTCAAGAGACCACGGTCTCTGGGGTAAAAGACCTTGGTCTCTCGACCAAAAGACCTTGGTCTCCCGGAAGTGTGTTGCCCATCCGCCGTGAAAATGCCCTGAATATTCCGGCCGCCAGCTCCCCGGACGCACCGTGTTCCGAAGGGGGCGGGTAGCGGACAAGGGGATTGCCGGGCTGTCGCGCCGCGCGGCGATTTCGCGGCGGCATCCGGGACGGACGCGGACGCGCCCGGGTGTTTTCCGCAAATTTCCCATGGACAAAGCAGGGTGATAATTGATATAATATAGCGCGAAACTTGTCAAACAACCAAGAAAGAGGTTTCGAGAAAAGATGAGAGAGGTAAATGGCGAACTTGTTGCCAAGGGATTGAAAGTGGCCATCGTGGTCAGCCGCTTCAACAGTTTTCTGACCGAGCAGCTCGTGAAGGGCGCCGAGGACGCGTTTGTGCGGATGGGCGGCAATGCGGACGATTTGCTGCTGGTGCGCGTGCCGGGCGCCTATGAATTGCCGCTGGCCGCGAGCAAGGTCGCCGCGAAGGGTTTCGACGCGGTGGTGTGCCTGGGCGCGGTCGTGCAGGGCGCGACGGCGCACGCCCTCCTCATCAACGAGACGACGGCGCGCGCGTTCAGCCAGATTTCGCTCGAGACGGGCGTGCCGGTGCTGGATGGCGTCGTGAGCGCCGAGAACCTGGAGCAGGCGGTCGAACGCTGCGGCACGAAGCAGGGCAACAAGGGCTTCGCGGCGATGCAGAGCGCGATCGAGATGGCGCATGTCGTCAAGGCGCTTTGAACAGTTTCGCGGCCCTTTCCCAATCGTAGGTCCATTTTGTCCATCTCCATTTTGTCCATCATACAATAAAAGAAAGTAATCCATGAAAGAAGTAAAGAAAGTCGCATTCCTTACGGCGGGCGGTCTCGCCCCGTGTTTGAGTTCCTCCATCGGGTTCCTCATCGACGAGTATACGAAGAAGGCTCCGTCGGTCGAGATGATCGGCTACGTGAACGGCTATATGGGCCTCCTGAAGGGGCATTCCATCCCGGTCACGGAAGCTGTGCGCAAGCATGCGCTCGTGCTGACGGAACACGGCGGTTCCCCGATCGGCAACAGCCGCGTGAAGCTGACGAACGTCAAGGACTGCGTCAAGCGCGGACTCGTGCGCGAAGGGGAGGATCCGTTGAAGGTGGCGGCCGACCAGCTCGTGAAGGACGGCGTGGACGTGCTGCACACGATCGGCGGCGACGACACGAACACCACCGCGGCGGATTTGGCGGCCTATCTCGCCCAGAATAACTATCCGCTGATCGTGGTGGGCTTGCCGAAGACGATCGACAACGACGTCTACCCGATCCGCCAGTCGCTCGGCGCCTGGACGGCGGCCGAGGAAGGGGCGAAGTTCTTCATGAACGTGGTGAAGGAGAACAGCGCCAATCCGCGCGCGCTGACGATCCACGAGGTGATGGGGCGCAACTGCGGCTGGCTGACCTACAAGACGGCGCAGTGCTACCACAAGATGCTGGACAAGGTGCATTTCGTGCCGGAGTTCATGCTGACGCGCGAACGCCAGGACGTGCACGCGATCTACGTGCCGGAGTCCCGCATCAACTTCCGCGCGGAAGCGGCGCGCCTCATGAAGATCATGGACAAGTACGACAGCGTCAACATCTTCGTTTCCGAAGGTGCGGGCGTGGCCGACATCATCGCGGAGATGAAACGCCGCGGCGAGGAAGTCCCCGTGGACGCGTTCGGGCATCCGCGCCTGGACAAGGTGAACGTGGGCCAGTACGTGGGCAAGCGCTTCGGCGAACTCCTGAAGGCGGAAAAGGTTCAGGTCTTCAAGTCGGGCTACTTCGCCCGCTCCGCGGCGCCGAACCGCAAGGACAAGCAACTCATCCAGAAGTGCTGCCGCGTGGCGGTCGAGAGCGCGCTCAAGGGCGTCTCCGGCGTGGTGGGCCCCGACGAGGACAAGCATTCCGAAATCCGCGCGTGCGAGTTCCCCCGCATCAAGGGCGGCAAGCCGTTCAACGTGCGCAAGGGGTCGTTCCGCAAGCTCCTCGACGAGATCGGCCAGCCCTATCCGCGCAAGAAACGCTCGGCCGAGTGAAAAGGGCTGTGGACATGACCGGCATCGAACGGTTGCATGAAATAATGACCCGTCTCCGGAATCCGGAGACGGGTTGTCCGTGGGATCGCGAGCAGACGCTGGAGTCGCTCAAGCCGTGCGTGCTGGAGGAGTGCTACGAACTCCTTGCCGCGATGGACCGTCCCGAGGACAAGGCGAACCATATCGAGGAACTCGGCGACGTGCTCCTCCAGGTCATGTTCCAGTCCGTCATGGCGGAACAGGAGGGGCGCTTTTCCTTCGACGACGTCGCCAACGCCATAGCCGACAAGCTCGTCCGTCGCCATCCGCACGTCTTCGGGAATGTGGACGCGAAGGATACGGCCACCGTGCTGCGCAACTGGGAGCAGATCAAGCAGTCCGAACACCGCAAGGAAGCGCGGCATTCGGCGCTGGACGGGGTGCCCGCGGCGCTTCCCGGACTCATCAAGGCGCAACGCACGCAGGAGAAAGCCGCGCGCGTCGGATTCGACTGGAAGGATGCGAAAGGTCCGCTCGCCAAGATAAAGGAGGAGCTCGGCGAACTCGAGGCGGAAATCGCCGCACGTCCGTCGGACCGTCCGTGCGACTCGGACCGCGTCAAGGAAGAGCTGGGGGATTTGCTCTTCTCGGCGACGAATCTGGCGCGGCATCTGAAAGTGGACGCTGAAAGCGCGCTCGCAGGCACGACGGAGAAGTTCGCGCGGCGCTTCCGGGCGGTCGAGGCGGGCGCCAAAGCCGAAGGGCGGAACCTGAAGGACATGACGCTCGCCGAAATGGACGCGCTCTGGGACAAGGCCAAACGCGGGCAGATGTCTCCGGCATGACCTGGGAGTTGCTGGCGCCGCGCGGATTCTGCGCAGGCGTGGCCGGGGCGATCCGCAAGGCGCTGTCCATCCGCGAGCGCCCGGTCTACTGCCTGCACGAGCTCGTGCACAACGAACTCGTCGTGCAGGATCTGCGCGCGCAGGGCTTCATCTTCGTGGATGCGGTGCGGGACGTGCCCGAAGGGGCGACGCTGCTCTTTTCGGCGCATGGCGTTTCGCCGCAGGTCCGGGCCGAAGCCGCCGCGCGGAAGCTGAAGATCGTAGACGCGACCTGCCCCTTTGTGGCGCGCGTCCACCGGGAGGCGTGCGCATTCGCCGCGCGCGGCATTCCGGTCGTCATTTTGGGCGACGCGCGCCACGACGAGGTGCGCGGCATATTGGGCGAAGTCCCGTCCGCGACCGTCTATCCCGGACTGCCGGCGGCGAAACGCATCGGCGTCGTGAGCCAGACGACGCTGAACGCGGACGACGTGGCGGCGCTTCTCGCGGAATTGCGCCGGGAACGCGACGTCGAAACGGCGGCGGACGTTTGCCGCGCCACGAAAGAGCGGCAGGATGCGGTCAAGCGGTTTGCGGGCGATGCGCTGCTTGTCCTGGGCAGCCGGAACTCCTCCAACACCCGGCGTCTCGCCGAAGTGGCGAAATGCCGCGCTTTCCGGGCGGGAACGATGGAAGAAGTCCGGGAAATCGATTTGGACGGCGTCGCCCATCTGGGCGTGACGGCCGGGGCCTCGACCCCCGAACGTTTCGTGGACGAGGTTGTTTCTTACCTCAAAACCCAGTTTTAGCGATTTCCCCTTCAGTTTCGGGCGGGAGCGCACTGTTCGCGGTTGGCGGAAAGTTCGGCTTCCGTGAACGGGGAGAGACCCCTTCGGCGCAGATAGCGCACCGCCCTCAGATAGGCGATACGCTGGTCCGGGATCGTCGCGTTCTGGAGGACCGCGGCGTTTTGGCGCGTCAGGAAATCGTTCTCCCAGCTGCCGTCCGCCCGTTGGGAGGCGACAATCGTCCGCAGGGCGTCCGGTGTCGCGGCATAGGCGATCGTGTAGATGCGGGGGGCGGTGCGCGGCGCCGGCGCGGAACGGAACCAGACCGTCAGCCCGAAGACGGCCGCCAGAACGGCCGCGGAGAGATAGCCGATCTTCCAGCGCGGCAGGGGGCGCGCGGTCGGTCTGTCCTCGAAAGGAGCCTTCATCTCCCGGACGAGCCGATGATAGTCCGGGCCCAGTTTCTTCAAAGTCGCTTGCAAATCCCTATTCATGGACGATTTCCTTCAGTTTGCGGAGTGCGTTGAACATGCGCGATTTGACGGTTCCTTCTGGAATGCCGAGGATTTTCGACACTTCGGCGTAGGGCAGATCCTGAAAGACGCCCAGCTCGACGACCTCCCGGAGCGGTTCCGAGAGCTGCGCCACCGCCCAGCGCACATCGTCGCGCGTGCAAGGCGCGACCGTGTGGACGGGTTCGCACAGTCCGTCGTAGATCTTCTCGCGCTTTTCGCGGCGGATCTTCCGGCGGAGGGCGTCGATGCGCACTTGCCGCGCCATGAGGAACAGGAATGTGGACAGCTTGGCCGTCTCCTGGTAGACGCGGCGGTAGTTCCACAGGCGGATGTAGGTTTCCTGGACATAATCTTCGCTTTCATGATAGGAAACGCCAAGGCGCCAGAAAAAGTTCAGAAGTTTCTTCTCGTAAGTCTTCGCCTTCTCCATGAGAGCCAGGTCCGCCGGGGTGACGTCCGCCACCGGGGGCGGTGGGGGTGGTGCGACACCTTCGGGCGGCAGGCCCTCTCCGGAAATATCCGCCATAATGCGCCGCGCTAGGCCAAAACGTCCCGCAAGACGCCTTCAAGCTGGCGTTTGACGACGGGCATGGACAGCTCCCGCTCGAAGAAACGCCGCGCCGCCCGGAAGCAGTCCTCCCGTTTTCCGGACCACCCCTCCCGATAGGCTTCGACCGCAGCGACGAGCGCGCCGGGGTCGCCGGGGGGGATGAACTTTATCGCGGCGCAGTCCTTCGCGCCGGACGGGTAGCCCGGACAGAATTCGTTTATGGTCGGCCGTCCGCACGCCATGCATTCGTAGACCTTGTTGCCGATGACGCGCGCCGCCTTGGGGGTCGTGCCGAAGACGCCCAGCACGATGTCGTGCGCGCAGATCACGCGCGGCACGTCCACGTAGGGGACTTTGTCCAGAAAACGCACGTTCTCCAGCCCCGCCGCTTTCGCTTCCGTGGACGCCTTGTAGGCGCCCCAGCCGAGGAAATCCCACTGGATCGGCAGGTTTTGCGTCCGCCGCGCCGCCTCCACGATGACTTCCGTCCCGTGCAACGGGAGGTAGGCGCCATGGTAGAGGACGTGGAAACGCCCGTCTTCCGGCGGGAGGACGTCCGGCCGGGGCTTGAAGACGCGCTCGTCCGTTCCGGTGAAAAGCGTCCGCAATCTGGCGCGCGGCACGTGCAGGACGTCTGCGCAGAAGTCGACATGGCAGCTCGTATCCCAGGTGACGAGGTCGGGCATCGCCATGATCCTCTGCTCCCAGGCCAGCAAGCGCCGCGCACGGGGTTCCTCCGCGCGCCACTTTTTCTGCTCCAGGACTTTCTTGTCCCAGGCGGAGATCATGGGGTCGAAAACGACGCGGATGCCGCGGCGGTGCGCCCAGCGGCAGGCCGCGGCGATGTCCCGCTGGCGCGCGACGGGAACCCACACGAGATCCGGGCGGGAGCGGAGTCCGCGCAGAAAGGCTTCGGCGTCGCCCAGGCGCGGCCAGACCTTGACCTTGAAGAATTCGACTTCCCAGCCGAGCTCCTTGAAGAGCGCGATGTACACGCGGTTGCGCGAGTAGTTCTCGTCGAAACGTCCCCACCACAGTACTTTCACGGCAACCTCCGCTTGTTTCCGGGGAAAATCGCCGCCGGACGGGATTCCGGCATTTGGATTCCAGTCCAGGAGGCTGCTTGCCCGACGCCGTTTTTGGGGACGGTGTTTGTCTGCGTGCATGCAAAAGAGCAGCTCATCATTTTCATTCCGATATTATAGACTTTTTTCGGATGAAAATCAAGCACCGTGCGACCTGCCGGCCCCCGCGAAAAGCGTACAATAGGATGAGACACCCGAGACAGACCGTTCCGATGGGCGGAAAGCTATTGCCCAAAAGGAGAAAGAATGGCCGCGAAAGCGGAAGTTCCAGTAAAACGGGGTGGCCGTTCCGGCGCAACGGCCACCCCGTTCCGGCGCAACGGCATCGCGGTTCCGGCGCAACGCCATCGCCGTTCCGGCGCA
>ERZ808258.755-NODE-755-length-11431-cov-8.771097_pt1 | contig 11431 bp, 19 predicted proteins | sample MGYA00521280_ERZ808258 | MGnify/ENA primary metagenome ERZ808258 (study PRJEB31516, sample SAMN03275585) | gut metagenome | biome: mammalia-associated habitat; material: feces | host: Papio cynocephalus | place: Kenya | collected 2012-07-19 ...
CATATACTCAACCTCATAAAATAAAAATGAGCCTCGGCAGTCGGCAAATTTCAAGTGATGCAAGTAGAAAAGATTCAACTCGGTATGTACTTATCGCTGATGGTCGGTCAGCACTGCCTCGGCTCTGTTTTGACCTATCCTAAAGAAATTTGTGGAGATTGGTGGAATCGAACCACCTCGTAAGCTAAGATGTGTGCAGTATTGCCAGCACGCACACAAATGGCGATTGAATTTGCTCCCATCCCAGTGGCTTTCGGTCAGACCCATAATAAAAACCCTCCTAATCGCTTGTATGTTCGTACTACCCAAGATACGTTAAACAATCTCCAAATGACCGACGGTTGCTGCCAAATTTTAAGAGTAACAAGCAAATGAATGCTTGCGAATGCTTATCCTTTTCCTTGCCCAAGGGAACAGCCATCGGTCGGTGTGGGCGTTGACTGCTGAATGTGTGAGAAGTTTGCGAGTAGTTTACACTGCTTATCAACTCTTGCCCAAGGAGCACACCCAGTAGTCGATTGTCGGGCTAGGTACTGATGTTATCTTTTAAAAAAGAAATCCAACCTAAAAGTAAGGGAGGCGTGTCCCAGGCTATTTAATCTCCTGCGCCTCACGTAAACGCCACGCCTCCCTTTGTACGTGAGTATATTCACTCGAAAAAATGAAAAGTATTTCCAAACAAAGTAATCGGTGCAGTGTTCCTACGCCTTTAATCCGTCGAGCCACACCAAGCTCTACCGCACCGATTGATGGTGTGCGTATGCTTACACTTTAAATCCTTTTTCCTCGAATGCCTTCACCGTCTGGTCTGCTTGCCACACCGCACCCATCGTGAACACCACCATAACATTGATGATGGCTTTCTCCGTTGCATCCTTGCCAAGAATATCCACGGCGAATTTCCTTGCCGCATCCTTTAAGTCTGCGTTGCGGTCAAGAAAATCGTCAAACATTGATATTGTCTTTGCCATATTAAAACAAACTTGCTTGTGTATATTGTTTTCGTTTCTCTAACTGAGGCGACACCTCGAACAAATCGTTACTAACGTACCTCTTCACGTTCTCAACTCCTTGCGTATAGATTTGCTTCTTAATCTCGAAGCCATACGCCTTGCGCTGCATCGAAGCTGCTGCAACAATACTACTGCAACTCCCTGCGGTAGGGTCGATAACAACATCGTCGGGGTCAGTGAACAAACCTATCAATCGCTTCAAAAGTGGAATCGGCTTCTGAGTTGGATGGCTCTTTGGCATACCCATATCTCTCGGAAACTCCATACAATTCATAACCATTTCTCCGTGGTTGTTGAACTTTGGTAGTTTATCACGATAAAGAATCAATCCATACTCGCAATTACCAACAACCTTCATATTAGCTTTCAAGACTTGTGGAGAGTAATTCTTTCTGAACACCAAAGGTATGCAGCCTTTGAAACCATATCGCCCCCCCAATTCCTTGTAATAGAATTGTTGTTCCCATCCACAAAAGATAACCATACAAGGAGCTTTACCTTTCTCCTTTGGCTCTGGTCGCAACATCTGTGAGCAGAAGTGCATAAACTCGGCAGGACGGAAATCTTTGTCTGTATCAAAGAACTCCTCTCCAGCAAGGTCGCTCTCTCCGTTCTTGTTATCTCCGTTAATATACCAACTAGGATTGCTTGCATAAGCATTAACCCCAAGGTTATAGGGTGGGTCTGCTATGATTAACTGAGCCTTTGGTATGTTGCAGTGTCCGAAATTTTGAAAGTGTGTGTTAAACACTCCAACCCTATTGTGAAGCATACGAAACTCTGGCTCAATATCCAATTTTACATCTTCAACTGTATGTTTCATTTCTCAACCTTTATTTACTATTTTATAAAAGGAGGCTACGTTCCCTAATTTATCAGTGCAACACGTTTTTATCAGCCAAACTTTAGGAACAATTTACGTGCTGTGCATTTCAGCTCTTCCCAGTGAGCAACTTGACCTCCAATATAAATGCAGTCGTAACCGCACCTATGGGAAATTCACTAAACTATGGAATATAAATAAACTAACAACTTCGAGAATAAGACAGCGGAAGAGTGTTACCTCCTCCGCTGAATGTCATTCCAAGTCTTGCCTTGGATTAACCTATCTATAAAAGAAAAGACGTTCACTGCGGTTTGCGTTGTAGGCATCTGTCCTACGCCAAATTCTTTCAATAATAGCAATCATAAACAATCAAATAATCTTCCGCTCAGGAGTCGATGGTAGTAATCTACAAAGACTGTAATAGCCTTTGAGCACTTCCATAAGAGCAACCTGGACTTTCACCAGGATGGTGTCCTTTACACCATAATATTAATTGTTAATACTATATTTACTTAAATTTGTTGTTCAATAAATGAAACAACGCTCACTTTAAAGTGAACACTACTCTCGCTCGAATAGCCTAAACTATAATGCTGCATCCGTCAGGTGGGTAGTCGATGATTTTCCACTCATTCTTCTTGATGTGGATAGCCTCTCGAAACACCATCTTCGGGTCGCCACGATGTCGTTTTCTGTTGTGGGCGACAATCTTGCTTATCATTCCCTTTGCGGTTATTCGGAACTCACGAAGGGTGTGCGTGTAATTGCTTTTCACGTCACAGACGATGATTTTATCTCCCTCAAAGAAGATGAAATCGGGCTTGTAACCGTGACCGCTCACCATCAATCTTCTATCGTACCGAACCTTTGTTTTCAGTTGCTTTGGCACTCTCATATAGATGGATGGAAAGATGTTCAGCTTCACTTGCCTGTGTATGCAAGAGACGTTCTTGTCTGCAAGGAGTATCTGGTGATACTGGCATTCTTCCCTGCTGTCGTACTCTGTGCCATCACGTGCCAAGTACTTGTGTTGTATTACTCTTGCCATACGCTAATAATCTTTGCACGATGTTTCAGAAGGATTCTTTACAAGTGAAGAGTAAGCATCACACCCGAACCTTTGAACCTCTCCAGTGGCATACTGGACTATGTAATCTCCAGTTCGGGCAATCAAGCTGCCCCTTGTGCAGTTATCTTTAATCTGCACCGTTATTTCCTTTTCGTCCTCGCTAACGTCTATCCTCTGCAAGTACTTTAGCTTTCTTAGCTTCGGAAGGTCGTCACGATGAACCCTAACACTATCTATTATCTTCATTTTATTTTTGATGTATCTCTGTTAAAAACCTTGGTGTAGGCTGACTTAACAACCTATCACCAAGGGAAAACAGTAAATAAAAATTTCAACTAATGGTTAGCAATCTCCATCGTGGTCTCTGCGGTATCGAGCCGCATTCTCTTGGCTGGTAGGAAAGCTACGTAAGTAACTCGGTCGGACAATTAAAATCCAACGCCAAGCGCATTACCTTTATGCTTTGAGACCTCAATCCTCTCCACTTGTCGCAAGCGAAGAGGAAAAAATAAATTTCAAACAATCTTTTATGAATTGGCTTTTATCACCTTTTCGTAAAAATTCAGAAACCACTCATCCTCACGAACGAATGGAAACACAAACAACCTTTTTAAAACTTAATAACTAATAACCTTCAAAATCGAAATAAATATTTAACCTATATAACTAAACTATTTTCCTCGCTCGGAAATAATGCCAATGGGATTTATTACTTTGGAGGCGATGGAGGAGTCGAACCTCCGTCTTTCGGTGATAAGATAGGTATCACTGATTACCGATTGTGTTTTCCCACGACACCAATCGCCTCTTTATCATATGAGAAGAAATTTTATCCTTTTCACGTTTCCGTCCTTTCATTCCGTCCTTTCATTATTCATAACATATCCTAAATTCCGTTATGTTGTGTGCTTATAGTCGTCGAACCACTAGGCATTGAAGCCTACCAGTCGCACATCAGACTCAAATGCTGAAACCAACATTTGGCGAGACTCCTCAACAAGCGAAGCATATTAGGTTTGCTTTGTCCGCTTGGCAGGATTAATAACTCGTCTTTTCGTATTACGTGCGTCCTTTCACACCGTCATGGATTGTTAGTCTCGTGATGTTACTCTCTACACGCATACTTTCTGTGCATTTTCAATATTTCAAAGAACTTTTCCTCACTTTCATTCTTTTGTAGTCTCTGCGGAATCGAACCGTCGCTAACTGAACCAAAATCAGTTGTGCTGCCACTACACCAAGAGACCGTTTTGGGCGAGTGACAAACGAATCAAATAAAAGGTATGAACTCGCCCTAACCTCCACGCCTGGAGAATTTCACATATGAAACAATCAGAAGCGCATCACTGCGGTATTGTATGTTCACAGAACACATTTTATGTAGTTTTATCCAAAAGTACTACTTAGTACACTCTGTTACTCTCAATCAGATTGTCGATGTCCTCCTTCTTGAAGAAGGCAGAGTTACCGACCATATAATGAGGCAACGTTCCGCTTTTCCGAAGGCTCACGATGAAGCTCTTGCCCATACCAAGATATTCGGCGGCTTCCTGCTGCGATAGCCATATCTTCTCGACTGGGATTATCTGTATCTTTTTCTTCGGTGTCATAGGCTAGTCCCTTAATGCGAAAGTTGCAGCAGATAAGTAAGCCATCAACTCTATACAATCTTGTTTTGAAAGCAGAGTTTCGATTTCTTTGTCACAACCGTCGTTTATATTAAGTACAACAGCATCATAAACAATCGGGATTGCATCTTCAGTTTGCTCTGTTATAGTAGTTGTGCGAACTGACACGATTCTGTCACAAACAGAGCCTACCTCGGCAGACTCGAACATCACATTCTCTGTATTCTTATTTACAGAAGAACGCCTTGAAGACCAAATTCCGTGAAAGAAATTGCTTCCAGCATCTGCTATCTTTTTAAAAAAAAATTTTTCTTCCATAACTTAATCGTTTTGATTATTGACGCTCTTAACCATTTTTGAGACAATATCGAACATTTTACCAAGGAATCCGTGCTTTTCTGCAACATCAAGACTACTTTGAGTCTTTTTCTCCTTGTAGCTATTAATACTTATATTATAAGCATAATAGAGATTGTTATATATGTCGTGCCAAATGTCTTTCTGAGGAGTATTCGTAGCAGCTGCATATTGATTAACCAACCGACGAATTTTGTTACGCATTGAAATCTCGGGCACCTTATTCTCGGAAACCTCAGCTTCGAGAAGCAACTTCCCATTCTCGATACGTTCCTGTTTTATCTCTGCAAGTTCTCTCTTCGTGTCAGCAACATCACGCTCTACATTTGATAAGCGATGCTCTTGTTCTACAAGCTGATTAATTGAGATTTGTAAAATCTCCAGCTGTGTTTTTGGCTTCATCGCCGATTTTATCTCTGCTTCCATATTATTGAAAGCTTTAATGTAATCGAGCTTAAACTGCATTGCTTTCTTGCCAGTAAAACCCATTACCAAGAGCGAAAAACCATCTCTGTTCATCAAGAACATTGGATATGTTTGCCTATTCTGCTCATTCACGTAAGTAGTTTCCTCAAACATTGAGGTCTCGTCATTTTTAACGATACCATCGTCTAGTATCTTTCTTATTGCCTTCAACACATTGTCGTGCGATTTTTCAAACTTTTCGGCAACCAATAAACTACTTGTTACTGCCTGGTCGTTTTTTCCACGGAAAACTATCTCTTCCATTTTACCTCCTATATTTTTATTCTTTTACAAGCATCTTTTGCAAGAATGCTTTTTCATTCTCCAGACACTGCACTCGTTCTTCAAGTCGTGCCTTTTCAATCCGTAATTGGGTTGCATCATCGAGATGTATCATTATCGGCTCAATACCTTTCCCGTAAGCGAGCCATTGTAGGTCGATATTCAGCTTTCCACATATTGCCATCATTGCGGCTTTTGTGAAGTTGCTTTGACCTTTCAACATCTTTGATAGATTTGAGCAATCAAGACCAACGTCAGCCGAGAACGACCTTGTGGACTTATAATTGCCAAGCTCTATAATCTTCGCAACCCTCCGACGAACATCTTCTTGATTATACTCTATCTTCATTATTTTTCTTCAAATAACTATATTTAACCAAAAAAGTTTGGTGAAACGAAGCTAATTGACTATCTTTGCAGTGGATAAATAGCTTAGACGGTGTTTTACACTCCGTCCCACCTTTTTCGTCTTTCAGTGTTGTAACTGATTAACGTTTGCAAAGGTACGAAAATAACCACAAATAACCAAACATTTCAAGAAGAAAGTTTGGTTATTTAACCTATCTTTGCAAAAGGTGGCGCGTATTGTGTAATTTCTAAACAGATTTTAAGAATTATGAATGATATTGCGATGAACTTAAAGACTTGCTTCGATATAAGCAAATTCAAGTCGATGAGCCAGTTCTGTAAGGTGATAGACATAGACCAGTCCAACCTCAACAAGAAAATGAGTGAAAAGAACACTAAGTATTCTTTCACTAAAGAAGACATACAGAAGATATGCTATAACCTTGGGCTAAGAAAGGAATGGCTTGTAAACTCAGAAGGAGAAATGTTCGACGACAAGGCATCTGTAAATCCGTCTGACTGGGTGTTCGGCAAAGACAGGACTCCTAATATTAATATGGTGAACACAGATAGCGCACACCATAACAAACAGATTGTGAACGATACTTCCGACAGCGAGGTTAAGCTACTCCGAGAGCAGATTGCAGACCTACGAATGCAGCTTATCAACAAGGACGCACAGATTAAGCAGCTACTCGATATGCTTGCAAGCAACAAGTAGGATTGCGAACAATGTGCGAACAAGAAAACCATCAATACAATATAAATATTTATAAATCAGTAAGTTAATAGAGTTATATATGATTTCAGTAACGGACATCACGATAACACCACATAACTCGCTGATTTTCAAGTTTAATAATTTAATTCACGTTACGCTAAAAGTCTAAGAAATCGCCCGAAAAGCCCCGTATTTCGCATTAAATCATATAGTTTGTGCGAACAATATGCGAACAGAATAGGACTATACAAACAGACTGATGCGTGAGGTAACGAAAGGAAATCTGACAATGAAGATTTATGTAAACAACAGAGATTTCAAGGTGTTCTTTGTAGTGACCCACAAATACAAGAGATTCAACATCTACACTGGGTTGCAGACAACAGAGAAGTTCACAGGTATGGTGTTCCCCAAGTCGGACAAGAATGCAAAGGCTAAGACGGCGAGACTAGCTAATCTATATACAAGAACGGAAGATTACATTCTGAGCCACCAGACGGACACGCCCGAAGAAATGAAGCTGCACATCGGTGAAATCATCAAGGGAGCGAAGAAAAGCGATGCAAGCTCGTTTGTAAGCTACATACGTAAGGTTGCGGATAGCAAGGGCAAGTATAACACCAAGCGCAACTATGAGCGTGTTGCACGAACCGTTGAGGCTTACGACAAGGACTGCACTTTTGACACAATCACCAAGAAGTGGCTTCTTTCGTACATCGAGCACGAAAAGAGCAAAGGTCGAGTTGTCAATGGCATACAGACTGACTTGCAGATAATGAAGTTCGTGTTCAACAAGGCAATGGAGGATGGACTCACGGACAAGTTTCCGTTCCGTGGCGTGGCAGTAAAGAAGGAGCAAACCAAAAAACGCTGCCTAACACTGGAGCAGCTACGAGCCATAAGAGACTTCAAGCTGACTGGCAAGAAGGCAATGTATCGTGATTGCTTTATGCTCTGCTTTTATTTGATAGGCATTAATATATCCGACTTACTTTTCTTGCCCAAGAACGCACTGAAGAGCGGACGTATATCGTACAAGCGCAACAAGACAGGCAAGCTGTACGACATCAAGGTAGAACCAGAGGCGATGGAGATTATAAACCGACATAAGAGCAGGAAGAAAGACTTTCTCCTTAGTTTCTTGGAAGAGGCAAATACAACATACACCAATAGGTTTGCCAACAATATGGCAAAACACCTACGCACCATCGGCGAGAAGGAGCGGCACAGCTACTATGTTACCGTCCACCCAATCGAGGAAGGCATAACAAGTTACTGGAGCAGGCATACCTGGGCGACGATGGCGAGCGAGATAGATATACCTATGGAGGTTATCGGTCGTGCCTTGGGGCATTCCCTTTGGGATAATGCGGTCACATCTACCTACATCAAGTATGACACAAGGAAGGTCGATGAAGCTAACAGAAAGGTTATTGATTACCTTAACTCTGATTTAGTGTAATTTATACACTAAATAAAACTTAAAATGCGTTTTGAGTTTTCTGAAAGGGCAAATAAAAAAGGGGAGGCTACTGACCTCCCCGATTTGCTATTTATCATATCCGTGCTCCTTTGCAACTTGCTTGTTGTGCTCGTCGCCTAAGATATTCTGTATCTGCTTTCTGTAAACCAGCACACCGTCCAAGAACGAGTGAATATAAAGCTCGTTGTACTCGTATGGAATCGTAATAGGTTTCTCTATCCATTCCTTTGTTACCTGTACATTGTTCAACAACGCACCCACAAGTCTCTTCTTCTCGCAGTCGAAGCCTTGTGTGTAGCCAGCGGCAAACGGAGTGAGCGACTTGAAGAACGGTGTCGGCTGCTCACTTAGCTCCTGTAGTCTCTGTTTTAGAGTCTTTGTTTGATTCTGTTCCATCATTATTTTCCTTTTTGATTTCATCCATCATTTCGTGGAGTCGTTTCACCTCCTGCTCATAGACAGCCCTAAACGACTGGTCGTGGTTAAGAAACAGGCTGAGGCTCTTCTTGCGCTGCATAAAGTCAGCCTTATTCTTGTAAATCATACCCTGCAATGATGTCAGTCTGTGTCGCTGCATTTCAAGTTGAAGCTCATCATAAGCCCACTGAACAGTCTGAATGGCTCTCTTCTCGTTCTCGTTGCAGTCCTTGGCAAGGTCATAAAGCTCCTTGTTTCTTTTCGTTAGCTTTTTTATCTGTCTGTTTTTCAAGAACAGAGCCAAGTTACAGAACGAAATCGCCAAACATAGAATACCGATAACCCAATCCGTCACAAAGAACATATAGATTGCCAGTACAGCGTATGCGACTGCAAATATTACAGAACTATCCCCAAGCCAATTCTTAATCTTTTCTTTCATATTCTTTTTCTGTTAAGTGTTTGTTCAATCTGATGTAGTACTCCTCCAGGCTCTCCTCACTTTTCTTGAAGATAAGGTTGCGCTCTTCCAGTAAGTCAGAAAGCTCGTAGTAAGTTTTGTTGCCGAAGTTACGAATATTCTTCAAGTCATTCATACAAGTGTACCTTGTAAGCAAGTCCTCGAATGTATCAATATCCCAAGACTTTAGGCAATTCAGACAGCGGACTGATAGGTCGCAATCAATGAAGCGAGTGGAGAGTATCTTTGGTGGAAAGACAATATCGCTTATCTGTTTCTCGCCGTGCTCGACACGGAATGTATCGTAGTCCTTCTGTAACGCCTTGATTGCTGATTTCAGAGACTCGACCTCTTCTTTCAATTCCTTGTTGGTCTTGATGCCCTGTCTTATCTCTTTTGTTTGTGTGTAGAACTTTTGGCAAGCCTTTCTGATTATCTGTCTGCATCGTTCTGGAGTTAAGCAGTACTCTTCAGACAACTCCAGTAAGGACTTATTTCCATCATTCAGAAACGCCATCAAGAGTTTGTATTCCCTTGCCTTTAAGCACGGAACAAGGCTTGCCTCGTAGAGGGCTGTAATCATATTTTTCACATCCTCGTTGCAAGTTCCGTAGTTATGCTTGAAGAAGAGTGCCTTACGCATCTCTGCCAGCTCATCGTTCGCTTGTTCCTTGGCAGCTTTTATCTCTGCCAGCTTCTTGTCAAGCATTTCCTCGCTGACGGTGATAAACTTGTACTTCTTTGCGTATCGCTCGATGTCCTCGGCATTGACGTAGGTGTTGCCCTTCTCGTCCTTGAAGCCACCAAGTAAGCCATCCTTGATGTAATTCGAGATAGTTTGTCTTGACACGCCAAGGATTTCAGCAGCCTTGTTTCTTGTCATTCTTTTCTCCATATCATTCACTGATTAGTTTTTCTATTAATTTCACCCCACCTTTGCCGAACTTAGCCAAGACTACCTCTTTATAGCTCGTTCCGTCCGCTCGGCACTCGGCAGGATATTTACTATCGAGCCAGTCGCAGAACTTGACAACATCGAACATCAACGCTCGGCATACGATGAGCATCTTTGCATCCATATACATTTGCAGGTCTTGCCCGAAGATGTCGCTGAACCGTCTCTTTAGGGAAGGAAACTCACTTACTGTAATCATAAGGAATACCATTAATGGATTTGATGTTGTACTGATAGACAGCCTCATTGTCCTGCTTCTTCGACGGTGTTCCGTCTTTCTTTAGCTTTACTCCTTTGTAGGCGCAACAAGATGTTGTTCTCTTGTAGTCATATCCACAGCGGACGAAACATAGCTTCTCGACCCTCATTTTGCACTTGTGGTCTTCGATAATATCTCCGACCTTGACAGGGCTGTTGGTAATGGCATACGCCTTGTCAATGGCTCTCATTTTGCCCTCGTGTCGTTTCTCCTCTTCTTCGTGGAGTGCGATAAACTCTTCCTTAGTCATTGTTCACCACCTCCTTTCGTCTTGCCTCCATCTGATGGATGATGTTCTCGATGGTCTTTCCAGGGTAGTCAGTGGCTACCTCCTTCAATACCGCAATCTGTGCGGTCAGTCTCAAATTGTCTGCTGGTCTCATTTTTCTTTCTTGATTAATTGTTTGTTGTTGTGACCGACCATCTTGCAGCTAACCTCGGCAAGCATTCCTGCAACGAGGTTTATGTTTGATGGTACGGTCATATCCAGTCTTTTTCCGTTCTGTGAGCAACCTATCGTGATGCCCACACCTTGCTCGGCTCGTATCTTGATGTTGGTAATCATAGCTTTCCCCATTTATACCCAAGCTGTGCGGCTATATACATAAAGTCATACAGCTTTGTTGCGCTTGGGTGGATGCCACTTTCCACGAACCCATTCTTTACGGTGAAATATCGCTTGGTCTTATAGAGGGTATCCTCCAGCCAATATGTTCCGTCTTCCATATCTTTCAATTTTAGTTTCTCATTATGTGACACTTTACAACCTTGTTTTCCGCATAAGGTTGCGACTCGTTGAATCTCTTGATGAACTCACGTTCCATTACTTCGGGGAACATTGCCTTCTTTGGTCTTGGCATCGAGAGGGTGGCTTGTATTCTGTACCCCCCCCTCAAGTGTCAGCAAACATCTTCTTGTGATAATCTCTTGTCCGAACATTTTCTCAACCTCCTATTTTTTAGTTTAACTTATAGTGAACAACTTTTCTGTTGCCTTCTTAGTAATGGTCTGGTGCATAGAGTTTGTAATCTCCTTTTCCCAAACACATCTGAACTCGGAAGGCATCTGATACTCGCTTACGTACACCTTGTGCCCCTTGCTTGCCATTTCGATGCACCAAGCATAAAACTTGTCGTAGTCGAAATGTC
>ERZ808258.757-NODE-757-length-11426-cov-3.849881_pt1 | contig 11426 bp, 16 predicted proteins | sample MGYA00521280_ERZ808258 | MGnify/ENA primary metagenome ERZ808258 (study PRJEB31516, sample SAMN03275585) | gut metagenome | biome: mammalia-associated habitat; material: feces | host: Papio cynocephalus | place: Kenya | collected 2012-07-19 ...
TACCAGTCTCTCAGCCTTATGCTGTACGGAAGAGATGCCCAGCCGCTCCATAGCTTCATTCCAAATCTTCGTGCGGAGTTCATAGATTCTGTCAGCCGTGAACTCAGCGCCGGTAGCGAGAACCTGTAAACCATTCGGAGAGAGATTCTTATCTCCGAAGATAACAGGCGCGTTGCCATCATACTCCTTATAGAGATTCAGCATCGTTAGCCGCTGATTCTCTTCACACTTCAAGAGAATAGGCGTTTTCTGAGCGCGGGCGTTAATGTCAATCGTCCGGTCTAAATCCCATAGGCGCTGGGCGTAGTATTCCATCTCGAACATGGTCGGAATACGGAGATAGTTATTGTAAATAATAACCGAATTGCTCTCATCCAGATTCCATTGCGCCCCCGTGATAGCATACGCGCGTCTACCCTTGGGGATACAATACACATTGAACGGGGCGGAAGCCGCTACATTGAGAGCGAGGTATCCCAGCGGATTCTCGGCGGGTTGACCGTCGTAGAAGAATACCGCCTGCCCCTTGGAATAGAGGACGAGTTCGAGGAAGCGCGGGTCTACGGTATCAGGGAGATTCTTCCACTCGAACATGGAAGTAGCGAGTTCCGTAAGACGGTTATAGTACATGAGGAATGTTTTGTCATTGCTACAAGCACTCTGCCAGAACTCGCGGCTATTGCGTTTTCTTGCCATTTATTCACCACCTTGCGGAAGAACATAATTGTCTTGAATTAATGTATCATACTTACCGATTTCGTTTAGATTGACCCACCACCGAATACCAGCATTATACAGGTCACAAATTCGGCGCTCATCGTCGGCAGGAATAGAACCATCAATCGTACAGTTCTGCGTTTTACAATAAGTCCAATGTAGGCGATTATGTCTCGGCGGGACTTTTGTAGACTTATCCGAATATCCGTACAGACTGAAAAAGTTGTCAAGCTTTTGGGCATACTCTTTCGTGATTCGGAAATTGAAAAACTGGAATGTACCAACCTTGAAGTCGATTGGAAGTTGTTTTGAGCCGGAAACGCCCATCGTGCTGTTCGGCATATTCTGCGCTTTGAAGTTTTCAGAAAGCGAAGAAACGACCCCGCCAACGCCGCCAACTGTTCCGGCAACCACACTACCGCCTATAGCCGTCAGCGCACCACCGATTAAAGAGCTAAGAGCATTACCCACGATGTTCAGCATAGACGTTCCGCCGCCAAATCCGGTAGAAGTGCTGACATTAGCCCCCAATCCATCCAGCACCTGCACCACGCCAGACTGAGCGAGATAGCTCGTGTAGGAATCCGTGGTAAAGGACAGTTGACTATACGACCCGCTCGTCATAGATTCGCGCCAGTTAAAGGCAATCTTGGCTTTTGATTCAGCCGGATAATCGACACCCTTAATCCAGCCCTCTTTATAGTTGATAGGAACCATAAAGATTGTACCATTTGGCGTGGGGTCACAAATCGCTTCAAACTCACAGTTGTAATTCCAAGTAGATGATGTGGTGATTCTATTTCGGAAATATTCGTAACGATAGATGTGGCTCTCACCGTTAGCGTTTTGCACAAGAATCCCGCGATAGGGGTATGTGTATAGCTTCGAGTTAAAGGGGAAATATGTGCCGGTGGGCGAATCGGGGTCAGAATATGAGCCGCTGTCAAACGCCACATTTTTCAAGTACATAGCATAGTCTGTACCAAATTTGTAGGAATTGTATGGCGCGATGTATACGGCAAGAATGGCGGTTGATTGGTCACCAAGAGTTCTTGTAGCTTCGGCAATAACAGCCCTCGCGTCATTGAGATTATCATAAGCGTTGATATACACGCCATTGAATAGCCCTGAAACGTAAATCCCTCGATTATCTTTCTCGATTGTGACAGTTCTATCGCCCTGTTCATCAACTGTGACAGTTGCAATCCATGGCGCGCAGATAAAGTAACCGATTTTATCAAGCTCGTCAAAACCAGTCGGGACGGTGAAGCTATCTTGTTGCCAAATGTATTCGCCAAGTTCAAGATTTTCCTCTACGAGATTATCTCCGGGGTCATCTGTCTCAGAATGACAACGCTCGATATAAGAGGGGTTTGGCTTGTAGTCGAACGCCCACGTCTGCAACACGTCAATCTCATAGCTAACGGTAGTTGTTACCTCATTAACATATTCCAGCTTAGTGATAAATGCGTAGAACCATTTGTTTCCGAACCGCTGATTGTTGAACATTAGATAGTTACAATCCAACAGCAAATCCATGGGAATCTGAACGCGAATTTGGTTGCGCCCATATCTCTGGTAACTCTGATTGTTCAACGTAAACGAATACGGAACGCCACTAACAGGGTCAACTACAGCCTGTTTTACATACGCATTAAAAGCGGTAGCTTGGTCAGCTTTTGTTTTTGTAGCCGTGTCCCAATACACCGTGTTCTCATACGTCGCTTCCAGCGGCACACCCTTTAAGAATTTTACGATTGTATTCGGTGCAACTTCTGACATATTCTTCTCCTTTCTTATAAATTAGAGGGAGGGGAGGAGGTAACCCCTCCCTCTGTGTTCGACACCTTACTTAATCGTAATGGTGCAAACCGCTTTCTTCGTAGTATCGAACGTGGAAGTCGCGGTAATCTTAGCCGTACCGGCGCTCGTACCTACGGGAACGGTGGCAAGTCCAGCGGCTGTCACGGTGACGGCGGCGTTGTCAGAAGTGTAAGTCACTTCCTGTGGCGCGAAGTTGGTGGTAGCCACGGTAGCAGTAACCTGAACCGTACCACCGGTAGCGCCGGTAATCTCGGCGGCGGTCGGGCTGACCGTCACGCCGGTAACGGTAGGCGTAGCGGGAACGAACGTAATGGCATTAGCGAACGGAGAGACGGAGAACGTCTTCCAGACGTGAAGCCAATACTGCCAATACATACCCTCGCCGATGTACATCTCGTCGAACTGGAGGAGGTTGTCGTAAACCATGAACCAGTCACGGTCAACGAGGATAGCAGGAATCGCGTCAGCGGCAGAAATCTCCTCATAGTTCGGGTCGTTGGCAAACAGTTCACCCAGACGAGCGGTGTCAAGAGAACCAAAGCTGTCAACCAGCACCATGTGACCGGCGAACTCAGCCTTGTCCATGTTGAACGCAGACGCGAGAACTTCGACGTTCATCTGAGCTTCAAACTTGGAGTTGACGATGAGGAACTGGTTGTCCTTATTGGTGTAGGTGTGAATACCCGCCACGTTATAGTCCGTCTTCATAAAGGTAAGGTCATTGCTGATGCCCTTAATGGTGGAGACGATAGACTTCATGTTGGCATCGGTAACAGCGTCAACCGCCTTGACGTACATCCGACCGTCAAGAATCTTGCGGGCGACCATATACTTCATCACGTTGAACTCATCATAGTTCGCAGAGGTGTACATCGCTTCGACAATCTTCGCGATAAGGTCGGTGATGCCGTCCCAAGACAGGAACGCCTGACGGAGAGAATTGTTCTGGATGGTGTTCTTGTAGAACTTCTTGTAGTTCAGGATATGGAACGCGGAGCGAATGTCAGGAATCTGACGCTGAGCGAACTTGCTCTCGGCAACACTCGGGTCATACTGCTGAGCCTTAGCAAGCTCCACGAAAATCTCTTCGATGGTCTCACCGAACTCAAGCATACCTTTCTTAAAGGAAGCCCAAGGATTGTCGTACAGCTTGGAGGTCACAATGACGCGACCGATGCGGTTGATGAGGGCATTGACAAACTCGTTCTGGAGAGAGACGTTATCCATGATGATAGCACCAATCTTACGAACGCTGTCAGCGTCGGGGGTTGCGATAGGGACATAGTTCTGGTAGTTGACGGAAGCGCTGTTGCGAATAGCGTTCAGCACGTCAACGCTCGAATTGGTCAGAGTGACCAGCGCGGGCTTATTAGGCATAGCTTCATTCTCCTCTCATATACATTTAATTATTTGGTGGAGAACAAGTCCTTGAAGCCGATGGACTTTGCTCTCTGTTCCGCTTCATCTTCCTGATTCGGCGGTTCGGGGTCTTGCGGTAGTGCGGGCGTGGTTAAGAACCTTTCTCTGTAACTTCTCGAAAGCTCGTCATAACGCCCCTGCAAGTTGTCGTAGTCCGATTTGCTAACGACGTCGGTGGGGTGATTGGATAACCCATCAAATGTGTCTGCCATATCGCGCATGAAGCTCAAGGCATCATCGGAGTTATCATCTCCCAATCGGGAATTGATTCGCGCCATGAAATCGTCTCGGCTTAACTGCGGCATTGTATCACTCCTTTCGTTATGAAATTATAGGTCAAAGGCTATTATCCTTACCCTTTAATGCTATTATAAATCACTATTGACAATATGTCAAGTTTCATTTATAATATCATTAGGCAGAATATACCTTTAACTTTTAATGTATTGAGGTATCATCATGGAAAGTATCATTGTGGCGGGGTTCGCCGCCCTCGCCAGTATCCTCGGCTCATATATGGCTAACCGGAAGTCCTCGGCTCTCGTAGAATATCGGCTCTTGGAGTTAGAGAAAAAAGTCTCTGGTCTTGCGTCTGACGCGAAAGAGATTTCTGAACTCCACACCAGAATCGACGTGCTGGAAGAAAGAATTAAGGTTGCCAATAACAGAATCAGGGATTTAGAAAGTGGCTCGGCGAACTAAGCGGTCTGCTACCAGTAAAAGGGTGTTGGTTATCCTCGCCCTTTTCCTGTTAGCTTTCATAGTTTCCATGATTATAACGTTCTGGGTTAAAGGGGCTGTTCCTGATACGCTTATTTCTTGCGTACTTGACGCTTCTAAGATTGAAGCTATGGCGCTCGGTGCCATCAAAATCTCTAAGGTTTGGAGGGGTGAGAAAGATGTTTGATAAAATCGTTTCTCTATTTAACGTTTGCAGTATCATAGCGTTCGCCCTTTCTGGGGTGTTTTGTTATCTTGCCATCACCGGCACTATTACAGCCGAACAGTTTATGACTGTATTCAGTATGGTGATTAGCTTCTACTTCGTGACTAAACAGAAAGAAGAGAGTAAGTAATGGGCACTTATTATGACGGTACAAAGCTCTTGAGCCTTACCGATATTAACGGTAATAAGCCAGAGATTTATATGTGCACTACGAACCGTACAGGCGGTAAGACTACTTATTTCGGGCGGCTCGTTGTCAATCGTTTCCTTGATAAGCGGGAGAAGTTTGGCTTGCTCTATCGGTACAACTACGAGTTGGACGATTGTGCTGAAAAGTTCTTCAAGGATATTGGTGAGCTATTCTTTAATGGCTACACCATGACTTCTAAGAAGAGAGCTAAAGGAATCTACCATGAGCTTTACCTGAATGGTGAGCCTTGTGGATATGCTGTGAGTATTAACAGCGCCGACCAAGTGAAGAAGAACTCTCACTTCTTTTCGGATGTTAAGCGTCTTATCTTCGATGAGTTCCAGAGTGAAAGCAATACTTATTGCCCGAATGAAATCAAGAAGCTCATTTCCGTTCATACCTCAATGGCTCGTGGACAGGGAGAACAGAATCGATATCTTCCGGTGTATATGCTCTCGAACCCTGTCAGCATTATCAACCCGTACTATGTCGAGCTGGGTATTAGCTCTCGCTTGACCGATGAGACACGCTTCCTCCGTGGAGACGGTTTCGTGCTGGAACAGGGCTTTGTTGAGAGTGCCGCAGATGCGCAGAAGTCCAGCGGATTCAATAAGGCGTTCGCCCGTAATAGCTATGTGGCTTATTCCTCGGAGAGCGTCTATCTGAACGACAACAAGGCATTCGTTGACCGCCCGCAAGGCATTGGGCGATACATGGCTACGTTGAAGTATAACGGACAGACTTATGGCATCCGTGAATTTGCTGACGCTGGAGTTATCTACTGTGACGATAGAGCGGATGAAACGTTCCCGCTGAAAATCACCGTCACGACCGATGACCATGAGCTTAATTATGTTATGCTCAAGAGGAACGATTTGTTCCTGTTCAATCTGCGCTACTACTTCGAGCGCGGGTGCTTCCGGTTTAAGGATTTACGGTGTAAGGAAGCTGTTCTTAAAAGTTTATCTTATTAAGGTATCATCAGTTGTTTCATCGACCGCCATTTCAGGGTAGCACGGTTTGAATGTACCGCCTGAAAATGTATCGGTTTCGCTGACCGCTTTCGGTGTGCATCTGTTGTTGATACATTGTGCGGGATAGGGATTCGTCTCTATCCCGCACTAAATTTTAGTAGCGGCTTTTGAATTTCTGACAAAATAGTTTCAGCTTAAAGGGTTCGGGCAACTCTTGGGCAATGCCAACTGCCAGCCCTGTTGCTACGTTATTGTTTCCTTTAACACGATGAATACATACTTCACTATGAGCGCAAGTCCCACAAGATTCTCCGATATACAAGTTACTGCTCATAAGCGTCATCCTCCGCTAAATCCATGTACATGATTGCTTCCGCCACACCATCACCGCGCTCCTTGAAATGTGCCGCCATAGTGGGTTGCCCCTGTCGCGCGTATTTGGTTCGCATATCGCTGTAGTGTTCTTCCAGCATTTGAAGCTCTCGCTTCAAGCTGTTCCACATATTTTCATAGTTAGGCATTTAATCCGTCTCCTCCGCCAGTGTGGAATAACATATAATACGCTATTGCTACAACTACTCCCGACCATAGCCAGAGAATCAGTTCCGCACTCATCGGAAGTCCCACCTTTCGCGCTTCTCCGTTACCTCGTCATGCCAATCATCAATCTTGTTTTCCAAGTGGTTGAGCCAAAAGGCGAGGACAACGAGAGCGACACACATCAAGCAACAGGTTGCTGTGAGTAATAAAATAACCATAGCTTTCTCCTTATAAAAACTGTGCGCACGGGCGCTCCACTTCGACAAAAGCGATATGCTCATCCCATGTCCTGTCAACATACCCGACAAATAATATGCCATATCTTTTCTTAATATTATCGGGCTGTCTCATCCAAAGACCACAAGTATCTACCAACACATCACTAAAGCCCTCTTTTAGTAGTTCCTCTACCATGTCATTCAATGTAATTAGTTTTCTCTTCATCGCATTTCATAAGGCCCGTCTACAAGAAGTATGCCGCCCATTATCCTTTTCGGTTTTAGTCTGCCTGTCGGGATGGACAAGCCAACTTTGAAATCAGTTAATTCTCGTTTCTGGTTTATGAATTGTTCTTCCTCTTGGGTGTATTCTTTCCTTGTTTTGATTTGAGTGATACTGTTTATCAGTAGTTCCTTGCAAGCGTCAGGCATACCCGCACACTTCACGTTATAGAATGGCTCTTCTATCGGTTCGCAGTCCTCGTGAGTGATGTGCTCAATGTAAGTTTTCTGACGTGCAAAGATACCTTTGTCCCAACAGCTTTCCAATTTCCAGCAACAGAAGTTCGTGGGGTGAACGCTGATTCCTTTTATTTCTTCCGGCGCAAGGTCGCAATGAATACTGTCGGTATCTGCGTAAATGAAGCCGCGCTTGTCTTTACCGTGATAGTTTAACTGCGCGGCTCGGATGGTGAAGTTGCGGGCATAAGAGGTTATCGCTGAGCCTATCGGGATATATCCCGCTTTCTTGCTATGTTCTTCTATCTCAATAAAGCCAAGGGATTTGTCCTCTTTGACGTAAGCTACTTTGAAACTACTGTCTGTGCTGGAAGCCATCTTTCCATAGAGGTTATTCAAGAAAAGCTTGGCAAGCTCTCGCATTGCACCTTTGCTTTCCATTTTAATCTTCTTGTATTTCTCCATGTATCTGTCGAACAGCCCTATCTCAGTTGCAAACCAACACCCATCTATATACTCGGTGTCTGATAAGTCATAATGTTCGAGTAGAAGATGGTAGTCCATCATAGTTAAGGTTAGCTCTACTGTTGCGGGTACAAGGTTTCCGTCTAAGTCGTAGTAGTGGTCATAATATTGTTTGGTTTTTGGGTCGTAAATATCTGAGGTTTCAAGCATCTCGTTTCCTCTATAGAGAAGATTCCCTTTTATCTGAATGAATGGTAACATCCCCTCTTTGATTTTGAAGCGCGTTCGCAAGCGGATGAAATAGAATATGTTGTTATCCTTGTCTATCCACTTCGGCGGGTCTCCTGTCCAGAACTGTGGCTTGCCTACCGGATAACGGTTTCCACTTTCTGATGACATAACGGATGGATACAGGCTGTTTACGTCTGCCGTTGTACCGTTGGTAAACACTTTGTTCTCTTTTCCTCTTGCTAAATAACACCATCCACCTCTATAGCTTTTCTTAATCCAGTCTCCTGCGGTTGATTGCTTGTGTTGCTCTGGGTCTATTGGTATCTCATATACGTCTGGGAAGTAGTATTCGTATTCTTCTTTGCCTGTCAGCTTGGTAAACTCGTCAAGACAACATGAGCCTATTGTAAGTTTGTTGTGCCCCTCGGTGAACATAATTTCGAGGGCTTCTTTCACCACAAGAACGTCGTTTGCTATGTACTTCTGTTCTTCCGGTGTGATGGTACAGCCCGCATATCGTAAGCCGGTGTATTCCATGTCGAGTTTCTGGTGCTTGGTCTTGAAGCTTTTGCCTATGCGCTTGACTGAGAATGGGAGGAGCTTCAAGCTGTCGCGGAACTCAATAATGAATTTGCCTACTTTGATTGTGATGGTGTACCATTGCCCTCGGTTGCTGATTGAATACCGGAATGAGCCGGAGGGCATTTTCCATGCTGGAATCCATTGACAATCGTATTCGCTGTCGCTGTTGTACTCGAGTGCCTGTTGATAGCCTTTTTCCGTTAAGAGGTAGGAGAGCCAGAACGAGCCGTCGAACTTCAAGTTGTGGTAGTAACAAATAATGTTCGTTTTAAGGGAACAAAAGTAGTCAAAGGTCTCGTCTATGGAGTGGAAGATTTTAACATCTTCGGTAAAGAGTTCCACGGCGGCGCTTGCCCATACCTCTGTATTTACTTGTCCCTTGTAGACGGTCGTCTCGAAATCCCCTACAAAGTAGCGGTATGAGCGTTTAGCCATCGTGTCACGCCCTATTCTTCACGATATCTTCTGTTATATTCGGCGCTGGACTGTTGCCATTCGTCAAGTTCTCGCGTATATTGTAGGTCTTTCATTTCCTCTTCGGTTATAACCCCTACTTCTACTAAGACTTTCTCGAACTTGAACCACCATTGACGGACGCGTTCTCCGTCGCTGTCATAGGCTATCTCGCTTGCTTCACGGAATGCTTCTTCACCTTGTGGAGTGCTAAATGCCCGAACGAGGTCAATCATGCCGCGTTGCCCGCGCCTTGAAAGATAATCAGAGATATACCATTTCATGATTCTCGCGTTGGCGTGAGCTACTGCCGCGGTGTCGAGTAAAACCATCAAGCCTTGATAGGAGAGGTAGTCGGCAGAGGGATAATATGGAATGTCGGTTGCTGCCGTTTCGGGTGGTTCTTGTCTTTTCCCTCGTGCTAAGCGAATTTCCTTGTCTTTCTTGATTACATTTGTTAGATGGGCTTTCCTTGTTGCTTTCTTTCGCTCTTCTACTCTACCACGCTTGGCGGGCATATACTCGCCGGTGTCTGGGTCTACATAGTGCGCGTGAGAGTAGAGGAAATCGGGCTTGAGTTTGGATAAGCGTCGAACGCTTGCCTTGGTGATGCGCTTCGGCAGTGAAGGTAACAAGCCCTCCTCGAAGATATAACCACGCTTCTCTGCCGCCCGCATAAAGCGCCTGATTCTGTTGTGTTCTCTTTGATATTCCTTGCGGAGTGCTTCTTTGGCTGTCATGGTGAATCACTCCTTTTATTTACCGGAGAGGGAGTGACAAGTTCCCTCTCCGGTGCAATGAGCAGTTAGTTTAAAGGTTACAAAATGGTTACGCTGTTGGTGTTACTTGAGAGAGCAGGTGATGAAGCTCTTGCCCTTGTAGTTCTTGCTTTCCATACGGTAGACCTCGATGTCGTAGCCCTCTTCGCCAGCTTCCGCCATCTCGTCAACGATATCCTTGAAAGCGGTGATAAAGCTCTCAGAGCCGGTGACATACTTCGTGCCATTGGTGTCAACCACGACGAACTTCACATAGTCCTTGCTATCGGACTTCTCGTTGTGGACAGCCACCTCGGCGTAGTAATCAGGAGTGATAACAAGATTGCCAGCGTTCTCGAACTCGGCGTTCTGGGTCGCTTCATCCAGCTGGACGGCATTGGTGAGGTCTTTAAGTTTAATCTTCTCGCGGGCGGTGAGTTCCTTGGAAGAATAGGTAATTTTAGCTTCGTATCCGGTCATTTTAAATATCTCCTTTTAATTTGATTTGTTGGTTGGGTTACTGGTTGTCGGCGGCGTTCTTCTCAGGGATAACTTCGGAGTTTTCGAGGAACTTCTGGACGCTCATACCGCGGAGTTCGGTGATTTCCTCACAGCGAACGAGCTTGCAGACCTTGAAATCTTCAGTCTCGATGAGCTTCTTTGCCGCCTTGAGAATCTTGTCCTCAGAATCGAAGTGACCAGCGAGGTCGATGTCCTTGTTCATGGGTTCGGCGTTGATGGTGTCAAGACCAAGGATGGTGGCGCGGGTGGTTGTAAAAGTGCGGGTAATCTGGGGTGCTTTCATGTTGTTTTCCTTTCTGGTTTTGTTTCCGTGAGGGTTTGTCTCATCAGTACCAGAGTAACCGGCTCTGGTAGACCAGCCCAGCGGGCGGACTGGTTTCGACGGTAAACGGAAAAGGTGAAGAGAGTTTTATCAGACCAAATTATCACAAGGAAGAGACTTTTCACATCCTTTCGATAATTAAATTTCCACGCAAGCCCGCTTTGCAAATGGGCTATTTGATGGTGGGCGGGTAATCGGGGATTCTGCCCCAGCATTTAAAACAGGTGTCGGTCATGCAATCCTTGTTATAGGGAATGTCGAAAAACCAATGAGGGCAACAATTTTTAAGCGCGTGACGCTGAAATGATTTGTCTTGTGGGAAACGGTTACAAAAGAGGTCGTAGTAGGATTGTTGTATCATGTTGTTTCCTCCTGTTGATGTATTCATTGTAGCAGATAGTTTTGGATTTGTCCAATAGGGAAATTCGATAGCTGGATATAGGTTTAAGCTATTGGTCAGAGGTGGAACGGTTGTTCGATAAATTCGATTTGGCAGATTTGGCGTGTTCGAGGAAATCAGGGTACATTATAGAGGTTAGGAGAATGTCGGTAGGGGTGAGGTCGAGAGATTTGGCGAGGGACATGATGAGAAGTTGTTTGTCAAATTCGGAGCAGTCTCGCAAGTGGCAAGCTATCATCGTGTCTTCCGAGTTTAGAATTTCAATTTGGACGTTGCCTTGCATGATTATACCTCCTATTTTGTGTAGGGCATGAACCAATCGGGAAATTCGGTTCGCGCGGCGTTGATTGCACAATGCCCTTTATGCGCAATATACTCTTTAGTGATAATTATTTCGGTGTCGGAA
>ERZ808258.760-NODE-760-length-11321-cov-2.966892_pt1 | contig 11321 bp, 21 predicted proteins | sample MGYA00521280_ERZ808258 | MGnify/ENA primary metagenome ERZ808258 (study PRJEB31516, sample SAMN03275585) | gut metagenome | biome: mammalia-associated habitat; material: feces | host: Papio cynocephalus | place: Kenya | collected 2012-07-19 ...
ATTGACAATTTCATAACTTGTTCATTTTCTTCTTTTGTCAACCATTGAAGTTTAGGTTCTAATGTCAAATTATACCCTTTGAATCCACGATTTTTATAGTCATCTTTAACTGGTGAAAGTGACAAACCATAGAAATATTCACCATGTTTAAATCTGATTCTGCATAATGGTTTTATTTTTTTCCAGTCTTTCCATGTCGACCAATTGTACAATTTTTCCATGTTTGGCCAGCATAAAAATTTTGATTCTTTTGAATTTACATTCATATCTGAAAAATGCACAATTTTTCTTCCAGATGCAGTGTATTTTCTTGGTTTTTCATCTTGTTTAATTGAATCTTTGCTAGAATCATCATCTTCAGAAAGTTGTTGACTATTGACAAGCATTTCTTTATTTAAAATTCCTTCATAAAGATTTCCATACAATTTGTCAGTTAAAGGCCATGATTTCTTCAATTTCAACATTAGTTTTTTGTAGAAATTTGAATTGAAAAATTGTCCAAATTGATCTGGAGACAATTTAAATTGCTAATTGTTGTAATTTATATTTGAATCCCATTTTTTAGTCTTTGTGTCTAAATATACTTCAACTAGCAATTGCTAGACAGGAAACACAATATCAATAGCTTTTTCAGGAAATTTCTTTGGTGTTATTGGAATATCTTTGCCTTTATTGTTTGTTATAGTTTGTCCAACATTATATGCAATGATTTTTGCTTTAGACAAAATATCATCATTGATATTCAAATGAATTGCCTCTGTTTCATCACATGATTCTAGATTGTTTCTAGAAATATCTTTAGATTCATTTGTAGTTTTAACTTTCAAAATACTAAAAACTTTCTAAATATCATCTTTTGTCAATTTCTTAGGCAAAAATGTCTTAAGTTTTTCTGGATCATCTAATGAATTTCTTGCATCTGTAGCTGAAACTGGATTTCCTTTTTCATCTAAATATGGATCTACAGCTGTTGTCAATGGATCTAAAAGATTTATATGTTCATTGTCTGCATAGTATTTCATAGCAGATTTGAAACGTTTTTCATCTCCAGCTTTTTTGCTTACTCCAAATATGACATTTACGTCATTGAGTTTTTCATCAACATATTTGAACATTGCTGCAATAGGAGATGGTTCAGGAGATATTATGACATTGATTTTGTTTGAAAGTCCATAACATTTGACATATATATCAAGAATATCTTTTGACATCTATGGTGTTATTACTATTCCAGTTGATGTTTTTCTTATTGAATTCTTGTTTTTAGGATCTGAAACTATGACAATGACTTTGTCTGCCTATTTGGCATATTGTTCAATCATATACCAATGAGCAATTGTTGGAAACTTCATACTTCCACTTACAAGTGCTATAGTTTTTGGAAACTGTTTCTTGCTTTCTGAAACAAAAACTTGTTTGAACATTTTACTTAAAACAACATCTGATTTTACTTGTTGTTTTGATTCATTTTTTTGGTTTCTTTTTCTTTGTATTTCTCTATATTTTTCTAGTGGAGTAGGTTTATTCTATTGTTTTAGTCTTTCTCTATTAGCTTTATATATTTTTAATCTATTTTTATGTGCACGTGTCAACTTATCTCTATAGAGTGCTCTAGAAGTATTATTGAATGTTTTTGGATCATGTGCGTTAAATAAATCGTATTGTGATCCATATTCATATGCTTTTCCAAGAATTTTACCAATTTTTTCACCAGTTGTCTCTGACTATTTTTGGATTTCATCATACTTATCTGATACTTGATTGACAATATTAGTTGTTTCTTTTCCAGCAACAATAAGTTTTTCTATTGCAGTATAAATTGTATTAATAGCTTCTATTGGAGTTACATTGTATTTGACACATGCATATATAAATCCAATAATAGTCAATACAAATGGCAAATTGTTCATAGCAAAACGTCCAAGAAACTTGACAACATTTTTAAGACCATTCCAAATTTTTTTCAAAGTTGTTTTTGTTTTAGACTAGTCATTTGAACAATATTTGTTGATTTTTGACTGATATGTATCAATAAAATTCACAAGATCTTGTTTTGTTTTGATTTTAGATACAAAATCATGCATTTCATTTTTTATGTCTGAAGCATCAAATTTAGTTTCTCCATCAGCTTCATTCATTGCATATGCAATTTCATTTGCTGCAGAATCAATGAACTTTTCAATGCTTTTCTATGGAATATTAAGTTTTGAAGTTTTATCTAGAATATTTGCCATAAATTTTAATTTTCATCTTTTATATTTTTTGCAATTTTTTTGTTTTTTGACATTAATACATTCAATTTTTTAATATGTTGCTTATCTTCAAAACTAGGTTTAAACATGCCTTTTTGAATAGCTGATTGAATGTCATTATAAAGATAATTCATCCATTCACTGTCATTTAAAACTGTTTTTCCTTCACCACAAAGAAAATACAACATAGTAGAAAATGCAGTGTTAAGAATATCTTCTTCTGAAGTTGATTCACTTAATTCTTGTTCTGTCAGACTTTCAACATACAACTTTGCATATTCTGCAATTTCTGGATGTGTTGATTTGAATATTTTCTTTTTTAAATACATAATTTTATCCTTTTCAATATTTTAAAATTCCTAGCAATTGATTTAATTGTGAAAATGTAGATGTCATTTTATAGACTTTTCCTTTATACATAAATACAATTCCTTCAACACCAGTCAATTCACGTTGATATTCATCTATTTTTGCTAGATTTTTCTTGAAACGTTTCAGTTTGCTTGCATCTAATGTTGTTTCTTTAGATTGCAACTCTTTTATTGTGTCGTTTAACTCTACTGCAAGTTTTTTAGCAGATGCTTGAGGATCAGTTGAAATATAACCAATCAGATTTTTCATTATCATTAAACCAGCCTAAACAATCAAATCTTCTAATGGTTTAATGACTAATTGATTTGCTTCATCTGATGTATTGTCAAGAAGATTGACAAAATTTTTGAATGATTCATCTTTTGGATTTAATCCTTCTGCTTTAGCGTAAACTGCCAAATCATTCTTTGTTGGTCGTTTCTTTGACAATGAACTTAATCTTTCAGCTAATTTCTTAGTGAAATCTGAATTTCTGTTTATGTCAAAATTTGATTTCATTGCAACATTGACAATATATTTTTCAAATCGTTCTTGTGCATAATCATTTATTGTAGCATTCCAACCTAAACCATCAACAATCTAACTAAGTTTATCTAAAATGATTTTTAAACTTTCTTCACCATCTTTTGAATTTTTAAGTTTTAATATTGCATCCTTTGAAATTTCAAAGGTACTCTAATGCAATGCATTTTTTTGTTTTAATACATTATAAAGCAAATTTGCTAATTTTTTGTCTTCACTTATTTTGTTGAATTTGTCATCATAGATATTGACTCCATGAAGCTAAATCAAACATCTATTTCCATAATCAATTACATTTTTTGTTGGAGGATATATGATTTCAAATGCCATGAAATTATGGCCATTGTCAAAAATTTTATTTTTTTCTTCATCTGACAATGATTCAATTGCTTTTGAAATATCTTGCATTGATTTGACAAATGCGTTTTTTATTTCACCTCTGCCCTCAAATTTCTTTTCAACTTCAGCAATTGTCATTGGATCTTTCAATGTTGCTTTATTTCTAGCAGCTTTGACTTCTCCATCTTTATATGTTATCGCTAAAGCTTGACCATCTGTTTTTTCTGCAATAGAAATCTATCCTGTAAAAATCTTTGTCAAAATTTCTTTAAGTTGCTTAAATGTCAAATCTGGATCTTCATACAGATGTTGCATATGCTATGATGCACCACCTTCACAGATTATTGACTAATATATATGTTTGAAATTTATCATGATATTATTTACTTTTCTAAAAAAACTCTAAAAAAAATCTAAAAAAAATGTATAATTTATTTAAAGTAAATATATTTACTTTTTTAAATTTAAAATTTTTAAACATATGACAAAAAAAATCATAAAAAAAGAATCAAATAATGAAATAGATTTAAAACCAAAAAAACGTGGAAGACCACGTAAAACAAACAAAATTGAAACACCTAAAGTCTAGAAACTTTCTCTTGAAGAAAAACAAGAAATAAAACTTAAAATACAACAATAGCGTGAAAAAACAAAAGAAGGCAAAATTCCTGCAAATAAAAATAGGTTTTATTGTACAAACAAAGATTTAATAGCTGAGCTTGAAAAATGGAGAGATAGTGCAGAAAAAATTGAAGATAGAATAATTTCAGAAGAACTTGGCAAAATGATAATTGCTATTGGTGAAAAAATGCTAAATAGATCTGAATTCAGAAACTATCCAAAAGAATTAAAAGAGGATATGTTATCTATGTTTGAATTGAAGATAATTAAAGGTTTGAAAAACTACAATTTCAAATTCAATAATCCATTTGCATTTTTCACAACAGCTGCTTGGAATGCTTTTTTGACTATTATTGGAAAACATTACAAACAATAGAACATCAAAAAAGATTTGATGACAAAATTAGCATAGGAACTTCAAACATATACTGGAATTAATTCAGCATCTAGTTTAAGTAAATGTATAAAAGCATATCTCGGAAATGATATAGATCAAAACTAAAACAAGTGAATATTGTAAAAATAGAAAACTTTTAGTTTAGATTTTGAAAACATCTAAACGTGGATATATGCAAACAATCAATTTCAAATATCCAAAACTTAAAAAATGGATATTTGAAACTACAAAATTTCTAGATATGCCAAACAGAAAATTCACAACTCGATTATGGTACATAGTCAATAATTTGAATTCATATCCAATATGTGAAGTTTGCAAAAAACCAATAACAAAAGACATCTATAGACTTACAGATCCAAGAATGGATTTTTGCTCACACAAATGTTCATCAAATTCAAATCATACACTTAATTCTAGAGTCTAGACTACTTTGAAAAGATATGGTTGTGAGTATGCAGCATAGTGTGAAAATATCTAGAAAAAAAGTTATGCTACACGAATAAAAAATGGAAACATAGCTAAACCAAAAATATTCAAAGACAAATGCAAATCAAGAAAGAAAAATTTCTACAATAATGTCATTTTGAAAAACAAATATGTTTTTCCATTGTTTTCAGAAAATGACTATATCAATGAAACATCAAAAACAAAAAAATTCCATGAATTCACATGGAGATGCAAATGTTGTGGAAATATATTCAGCAGCAAAATGACACATTTCTATGTATCTAGAAATGACAAGACTTTTGCAAGATGCTTAAAATGCCATCCATATCATAAGTTGTCTTCATGTGAAGAACGACATCTAGCTGAATACATTAAAAATCAATTTTCAGAAAAATTCATTGTGATTCACAATAAAGAAGAAAACATGAAAACAATCTATCCATATCAACTTGATATTTTGCTTTTAGACAAAAAAACAAATCAAGTTGTTTTTGCAATTGAGTACAATGGATCAAGATGGCATAGTTTGCAAGAAGGTTCAAATATAGACAGACAATTGAAAAAAACAATTCTATGTGAAAACAAAAACATAACTCTCATCCATATCTATGAAGACGAATGGTTGTATAAAAACGCAAAAATCAAAAAATTTCTTCATAAAATTCTTGAAAATAAATTGGTTTTCAAAAAACAAAAAATCTATCTTCCAAGAGACAAATATCCAAAAACAGTTGTAATATCAGGTTTTAAGTTTGTTAAAAACTCAGAAATTCATATCCATAGAAGAAAAAGCATTGCAAGTAATTTGTTGTATGATGTTCCAGATTGTGGAACATCAACATATGAAAGGATTTAAAATATGTCAAAAGAAAAACTAAATGAACTATTAGGTATAAAAGAAGATCAAGATATTGATTCATTTTTAGATGATTTGTCAAAATAGACTAATGAAATTTCATCAACATTTTCAAATATAGATGAAAACATAAAATCTAGCATTCAGCAAATTGACAATAATCTATCAGCAATTCAAACAAAAACATGTGACACAACACTTGCATTGAAAAACATGGATTTATCAATGAAAGAAATTGAAGAAATGATAGATTTATCTAAAAAACTTTTCAAGCATATATACAACAATGTCATTACATCAGACTTAATAGATTCTGAATTGATTGAATCTGCTGCTAAAATGCTAGAAAGTATTCACATAAATATTGCAGAATTTCTAGAAATGTATAGAGAAAGACAACGTTTTATTGAAAAAATAAAACTTATGGTTTTTTAGCAAGAACAACGTAAAGAATTGATGTTGTTGAAACATAAGCTAGATATGGAAAAACTTTAGGCAAAAACTGAACCAATTAATGCTGAAACTGAAGATTCTGTTCCATATTGCATTGAAGATATTGTACGTATAATACATAATGAAGAAATCAAAGAAGATGAAGAAAATGAATCTTCATCATTAAAATGATTTTTTGTTTTTTAAAATAAAAAGGCGCATGCTTGCGCCTTATTTTTTTTTTCATTAACCTAAACCAAATGTTGGTTCTGGAGGTTCAACTGATTCTGGTTTTTCTGGTTCAGTAGCTTCAGTGTTAGTGTTATCACTTGATTCTTCTTCACTTGATTCTTCTTCAGATGATTCTTCTTCATTGTCTTCTTTGTTTTCATCAGATGTTTCTTCATCATCTTTAACACCATTAATTGGAATTGGAGGTTTACTGTAAATTCCACCAGGACCATCAGATCCAACTTTTCCAGACCAATAATCTGCTACCTATGTAATGCATTTTTCTTTGATTAAATCAGCAAAATTTTGTTCAATATCAGCATCTGAATAACCAAGTATCTTTTTCATAGCTAATGTCTTGCTGAATTCATCATTATCAACAATTGCTTTATATGCATTCATCTTAGTTTCAACTATCTATTGTCTATTGTATAAATCATAAAGCAATGGTCTTACAAATTCAATATCAATGTCAGAATCTACTAATTCATATTTATCCCAAATATCACGCAGTTTCAAATGTGTTATGAAACCATTTTTGAATCCTGCTGCAAATCTACGTTGAAGTCTGACTTCTTGCTACAAAAATGAAAATTCTTCTTGTGGAATTTGATTATCTGCAGGTTTAGCATTTTCTGGTTGTTCAAATCTACTGAATGGAACTTTAAATTGCTTAACAAATAATTTGAAGAAAAACTTGATGTCTTCAATCTGATCATATTGTGCAGTTGATGTGACAGATTCTACTGTTGTTCCATCATTTCCATCAGATTTTCCAAAAATATAGCTTTCTAACATTGTGACAGGATTGTATGTAGATTGAATATCTCTGCCATTAGATGTAGCAACTTTCTTAGCTTTCAATGAATTTGCAAAATTTCTTACATATTCATCTGCATAATTTTGTGTCATTTTTCCAGTTGAAACATTGAAAAGCAATCTTTCTGGTGCACGAGTGACACGCAATATAACAGCTGCATCTTGCATTAAAGTCAATTGAAAATATGCTTGCTTTGCTTTTTCTATCATTGGAACACTGACATAACGATCATCAAACATGTATTCACCAGAATTTATGTATGTCAATTGTGGATAAAGCATAGTCAAACAGTCATTTTTGTTGAATGCACCAGCAAAAGTGATAGGACTTATAGCATTGAATACTTGTGAAGAACCAATAAAACTGTTTTGCAAGTATTGTGTCATGTCTTTAGATAGTTTCTTGAAATCAATTATGATTCCAACTGGTCTATTTTGCTTCAAATCCACTAATGTTTCATAATATTCAGCTGGAATAAATTTTATTCCAATAATTCCTTTCTGAAGATAATCTTTGTTTATTATGTTTTCCCAAGCAAGTTCACCTTCAACTAAAAATCTTTTGATTAAATTATGTCCATTTTCTTTCAAATTGAACAAACCAATATATTTTTTGAATTCATTCTACAAAATGTTTTTTCTAGTTTCATTCAATCTAGAATCATTCTATGGCAAATTTAAATTTATGATATTTCCATATTCATCTTCATTTATAAAATCATCTGCAATTTCATCTAGACACCACTAAGTTTGACTGTATTTTGCCATAGTTCTATACTATGCAATACGTTCAGATTTGTTTGTAGCAACTGGCATTGCTAACATGCCATCTTCATTGAATGTTTGCCAAACTGGATTTGATATTGTTTGTTCTGATGCAATGTTTTGATTTAAAATTGACTTAGACATGACAGCTCTTTCAATAGAGTTGTCTATATGACTAAAAACATCAAAATTTGTATTTTTATAAACTGTAGAATCTACTGTTTGATCTGTATTGTTTTTTCTTGAAAATGGATTCCATGAAAATGCCATAAAATTTTAAACTTTCTTACTTATAACTTTTTACTATTTACTTTTGAAAAAAAATCATCTTAAATTCAAATTTTCCATGAATTCAATGATTTTTTTTGCAATTTGATAAGGTGTTTCTATACTTGTATTGAATCTTTTTATTATAAATTCATCATGTTCTAATTGTGATGCAGTAATATCAAAATTATTAAGATTTTCTTCAAAATTTATAAGTTTTTCATTTGTCAATTTGCATCTGACTTTCCAATCTTCTTTATCTACTGTCAAATACACAATTACAAATCTTTTATATGGTATCAAATCATATTGACAATTTCTATTGAACATTCTAGAATATGTCAATTCTGATAATATACCTCTATCAAATACTGTATATTTATGATTAGACAATATTTTTACATATTCTGCAATAATATTTTTTCCAGTTTTATCAATGCCTTCAATACAAATATTCGTAATCATAAAATAAATTTTACAAAAATTTTAACAAAACAATCAAAATTTCTTGAATTTCTTCAAATACTCTTTTCCATATTTATCATCAATGTAGTCTAGATATTTCTTATAGTCATCTGAATATAGAATTTTCACATTATTTTTAATCAAACATTGATGTTTTGCTTCAAAAAGTCCATCCTAAGAACTATCATAAGGATTTCTCCATGTTCCATCTTCATTTAAAAAATGGTTTCCTTTCAATTCAACTAATTGATCTTCAACTAGAAAATCTGGCATATAGAAATGCTTCTTTCCTTCAAATTCATATTCAAATGTTATGTTTGGTTGATATTCAAATTTGATGTTGTTGTCTGAAAGCCAGATATAGAAAGCTAATTCAGGAGCGGAATCAAAAGATATTTCTTTGCATGAATACCTTGTCTAAGCTTTAAGTCTGACATCATGATTTTGCATCGGATGTTCACAACCATAAATCAATTTGCAACTATGCTATGCTTTAAGTCTGACATCATGATTTTGCATCGGATGTTCACAACCAAATCGTTCAAGTGAAGTTTTCACTTTCTTAAATTTGATTTCTTCACATTGGCTAGGATTTTCACATCCATAATGTTCTAGACAAGATTTTCTTTTCTTTTCTTTAAGCTCTTCAGACTAACTAATAAAATGCACGCCATATCTCTTTTTCACTGTGTTTTTTGTTTTGTCTTGCACTTCTTTAGATTGAGCTGCATTTTCACAACCATATTTCATTAAACATGTCTATTTGCTTTTCTGTTTGACTTTTTCAGATTGCATTGGAAACAAAACTCCAAAATTCTTCATACATGTCTATATTGATTTTTCATGCACTTCTTTGCTAGCAAATGGAGTTATTGCATTATATTTCTGCAAATTTGTCTTTCTAGCTTTGTCTTTGACTTCATTTGATGTGAATGCTGTTTTTCCTCCATATTTTTCAATAAGTGTATTGACTGCTTTTTGTCTTGATTCATCAGTTTGCAAAAATGTAGTTTTTCCATATTTCTTTATGCAAGTCTACATAGCTTTTTCAGTTCTAGCTATTGATATATCTTTGTCATCATTAGTACATTTAACTGAACAATGTTCATTATATACAGAAAATGTCTAGATGTTTTTTGTGAAATATCCTTCTTTTTTATGACATGTTTTGCATAGTGGAAAATCAGTCAATCCTTGCAAAATCCAACTAACTTTTGTCGATAATTTATAATATGGATTTTTCAAAAGTGGAAGTTGCTAATTTATCCATTGGACAAGTTCATTGTCAGCTTTAACTTTTTGCAAACAGTGTTTTCTATAGTTATTTGCAATGTTTTTCAATTTTAAAAACATTTGCTAATTAGTTTTAAAATATATATTACTATGAAAGTCAGTCTAATTGATAGACTGACTTGTTGAATTATTATTTTTGTCTTCAGTTTGATTCATGCTTCACATAGTATGGCATTGTCTTGATTCTAGCTTTTGCAGTTAATTCAAACTTTGGATCATATGTTGTAGGAAGTTCTTTGCCTTCAGCTTCCATCTTCATCCATTTTTCAATCATCTCAGCTTCACCTGGAAGAAGAAGTTCAGGACGTTCTTTATACATCTTTTCAAGTTCTAACTTCCATGAAGACATCCGCCAATCATTATGAGCTGGTTCACTAAATTCATAACCTTCTGGAGTTGGATATCTTGCAAAATCATTGTTGTATGTATGATCTCTATTATACCAATGTTTCTTGTCAGCAAATGTCAAGAGCCAATTCCAAAGCTTCTTGCTAAGTGGATCTTTAATTTGTGCAACAGCTTTCTTCACTTCATAAAGCATAAGTCTATATGTGTAATTAATCTCACATGCAAAGTTGTTTTCAGTTCGACTATTACAAGAACGTAACCAATCAAATGCACTTGCATGATATGCAAGAGAAATTGTCTGATTATGTCCGCAAATATATCGACTTTCCATATAGGTAATACCATCATCACACATTTGACAATATAGCTTTTCAATATCTTTCTGAATTTTCTCAATTTGTGCCATATAGTCTTTATTTTCATAAATCTTACGTGGAATAATAAGATCTTGTGTAAGTGGTCTTACATCACCTGATGCTGAACAGAAAAATCCTCTTTCGCGAGTAAGTTGAGCAAGATTGATTCGTGAAATATCATGAATTCTAAATGATACATTATGTCCTTCAAATGCTTTCTTTGGAAATGTCTTTCCATCAATAATTTCATTTACAATTCTAATAGCTTCTGGATTATCTGGAGAATATTCTCCAAGTGCATCAGGTTCATTAAATTCTGCTAAACTATTGAAATTGACAACTTTTTTAGCAAGTTCATCACCAGTAAAATCAATCAATTCAACTTTAATATCAGTATATCCATTATGGAATGTTGCCATATTTATTTTTCCTTTATTTCATTTACAAAAATATTGTACATATTTAGATTTTTTTGAAACTTTTCAAATACTCTTTTCCATATTTATCATCAATGTAGTCTAGATATTTCTTATAGT
>ERZ808258.762-NODE-762-length-11298-cov-3.521836_pt1 | contig 11298 bp, 11 predicted proteins | sample MGYA00521280_ERZ808258 | MGnify/ENA primary metagenome ERZ808258 (study PRJEB31516, sample SAMN03275585) | gut metagenome | biome: mammalia-associated habitat; material: feces | host: Papio cynocephalus | place: Kenya | collected 2012-07-19 ...
CGGAGCTTGAACGAATGCGTGCTCGTGCGTCTTGCTTCGCAAGCCGTTCCCTCGCCTATCTCAGTTAGATATCAAACACTGCGGCGCGGCTATTGAAAACTTAATTATAAAGGTCGGTTTTGTTGCTCGCCTTTGCCTTGCAAAAGTTCAAAGAATGGGGCTTGATTCTGCCTATTTGACCCTTTTAAAACTTTGTATCGACTATGCCGATAGCGGACAGCCGCAAGGGCTGTCCCTACGAACGGTCAGAAATAGACCTTCCGATAATTTCCTGCCGCTGTCGCGGCAGCGGTGCGTCGAGGTCACCGCACCCTACAAATGCATGCCAATAAAATTGTGATAATTTCACGGGCGGATGGTATCCGCCCTACACAATTGTGCTGATTTGCAACATTGCAACACAAAAACCGGCCTATGATAACCACAGGTCGGTTTAATTGCTTTATGAACTCTCCGTCAAAGGTACGGCGGAAATATTGAGTTTTGCTTACTTTCTGCTGACGCCGAGAGTCATCTTCTCGCCGTTGATGTTCCACTCCTTGGAGCTGTCGCCGCCGAGGGAATAGACTATCTCATCTGCGAGGACATCGTGCTTTATGGACTCGGCGTTCTTCTTGATGATACCGTTGAGCTTTTCATTCTCGCCGGTGTAGAGAACGATCTTGTCCATAACATCGAAATCAGCCTCTTTGCGCATCGTCTGGATCTTCGAGATTATCTCTCTGACGAAGCCCTCCTCGATAAGCTCGGGGGTGAGGTTCGTGTCGATAGCGACGGTGATGCCGTAATCGGAGACTGCGAAGCTGCCCTCTTTCTGGACGGAATCTATAAGCAGGTCGTCAACGCCGAGCTCTATCTCGTTGCCGTCGACGCTGAACTTCAGCGCGCCGTTCTCGTCAAGCTCCTTCTTTGCGGCGGAGCCGTCGAGGGAGGCGAGATGCTCTTTTATCTTGCCGAGGAATCTGCCGTATTTCGGGCCGACGGTCTTGAGCTGCGGCTTGAAGCTGTAGCTGACGAAATCCGCCTCGCCGTCAACAAATTCGAGTTCCTTGACATTGAGCTCGTCTCTGATTATCTCCGCATATTCGCCGCCGAGAGCCTCGTCCGCGCGGACAAACATCTTGCCCAGCGGCTGACGGTTCTTGATGTTCGCGCCGTTTCTTGCGGCACGGCCGAGCACAACTATATTGAGAGCCTCGTTCATTCTCTCCTCAAGAGCCTTGTCAACATATGCGGCATCCGCAACGGGATAATCGCACAGGTGGACGCTCTCGGGAGCGGACTTGTCGATGCTGCACACGAGGTTGCGATAGATATCCTCGGTCATGAACGGAATCATCGGAGCGGCAAGCTTCGAAACGGTGACAAGCGCGGTGTAAAGAGTCATATAGGCATCTATCTTGTCCTGGCTCATGCCCTGCGCCCAGAAGCGCTCGCGGCAGCGGCGGACATACCAGTTGCTCATCTCGTCGACGAAGTTCTGCAGCGCACGCGCCGCCTCGGGGATGCAGTAATCCGCAAGGTAATTGTCAACGGTGGTAATAAGAGTGTTGAGTCTCGAGAGCAGCCATCTGTCCATGGTCGGCAGCTCCTCAGCCTTGCGAAGCTCATGCTTCGTGGCGTCGAACTCGTCTATATTTGCATAGAGCACGAAGAAAGCGTAGATGTTCCAGAGCGTGCCCATGAACTTGCGCTGACCCTCGATAACAGCCTTTCCGTGGAAGCGGTTGGGCAGCCAGGGAGCGGAGTTGGTGTAGAAATACCAGCGGACTGCATCTGCGCCGTAGGCGTTGAGCGCGTCGAACGGGTCGACGGCATTGCCCTTGGACTTTGACATCTTCTGTCCGTTCTCATCCTGAACGTGACCGAGAACGAGAACGTTTTCATAGGGCGCTCTGTTGAACAGCAGGGTCGAAATGGCGAGCAGCGAATAGAACCAGCCTCTCGTCTGATCGACAGCCTCGGAAATGAACTGCGCCGGGAACTGCTGCTTGAACAGGTCGTGATTTTCAAACGGATAGTGGTGCTGAGCGAAGGGCATCGAGCCGGAGTCGAACCAGCAGTCGATAACCTCGGGCACGCGGTGCATCTCGCCGCCGCACTTCGGGCACTTTATTGTAACAGCGTCAATATAGGGGCGGTGCAGCTCGATATCGTCCGGGCAGTTCGAGGACATGCTCTTGAGCTCTTCGATAGAGCCTATCGAATGTCTGTGGCCGCACTCGCATTCCCAGACGTTGAGCGGAGTTCCCCAGTAGCGGTTACGGCTGATGCTCCAATCCTGAACGTTCTCTATCCAGTCGCCGAAGCGTCCCTTGCCGATGCTTTCGGGGATCCAGTTGACGGTGTTGTTGTTGCGGACGAGGTCGTCCCTGACTGCGGTCATCTTTATGAACCACGAGTCTCTTGCATAGTAGATGAGGGGCGTGTCGCAGCGCCAGCAGTGGGGGTAGCTGTGCTCAAACACGGGGGCGGAGAAGAGAAGTCCGCGCTTGTCGAGGTCAACAAGCACATCCTTGTCCGCGTCCTTGCAGAACTTGCCAGCCCACGGGGTGCTCTTGTCCATGCAGCCGGCGGCGTCGACGAGCTGAACGAACGGAAGATCGTAGTTCTTGCCGACGTTTGCGTCGTCCTCACCGAATGCCGGTGCGATATGGACTATACCGGTGCCGTCCGTCAGAGTGACATAGCCGTCGCAGGTGACGTACCAGCCCCTTTTGCCGTCCTTCGACTTTGTGCATTCGAACAGCGGCTCATACTCTCTGTATTCGAGCTCCTTGCCCTTGAAGGTAGCGAGAGTCTCGACTCCCTCTGGGAAGAACTTCTCGACGAGTGCCTGCGCCATATAATATACGGTGCCGTCCTCGACCTTTATCTTTACATAGTCCTCTGCGGGGTTGACGCAGAGCGCGACGTTCGAGGGCAGAGTCCACGGAGTTGTCGTCCATGCGAGGAAATATGCGTCCTCGTCCTTTGCCTTGAACTTGACGACCGCGGAACGCTCCTTGACATCCTTATAGCCCTGGGCGACCTCCTGCGAAGAGAGCGGAGTGCCGCAGCGCGGGCAATAGGGAACTATCTTGAAGCCCTTGTAGAGCAGACCCTTGTCCCAGATCTGCTTGAGTGCCCACCACTCGGACTCGATGAACGAGTTGTGATAGGTGACATAGGGGTTATCCATATCAGCCCAGAAGCCGACCTTGCCGGAGAAATCCTCCCACATGCCCTTGTATTTCCAGACGCTCTCCTTGCACTTCTTGATGAATGGCTCGAGACCGTATTCCTCTATCCCCTGCTTGCCCTCGATGCCGAGCAGCTTCTCGACCTCGATCTCAACGGGCAGACCGTGGGTATCCCAGCCCGCCTTTCGGGGCACCATATAGCCCTTCATGGTCTTGTAGCGCGGGATCATGTCTTTTATAACTCTCGTCAGCACGTGACCGATATGCGGCTTGCCGTTTGCAGTCGGCGGACCGTCATAGAAAGTAAAGGTCTCCGCATTCTTGCGCGAGTCGATGCTCTTCTCGAAGATGTGGTTCTCGTTCCAGAAATCGAGCACCTTCTTCTCGCGGTTGACGAACTCAAAATTCGTCGATACCTTGTCGTACATAATAGCTATCCATCCTTTCAGGGAATCGCGGCTGATAACAAAAAAGGTCCCTGTCCATAACAGGACAAAGACCCGGCTTTGCAACCACCCACTACATTCAATTAAATGCCGCCCGGTAACGGTGGGACGCACCGTCGGGATCTACTCGGTTTTCGCCTTTCGTCCCGCTGCTCGGGAGTGATATTCGCTCCTGCGCCGAGTACCGGCTTTCCACTGCCGCCGGCTCACTTTGTCTCTTTGCGCAAGGCTACTGTCTCCGTCAAAGCCTTTGAGATATGCTCATTTAGTGTTGCACCCGATAGGTACAATATAAGGTGATTATAATACTTTTAGATTTATTCGTCAATAGCTTTTAACAGGTTGAGCCGACTATTTTTCGTCTTTGCCCGCTCCCATGATGAACTCATATGCCTTCATGCACTCGTCGAAGGGCAGTCCCGTCTCGTTTTGGAGATAAGCGGCGGCATCCTCCGCCTTTTCGAATTTTTCAAGAATATCTCTCGCCTCGGAAAATCTTTTTATCGCGGTCTCAAATTCATTGCCCATAACTTTTCTCCTCTCAGTGTGAATATTTATATAAGCCCCGACAGGCTGACGGCTGTTTCATAGGCGTTTTTGTCGGTTTGATAGACTGCGACGCCGTTTTGCTCCGCGCGTATGCGCGCGTCCTCATCGAGGGGCGCGGACTCCGTCAAAATAATGCAGGCTATGTCCGCGAGCGCAGCCACGCCGATGGAGTTGACGTTGCCCATGACGGTCATCCAGGCATCCCCCGCCTTTGCGCGGGACATGACCCAGCTCAGAAGGTCGCCGCAGTAGCCGCCCGTGACCTCGCGTGAAAGTGAGTCTCCGTTTTCACAAAGAGTCTTGAGCTCCAGCTTTTCTTTTATATCACCGACCGTCATTTCGTCCCCTCCTTTTTCCCCGTGCCTCTGAACGGCGCGGGAATATATTCCTGCATATCCGTGCCCGCGAGCTCATCGCGCATGGCGAAAACGCAGTCGTGCAGCGTCGCGCTGCCCCGGACTATATCCTCCGCGAGGGCGCGGCAGGTGGGCGCGCCGCAGGTGCCGCAGTCGAGCCCCGGCAGGCGTGCGATTATCTCGGTCATCTTCGACATCATCGCCATGGCGTCGGAGACATTGTCGGCGAGCTTGAGAACAGACGAGCCCTCGAGCGGCCGCTGCCAGCTCATAGTCTCGGGCACTTCGTCACCCGCCAGATGATTCGCCGCAACGGGCAGATATCTTCTGAGCTGCTGGATCCGCGCCTTTGCGACATACGGATTTTCCGCAGTCAGCGAGCCGCCGACGCAGCCGCCCGAGCAGGCGTTGAGCTCGACAAAATCGAGCCTGTCAAGCTTCTCGTCTTCTATCTCTTCGAGCACTTTTATGACATTTTCAATTCCGTCTGCGGCGAGATATTTATCCTTGAGCAAAGCCGCCGACTCACCGCCGCTCGACGCCCAGCTGACTCCCATGAGCCCCGACTTGCAGGCGTCCTCAGGCGCGCCGAGGTGGTTCATCTGCTTCAAAAGCACGGGATATATATCCTTCATCGCTATAACGGCGTCGACATTCGACTCCGGCAGGCAGATAGGCTGCTTGACGGCGGTTATCTTCGCGGGGCACGGCGTGATAAAAAATATTCCGATATCCGAAGAGTCGAGCCCCGTCTTTGCCTGCGCCTCGCTGCGCGCTATCAGCGCCGCAGTCTCCATGGGAGAATTGAGCGGCAGGACATGCGGGACAAGGTGCGGGAAGCAGACCCTTATCAGCCGGCAGACCGCGGGGCACGCCGAGGATATTACCGGCTTCGGTATATCGTGCTCGGCGATGTATTTTCGCGTCGCGTCGCTGACGAGCTCGGCTCCTCTTGCGACCTCGAACACCTCGTCAAAGCCGAGCATCTTGAGCGCGGTTATGACATATCCGATATCATCAAGATTGTTGAACTGCCCGTAGAGCGACGGCGCGGGCAGGGCGACTCTGTATTTGAACTCGATTATCCTGTTCATCGAGTCGCGGTGGGAATATTTTGCATGGTGCGGGCAGACGCGGATGCACTCGCCGCAGTCGATGCAGCGTTCCGAGATAATATGCGCCTTGCCGCTGCGCACGCGTATAGCCTGCGTGGGACATCGCTTTATGCAGTTGGTGCAGCCCATGCACTTCTCTTCATCGAGCCGCACCGAATGGAAATACGTGTTCATGTAAAAAGTCCTCCCGGCTCCCGCAGACGCGGGCGCTCAGTCAGTGAGCGGTATATACTTTGAGGCTTATCGTTGTTCCGACATCCTTTTCGGTGTCTATCTTCATCTCGTCCGTATACTTCTTTATATTGGGCAGACCCATGCCCGCGCCGAAGCCGAGGGCGCGCACCTTATCGGGCGCGGTCGAATATCCCTCCTGCATGGCGAGCTCGACATTTTCTATGCCGGGTCCGTGATCGGCGAGCACCATGGATATACACTCGGGCGATATCTCGACATCTATCTCGCCGCCGCCCGCATGGATGACCATATTTATTTCGCCCTCGTACATGGCTATCGAGACGTTTCTTATTACGGACGCGTCAAAGCCGAGACCCTTGAGCACGCGCTTAGTCTCGCCGGACGCTTCGCCCGCGCGGGTAAAATCCTCCCCGTCAACGTCAAAATGGAGCTTCATGTTATCCATTAAAAGCCCTGCCCCCTCTCAGGCCTGCCTGATAGAGCTTTCCACAGGAGGTGAACATCTCAAGCTCGGTTTTGAGCACGACGATATCCAGCTCGCGCGCAAGGTCGAGTATCGCATCGCCCGGCACCTTGCCGCGCACGAACACGATGACCTTCATATCCATCATCTCGGCAGTCCGCACGACCTGGGGATTGACGAGCCCGGTGAGCAAAACTGCCTGTTCTTTGACAAATGCGAGCACGTCGCTCATCATGTCGCTGCCGCAGGCGGTCTGCACCTCTCTGTCCAGATGATCGCCGCCGCAGAGCAGCTCCGCCGAAAGAATGTCTTTAAGCTGTAAAACGGTCATTGTATTCCACCCTCTTGAGCAAAACCCTCAACTTTTCTGAGATTCTGCTTTTATTTATGTTGATTATAACATGATAGTTGAATCATTTCAACCGTGGAAAAAGAAACAGCCAAAAAAGGAAGAGGCTTCATAACGAACACCTCTCCCTTTGAGTTTATATTAATTTGAGTTGCTGCATAATTATCTAAACAATAATTTAGGCAGTCTTGTTTTAAAGCAATGCGACCAAGCCGGAATATACCCGCTCTTCACGGCAACCTTTTGCGAATTGACATTTGCACAATCTGTTGTATAATACGGCACCACTCCGCGGTTAAGCGTTTCAATAGTAATCATATTTACAAGTTTAACTGCTATCTCCTTCCCACGATATTCAGGCAGTACATCAACACCTATTTGCCACATAGTTCTGCTGTCCGCACTCGCACAGGCAATACCAGCCACTTTTGCGCCGTCGTATGCGACTGCCGCAAGCACTTCGGGTCTTTTGCTCTCGTTATCGTATTGCAATGCGTTGCCAAAACCTTTGTATTTATATAGGTGTTGCATTTTGTCACAAATCAGTTCAAATCTAACCGAGTCGTTTTGAATTACCTTAATATTCGTCACGTCAGGCAAATAGTACGGATTCACACCATAAACCAGTTTGCTTGTTAAAATCTCGTAGCCTGTTTTACCGTCAAAGACGTTTTTTATGTATGGCATAATATTTTTCGATGCATTAACAATTGTACTTTTTCCCATTGTGATGATTTCAAGACGAGGTGTAATAAACGGCATTTCTCGCCTGCCCTCTTGCCTTTCGGCTACTGTAAAAATCACACCGTTTTTATTAAAGTCCGCCGGTTTGCAGTTATAATCAATAGCAAGCTGGTGGTATACCATAGTCATCATTTCTTGCTTAGTCATCTTCATAATACCAATCATCCCATTTTTTCACTGCAGTTTTTATGTTATCAGTATAGAGTGCTTTGTCAATACCAAGCAGTATAAAAATAATTTTCCTATATAATATCGATAGCTTGGCAATATAAAGAGCACATTGGTCACCGCCTAAGCACCTTTTGCCCTGCTCCGATTTTACATGTGATATCTTATTTCTCGTATTAACTAACAACTTTAAAAATTCTTGAAAGTCATCGGACAACTCTTTTTCAAATATTTCATCGCCAAAGGTTTTAATTGTAGCAGCAAGTGCTTTTTTTAGCGGCATATGGTCTTTGTTTCTTTCAATGCAAAAGCTGTCATTGCTTTTCTCCAGTATCTCACCAATCGGCTTTACCATTTCAATTATACTCGAAATTTTGCAATCGACGGGCATTGGGATATCTGATAAGCAATATCGAAACATATTAAATGCAATATCCAATTCTTCCGATAATTTTGACCATTCTATCATTACATTTTTAAAATCTACATCTTTATAATTAATTAATCTCATAAAACTATACTTGCAAATATCAATAGAGCTATAAATCGGAAGTCTATTATTAAAATATTTATTTATTACATTTTGATAAATTTCAGGCTTTTCTTTTTCGTCAATTATTTCAGCTGTCTTTATAGGGTAAAACCTACCATCAAAAAGAAATAATACCTGCTCTAAAAAAGTCTCCATAATAAGCAAATCAACAGGTTCTACTATTGCGTCTGTACCTATTTGTATTTTTCTTATACCGCCCTGCTCAATTATTGCTCTGTATAAAACACCTTTGTATGTATACTCAAAATCACTTATATAAGGTCCGCCGAACATGCCATTATCATTGTTCTGAGTGATTATTAATTCCATCTTCGTGAGTTCCATTCTTCCTCCTCAAACACCGTCAGTTGTCAAAATTTCTTCGACTGCTGCCCCTCATTTACATTTTTTAGTTTTATTGTGGCGTGTTGTCATTTTCTTACAGTAAATTATACCACAACCTCAAAAAATGTCTATATGCCGCCTTTCCACCTTACACCCCTGCCCGGATAACCTCTTCACTATTACATTTTACTTACTCATTTCGAGCGAAGCGAAAAACAGCCCCGCCAAAAAGCGGAGCTGTCGAATACCGGGAAACCGGGGTTTATTTTATTTCTTTGCCTTTGCGGCTTTCTTGGCTTTTCTCTCGTCCTTGCTGTCGAGCCAGCCGAACTTATACATTGCAAACGCGCCGAGGAGCGATGCGATGATGGTGACGAAGATAAGCGTTCCGACGCCCATGGTCGAGGCGAAGATAAGCGTGATAACGCCGACCATTATCGGGAAGATGGATATCTTCCAGTGCTTCGAGAAATAGGTCGCGGCAAGCGCACCGAAGAGCGCGGGCAGAACCTGCTTGAAGGCGGGGGCGATGTTGGGGTTGGTGGTCAACGCGGGGAGCACCGGACGGAACGCGAGCACGCCGACTGCGAGGATTATAGTAGTCGTGATAGCCGAGGACGCGATAGCGATAGTCGAGATGACTTCGCCCTCCTCGGAGTTTGCGCGCACGCCCGCATTCTCCATGGCGTTGAGTCCGCAGGGCAGCTTGAGGTTCGTGATGTTGCCGGTGACGAAGCTCAGATATGTTCCGCCTGCGCCGAGCATGGGAGCATAGGTGAACACTTCGGCGATGCCGGAGATCCAGTAGACCGGGATAACGACCTTCATTGCATTAAAGAGCTTGCCCGCCTCGGGCCACGCATTGTAGTGCGCGCTTATCGCGATGGGCACGAGCATGAGGGCTGCAATGGCGGTTATCGAAGAAATTCTGCCCCAGATATGTATTTTTTCGCTGTAGGGCTTAGCGTTCTTTTTACTCATTTGCATTTCCCTCCTTATCAGCCTCTCCACTCAAGATAAGCGAGTCCCTCGGGGCAGAGCTTTGCTATAGCAATAGCGACGCCCATCGCGGCAAACATGCTTATCGGCAGAGCGAATGCTTCAAGCCACTTTATCTTGAACTTCTTGCACAGGAACGTGAGCAGGCTCATGAATATCATCGCCGAGACGAGCACGCATATGGACATGAATCCTGCGCCGTCGCCGAACTCCGCGCCGTAGAGGGCGTTGTCGCCCGCCTTGCCTGCGCCGGCAATTGCACGCGCGACGAACGCGGCGATGATGCCGATAAACGCAGCTGCGGAAAGAGTATCAGCGAGCTTCGAGTTCTTGTCGGCAACCTTGCCCATGGTCTTCTGCACCTTCTTCATAACGAAGATGATGAGAATGAGCGGCAGGATGCAGCCGATGGTCATAACGAACGCTATAGTCGCAAAGACCTTGGGATCGGTCACGGGGCTCGAAAGAGTCAGACCGAAGGTATCGAGCGCTGCCTCCGCGGCGACGCTCTCATAGGCGAGGTTGCCTATAACCGAGAGTCTGATCCACGGCAGGACGATGCCCAGCGAGTTTGCGAGCACGATGACCGTTGCGAGAATCGAGATGGCGGGCGCGATAGTGAACAGCGCGCTCGACACAACGGTGTTCTTCAGGGTATCAGTTGTTATTCCGAGTTTTTTGCCTTGTTTCCATGCCTTGACGAGAAAGAAAAGCGACTGCGCTATGACAAAGACGACGATAAAAAGACCGAGTCCTATCATAAAGCCGTTTTCCTTAAAATTTTCAGGGACCACAAAAACACCTCCTATAAAATTTCAGCGTATTAACTCACTGAGAATGATATCATATTATGGCAGTGCCCGTCAAGAAAAGTCGGGGATATATTGTAAAAAATGTGCAATGCCCCCACTTTCTTTATTTTTCCGTCTACGTCAATATCTCAATATTAAAGCTCCCATACTAAACGTTTTATTTGCGATATTTTAAATTCGGCACATAATTTCCGCTGTTCTGCTCAACTTTTCATTTATCCGCATAATCTCCCTCAAGCGGCAAACAATACAGGTACGCAACAAAAGCAAGGGAGTTAATAATAATGAAAGCAACAGGAATAGTCAGAAGAATCGACGATCTCGGCAGGGTCGTTATTCCCAAGGAGATTCGCCGCACGATGCGTATCCGCGAGGGCGACCCGCTTGAAATATACACGGACGCGGACGGCGAAGTTATTTTCAAAAAATATTCGCAGGTCGGCGAGCTGTCGTCGCTGACGGCGCAGTATGCCGAGGTTCTGCATAAGAACACGGGGCTTCCGGTCGTGATAACCGACCGCGACAGGGTCATTTCCTGCGCGGGCGTGCCGAAAAAAGAGACGGTCGAGCGCAGGATAACGCAGGCGCTCGAAACCATCATGGAGAACCGCAGTCCGTTTATCTGCGAGGAGGGCGGCGAGCGGTTTCATCCGATAGAGGGCGTTGAGCGCGATGCGGCGGCGGCGTTCCCGATAATCGGCGCGGGCGATGTGTCCGGCGCGGTGGTTCTGCTCACGGCGGACGAGGCGTCCGTGCCGTCGCAGACGGAGATAAAGCTCGTTCAGGTCGCGGCTTCTTTCCTCGGCAAGCAGATGGAGGAGTAGCCTTTATTTTTCCTCTTGACAAGTGCCGTTATGCGCTATAAAATAATCGAGTATCCGATTGACGGGTTTGGGAGAGAGCCGGATTTCCGGCCACCGAAGGGGCGAAACTCTCAGGTAAAAGAACCGAGCCGGGACGGTCCTCTGGAAAGGCATTTGCACCGACGAAGCAATCCGCGAAGCGGAGAATCTTTCAGGTAAAAAGACAGAGTACACCATTTT
>ERZ808258.763-NODE-763-length-11290-cov-2.723721_pt1 | contig 11290 bp, 12 predicted proteins | sample MGYA00521280_ERZ808258 | MGnify/ENA primary metagenome ERZ808258 (study PRJEB31516, sample SAMN03275585) | gut metagenome | biome: mammalia-associated habitat; material: feces | host: Papio cynocephalus | place: Kenya | collected 2012-07-19 ...
ATAGATACTTCTGTTTTATCAGATGTATCTCTATAATAATCCATACCATTAAATGCTATATTATTACTCATAATGGTATTGATATATGGTTTATTTGTTTTATCAATTCTAGTAATTACAACTCTATTATTTCCACTAACCGTAGTTAGATTAGATTCAGTATTACTAACGATAGAGATTGGTTTAGTAGGAGGAGCACCTACTGGTGCTTCTCCATTAAACAACTTATTATATTTAGCTACTACTAAATCATATACACCATCTTCTAACGGTAATACATCTTTAGTAGTGTTATTATATAAAATATTAGAAATCTCCAATACCATATAAATATTTTGTTTCAAAGATTCAGATATAGTATTAGAATTAATAAATTCTATAGAAATATTATTCATATCGACAATATCATTACCATTGATAATATTCATGCCATTAATAAGATTAGTCTTTATAAGATTCAGTCTTTTTGATAAATCATTATTAAGAATTTTCATTTTGTTTTTTCTCCGCTATAGACTTAAATACTTTTCTAAGAATAGGGAAACGTTTCTTTTCAAATGTTTTAACTAACTTTACATTTTCGATAAGTTGTTCATCCGTATTTGAAATATTAAGAAGAGTATTAAGAGCATTATCAATCTTTTCTTCTTTAGGTATTTCAGGATTTCCTAAAACTTTTAGATCTGTACTATTATCATACATCTCTATTAGCATATTTTTAGCTTTACTATAACCTTGTCCTGTAACTTTAACTGGTAATCTAGTCATTACTCTTCTAAGTGGTTTTGGATGGGTGTTTCTAGTAACAACTTTTCTTAATAATGGATATCTAAGTTTTTTAGGAATTTTCTTAAACTCCAATTTAAGACCTAAGCATTTTAAATATGCATTAGCTATTTCTACATTTCTAGATTTAGCATTTTCATCTAATACAATATTTCTATCGAATGGATCACCAATAAGAAGTTGTCTCATCATTCTTCTGGCCGTAGGAGCAGTAGATAACATCATAAGAGCTTCTATTGTATATTGGCATTCTGGTAATTGCATTAATTCAGATGCTTCCATACCACCAATTCTAACTGGTGTTTTAGCTATTGGTGAAATATGCATTTTATTAGCTTTAGTTTTAGTATTCTCTCCTCTAATATTAGTAGAAGCTAATGATACAGCAGAGAACTTTTCTTCAGCTAATTGTTTTAAACGATAGATATATTTCTTACCAACTACTAATGGTCTATTAGTTCTAATTCTTCTAATATTTCCATTAGAATCTTTTTGATTAATATACAAATATTCTTCTTTAATCCATGGGAATGTATTATAGATATTCTTTAAAATATCTAGAGTCATTTCATTCTTCATAGGAGTAATTACTACTGGAATATTACCGCTTTCAATTAAATAATCCATTTCTTCAATTCTTAACTCAATAGGAGTAGAAGTAATGATTCTATGGAAATCAGTTGCATAATCCATATTAATCATAGATAGATATTTAAGAACAGTTTGCTCTGCATCATTAATGACTGATGATCTATGAATATATGTCATACCACTCATCATATCACTATTCTTAGCAGGATACCAATAAGTTCCAATAGCTTCAAGAATTTTAGACCCAATCCAAGTTAACTCTGTTTCAAATGACTGACCTGGATTAAGTCTATTAATAATAGTAGATGAATTATAAATTGCATCTACTGGATACCAATTATTATTTCTATAATAAAGCGGCATTTGATCATCTGGTAATATAGCAGAAATAACACCTTTACCACCATATCTATCAGTAATCTTATCCCCTTTACGTAATACTTTATTCTCTCTAGTAATAATTCTTAGAATAATATTATTAAATACTTTATCTTTAATGTATGGGATACCATTAGCAGTATCTTTACATTTACGATAAATAGATTGTAAATCATAAGTCATCTTAACTCCAGGATGACTATCTAAGAATTTATCAACTGTATTATAGAGTTTAATACAGAAATTAATATTTTTATCATAATATTCTTTAAGCTGCTGATAATACATATCTTCTAGCTTATCTGGATTATTACAATAAATATCAATATCTACTATTTCTCCATCAGAGATATAAGTAGTATCAGAAATCATTATTTCTTTAAGTCTTTCTTTAGATTGACTATAAAGAGCTTCATCATCTTTTCTTTCTCTTCTAATAGCACAAACTATAGAATCTTTAATCTTTTCACCAATATTTGGAAAAGCTTTATAATAATTATCATCGCCATAAATATTTAATGGAATATCGTTTTCATTAATTACTATTTCTATTTCATTAAATAATGGAGATTTAAATCTATTAGCTGCACTTTGACTAACTACAATTGGATCTTCTGTAGTCAATCCTAATGCCATATAAACAGTAGTTAGATTAATACCATCAGTTTTATTATCTTCTTCATCAAATGAATCAGATCTAACCAATGTAGTTCCCTTAGGAATCGTATCGTTCTTATTGAACCTATCTAATCCACTGTTATCGATATTAATACCATAGATCTCTGTACGATATTCATAAGCTACCCTTTCAATACAATGAAGCAACTTATTCGTACTATCATACAGTAATGCATAATACTTATTAGAATACTTATAAATCTTATCAATTAATTTATATTGTACATCTGTTTTGATATAGTTAGAAGATAAGTATGCAAACTTATTTTCATAACCAGTCATAATAATAGGTGTTTCAGCTTTACATAGCTGAATGGATTGTTCTTTCTGAATCCCTTGCATAATTTTTCTAGACCCAGAATTTGTGTCATTAAACGGTTGCAACAACCCTTTACCTAACGTATATTCGCGTGAAGGTAATTTCTTTTCAATTTCATTAGCGGTGCTGTTTAAATCTAAATTGTTTGCCATGTTATTTCTCCCTTATAATAAAATATATACACAAGCTCTTACTATTATAATATATATTTATTATAGTTTTAAGAGATCCATTACTTTTTCATTAATTCTAGTATTGGCTTTAGTATCTAATACTGTATTTGCTTCTGGAATCTTTTTAAGCTCTTCAATATAAGCAGCTGTAAAAGTATTAAAGAACTCTTCATTATTTTTCATTTTTTCTTTAAAATTACCCATAGAGAATTTCATATCTTTATGATCATCTAAATATAATCCAATACCAGCACCGTGAATTCTATCAGTATTTTGCTGCATAAAAATAAGTGATGACAATACAGGATCAAACCCAGTATCATGATTAAATAATAATGTGGTTTTTTGATTAGATCTAGCAGATCTACTTTTTACTAAAGTAGCTTCTACTAAAGAACCCCATACTTTATATTTTTCATCACCTTTAAGCTTAGTTACATCATCTAGTCTAATTATAGTATTAGCAAGATAAATAATAGTTTTACCTTTAGGTAAAGTTTCTCCTGGTTTAAGATACGCAATAGATGGTTTCTTAGGTCTACCAGTAATAGATACATCATCCAAAATGTGATTAACTGCAATAAGAATAATATTAGCAGCTTTAAGCATTTGAATAATTCCTCTAAATACTTGTGTAACTACTTTAGCACCAGCTGTAGTAGACATTGTACCACCAAGTTCATCTTGTTCTAGTACGTTTTTAGGCATAAGTAATGCTACAGAATCCAAAATATATACAGTAGGTTCAAACATAATAATTGAATTACCAAAGCTATCTAATTTTCCTGTATCATAGGTAAATTGTTCTTTATGAGCCATCTTCATATCATGAATCATTTTAATACGTTCATAAAAGTTTTCAGCTGTAATACCTTTATCTCTAATAATATATCTTTGTTTAAGTTCATCTCCATAATATCCAGTAAGCATTTCTCTTCTTTGCCATGTAGCAGATAATGCTTCAGTAGAATCTTCAAAGATACAAGAAGATTTAAATGGTCTAATAATATTAGCAGCAATCTGTTCACAGAAAGTAGATTTACCACAACCAGATCTACCAATAACCATTACAAATGATCCATTAGCAATACCAAGAGAATAATACTCTTCATGTAGTCCTTTAACTTCATTATGTACAGTTTGAATATATCCATTCATAAAGTCAAAATTAGCAAACCCTGTAGGATATCCTACATCGGTTGTAGCTTCAACACTCATAGACATATCTTTACTTTTGGATACTTCTTCTCTAAACATATCGGACAATAAAGTCATTTTCATTTACCCCCTATAATACAACAATAAAATCCCATTATTAATAAAGTTAATGAGTAAATCTAAATTAAAAAAATAAAGTGAGCGTAATATTACGCTCACTTTAAATCTTATAAACTATTAGAATTCCGATTTAGGAACAACAATAGTTTTTACTTTTTTGAATGTACCATTCTCAGATTCTACAACTGAAGGATTAGCTCCTAAAGAATTAAAGAAATCTTCTTTAGCAGAACTGATATTCTTTTCTTTTGCAGATTTAGTAAGGGTATCAAATTCATTAGCTTCAGTAGAGAAGTTTTTATTAAAGAATTCATCTTTAGATACATCTACAGATGCTCTAGTATTAATGAAATCATTATAAACTTCTTCAATATCTTCTACTGGCATCTTTAATCCAGCTACAATAAATTCAACAGTATTGTCTTCATGTACATTCTGGATGTGAGCGAATGATTCATATGGAATACCATATCTATCTTTCAATACTTTATTAGAATAATCTACAAAATATGATTCTTTATCGCTGATATCTAAGATAGTACCAAAACGTTTACATGTAGGTTCAGTGGTAAGTGACTTAGATTCATCAATAGTAGAAATAAGTCTCTTATTATAATCGTCTACATTTTTAATCTTATTTAGATTAGCAGATTCAATTACCATAAACCCAGGAGTATTAACAAGTTTAAGTAAATCAGATTCATCGATATTCTGTTTAGATTCAGTAATAGTTCCACCTAAAAGAATTCTTACATTTTCACAGAATTTCTTATTAGCTAATTCTTCTGCCTTAAGTCTATTATCATATGCTTCATCTAAGAATTTCTTATTAGAAATAGCTTCTACTGTATAAGATGGATCAAGTTCTTTAAATAGATCTACTGTATTCTTTAATCCTCTTACATCATCTTCAAATCCTGTAAAGATACAGAAATGAATATGAGTTTTATACACAGAAGAAATATACTTAGCAAGCATAATACTTGCACCAGAACCAGTACCACCTTCAGCACTAGTAACAATAATAGTCATAGCATCATTTTCATCATATGGATATTCAAACTTATTAGATTTAAGATTTTCCATCATAATATTATTAGCCACAGAACGTTCTTTAGCACAACCTTTATAAAGACCTTCTAGTTCTACAGCATGTTCACGATATTCCATAGGAATATCTTTTAGTGTAGTATTTACAAGCATAATACTATTCTGTAATTCTGGAATTTCATTCATAAGTTCAATAGCCGCTTTATTACCAGCAGCACCAATTCCGATAATTTTTGCATTCAACATCATAATATTTTTTCTCCTTTTTAAAATAAAATATAATGAAATATAATATTATTTATTAAGAATATTACAACTCGTTAGCATATTAATCAAACAATTGCAAACAAATTGTGTTTTTTCATAATCACAATTTGAATATTTAGCATAATCCATAATTTTATTATAAAATTTTTCATCACTAGGCATTTCTATTTCTATAGGAAATCCACGTTTATTAGTGCTTATAAATATTATCTTTTCTTTAGTAACTTGCAAAATAGTTGTTGGATAACCGAATCTATATTCAATAATTTCTTCATCATCTCTGTTAAATTTCCATTTAAATTTATCGCTTATTGTTCCTAATAATATGTATTGCTTAATATCTTCTATATTTTTCTTAATATCTTTGCTAGATTCCATTATAATCCTACTCCCTACTATTTATTTACAATAAGGTTATTTTCGACTTTAGATTTAATATAATCATGGAAATCAATAATAAGTTCTTTTTTAGATTTATTAGAAGCCTTAATGATATTATTATAAAGGTTGATATCTTTATAAACAGACACTTTTTGTTCTGTTAAACCATCATTACTCATATAAAATACTTCTCCTTTATTTGTAATAATAATAGTTCTAAAGAAATCTTTATTAATAGATAAAGATAAATTAAGACTCCAAGTAAATGGATTGATATACCAATTAAATATTTTTTCTTTAGTGCCTTGAATAAGATATTTTTTAGTATCTGAAATAATAGATTCTAAATCAATATCATTCTTTTTTCTCACCATCTAAAGATCCATCTCCAATCTTTTTAACTTTTATTTTAACTGTATACTCTTTTATAAACTTTTCAAATGACATATTACCAAATAAACTATTCCACCATCTATTTCCATTATTATCTGGTAAAAAGAAATCATAGTGGATACGAAAATAATTTTCTTCTGAATTTATTTTTGCTAGTTTATAATCACTAATAAATTTAGTAGAAGATACAAATCCTTTATCTAAAAAGATATCGCATATTTTATGGATAATTTTTCTCGATTGTTTATCGATAGATTTTTTATTATATGAATCATCCCAATTATAAAACTTTTGTGCATCATATTTTTTATCATAATAATCTTGTAATTTTTTATATGAAATATTAATATAACCACTAGAATCTATGTATGGAACTCCAGTGAATAAAGGAATTTTCATAGCTGCACGAGTAGATCCATATAGTACAAATAATATAATACATAATTTTTGATAATTCATAAAATAATCTTTATTTGTAGCCCTTTTTCTAAAAGAGTAATTAACTATTTCTTTGGCTACTAATAATGGCCCATACATTTTATAATATTTTTTATGTTTTTGTATATATGATTCTAAAGTTATTTCTTTTATTTCCTTCATGATAATATTTCTCCTTATAATGCTTGAACAGATTTATTCATTACGCTAGAGATCTTATATGCCCATTGTGGATCTGTAGCATAATTACCATTCTTCATAGATTGAAGAGTTGTATATCCATTTTTGTAGAAATTATTACTAATCCATACGGCTCCATTGATTAGTCCTGTTTCTACATTATCCCCCATAGTATATCCTGCTCCAGGATTAGAATCTACACAATTAATTCCAAAATAATTGTGTCTACTTGTAGCCATATAACTACTTCCCCATCCAGACTCAATAGCTGCATGTGCTAAAATATAAATAGGATTTAGACCAGATGCTTTAGATGCTTTAATAAATGCTTCACCTCTATTCTTAAATTGTGATTGAATTCCCATATGCATAATCCAATAATCAATAATCTTATTCATATCTTTTGCTGTAATCTTCATATTAGAATTGGATAAATCGGAATTAATATCATATCCAGTATTTTTAATATATGCAATATTGGTAGCATGTTCTTCCAATGTTTTTTTCATGGTTGCTTCTTGTTGTTTCTGCCTTTCTTCAATGCGTTCTTGCTGTTTCTGAATTTCTATTAGAATATTATATACTTTTTGATTAGCAGAATTATCTTCATCTAATTGATTTTCAATATTAGTTACTCTTGAATCAATAATAGATACTTTTCCCCAAAGTAAGAAATTAGCAATAATAAATCCAATAACTAAAAGAATTGTAATTAATCGCTCCAAAATAAGTTTCTTCTTGGATACATTTGTTAAGTTTTGCATAACTATTCTCTCCTTAAAGATAAATATACATTAACTAAAATTATATAACGATAAAAAGAACTAGAGAATACTCTCTAGTTCTTATCAAGAGGGTGTTATAAATCTCTTATGAGATTATTTATGTTTTTCTTCTTCTTTTTTAGATTTACGGTATGCTTCTTGATCTTTCTTATTAAGCTCATCTACACCTAAACCTAAATCACCTACTTCAGTGATTACAGAAATTTTTTCATCTTCATTGTTCATAAATATCACTTCCTTTCAAATTAATAACTTGTTATAATAAAAATCTATTTTAAAACTTCATAGATATAATATATAATTTAGTTTACCATTAACTTTCTCTTCTAACTTTATTATTATTTCTAATATCAGAAGTATATGGCAGCATATAGCTATCTTTAATAGTAATAAGATTACTCATTACACCTGCACCTAATAGATATACGTTTAATGTATTTCTAGCGGTAGAATCAGTTTTAGAAACATCTACATCGTTTAATGAAACCATATTCTTTTCAGCAATAGTAGAATAGAATTCATCTTTAGCTTTTACTGTATCTGCTCTATAAGTCGCTAATTCTCTCATAGTATTAGGTAATCCCATTACAGCTAAACATTCCATTTCTCTATCTGATGTATTACCATTTTTATCTTTATTAATTAATCTACCACTCTTCATATTTCTTTCATCAGTATTAATAGACATAGAGTTCTTTTTAGCTAAGAACTGTTTCATTTTCTTTAATGGAGCATAGACAACTAGTGCTTCATAATTAGTCTTTACAGGATTACCTTTATTATCAGTATAAATAAATGGCAAATATACTTTTTCCATTAAAGGTACATTTAATGTTTTAGCTGCTTTCTCTATTTGATACATCTTAGGTTCGATATCAAATAGTTTCATTTGAAACTTTAATGGAAAGTCTTGTTTAAAATAATCATAAAATTGTTTATCAGACATTTTAGCAAATTTATTTTTATACCAAGAACTATTTGCTTCTGAAGGATCTAATATATCCATAATTTTATATATAAGATTCTCTACTTCTTTTCTAGCTTTCTTTATGTTCTGTTGTGATTCTAGTATAGCTTCTTCCATATTATCACCTCAATAAACGAATACATAATTATCTTAATGTTTTTTAAAAAATAATATTCATGTAACACTAAGATGAAGACAAAAATCATTTATCCCGTTCTCGTGTTCTCTGTCTTCATTTTTCTTCATAACTTCCCATGATATAGTATATATCATCTAGACTATATAGTCTAGATGATATATACTATCTTTAACTTTTATATAAGAGGTGATAGAATGAAAACATATACTGAAGCTTATATATTTAAAAAACCTAAAACATTATTAACCATAGAAAATGAAATAAGAAAGTTAAAAAATAAATGGGAAGATAAAATAGATCTAAATACTGGTGATGTATTAAATAAAAAAGATAGCTCTAAATTTGTTTCAGATTTAAGATCATTATGCAAAATTTCTTATAAAGAATTAGTTAAAGAATTTAACTTTGGTAAGAAATTCGATTTTCTTGTAGAAATAGACAGTTATATAAATGCATGGTCTAGTGATTTTACTTATAGAGATTTAGAATTATCTAATTATAAAAATATTATTGAAATATCTCCAGATAAAAGAATGAGATTTAAAAATAGAGATATTTGTAATGCTACAGTAACTTTTACTACAGGAATATTATTTAATAAAGAAATGAAACCAGAGTTCTTAGTAGCTATTTTATTACATGAAATAGGTCATATATTTAGTTTTATATTCTTTAAACTAAATACTGAATTAGATATATTACAGAATTTCTTATTCAATAAATTGAATGATCAAGAACTTATAGAAAAATACAATAATCTTAATAAAAAAGAAAAGAGAGATAAAGATAATGCTGCTGTAGAAAAAGGCATGGATATATTTGATGATATGTATTCACAAGAAGGGGAAAAGTTTGCAGATCATTTTGCATCTTATTATGGGTATGGATATGAATTAGCTCAAGGACTAGCAATATTTTTTAAAATTGGTGGTTATATGAAACCAGACGGAGTACTAGATACTTTAACATTTGATTTAAAACTAGCAATAACTGATTTACTTGTTACTAATTACCCAAATACATTTAATAGATTGAATTATATTCTCAATGCTATGAAGAGAGAATTAAAAAACAATAAATCTCTTACTAATAAGCAGAGACAAGAATTATTAAAAAAGATAGAAAATATAAATAAACTTAATGCAGAGTTATATAATACTAAGTATGCTAGAACACCATATGGATATTTACGAAATGTAATATATTCTAATAAAGTAGGACAAACTAAAGACTTAGATAATAGATACAATCAATTAATGGATGATTATATAGACAATAAATTATTTTAAATTACAAAAAAGAAAGGTTGACTAATGAATCAACCTAAACTAGCTAATGAGACTAGTTTACTTTTTTCTTCGGAATTTTGTACTTACTATTCTGCTACTCCATATAGGAGTAGCAGATATTCAGTACCCGTGCCAATAAATGAATGATTAAGGTTCATAATCATTCATTGTATTCAATGCAGAGATGTAAGCAATCAGATTGATTACTTTCTCATCTACATTTCTGGTATCGATGATAGTTCCATCATCTTTTTCCAGATCTGCTAAAATACCGTTAAGAGCGATAATAGCAGTTTTAGCATTGAATTTGGCTTTCATGAGATTAGATTCTTTTAATCTAGATTTCTCATGTTTAATGCTTTGCAGTTTTTGCATCAATAATCACCTCCTTTCTAATAGCTAGTAAAATATTGTATGAATTAATCATAGTTATATTATACAATTGATAATACCTAATATTACAAAAGTATATCCATCTCTATATAGAGATGGATATACGATTATTTATTTGCTTGGTATATACACATTGCTAAATACATTAGTAATGCTTTATTATAATTATTTTTACTAGCCAATCTATGCTTTCTCTTTCTATATAGTGCTGAACCGCTATTAAGCCAATTATCTATAATCTTTTTTAATTCCAATACATGTTCATCTTTAGTATTAGGCTTAGGAGTTATAGTATAAGTAATGAAATTCATAGTCATTACATTTTTCTCTTTAGATTGTTCAAAATATGTATAAACAATTATAGATATAGCTTTACGTATCAATATCATATTATCTTTATCATTTAGTATAGATTCTATAATAGACTTTAATTCTTCCGTTTTTACTGTAGAATTAGAAGATAGTTTACATAGCTTATAATCTGCACCACTAGCCACTATAAATGACATAGTTCTTTGTATTACTTTTTCTGCTTTAAATGAATCTGAAGAAGCTAAATGATAATCTCCACCATTAGTAGTTGGATCTTCATTATCAGAGTTGTATACTACATAATCTTTATTCTCATATGCTTTATAATATGCTTTAGCTATATTAATCATAAAGCTTCTAATTCTAGAATGTAATTGTCCTATTAGATATACTACATCTTCATCAGAATAAGAAATAAATCTTTTTTCATAAGTTTTAACCCAAGTTTGACATATACTCATTATAGCTGCAAATAAATTACCTTTAGACTTTA
>ERZ808258.769-NODE-769-length-11148-cov-10.633372_pt1 | contig 11148 bp, 8 predicted proteins | sample MGYA00521280_ERZ808258 | MGnify/ENA primary metagenome ERZ808258 (study PRJEB31516, sample SAMN03275585) | gut metagenome | biome: mammalia-associated habitat; material: feces | host: Papio cynocephalus | place: Kenya | collected 2012-07-19 ...
ACGAACGCCGCGAGCGCGAGCGCGACGCCCTTGAGGAGGCGCATCCCGCCGGCGCGGAACGGCAAAAAGCGCGTCCGCTCCCGGTACAGGCGATAGAGGAAGTAGACAAAGGTAAAGAGCGTGAATAGGAGCCAGAGGTCGGGCTGGTAGAAACTTCCCCACGCCAGACACGCGCCCAGAAGGAGCCAATAACGGACCCCGCCCCGCCCGAGTGCACGGTCCACGAGCCCGAACACCCAGACGCCGTACGTCATCCAGCGGAACCAGCCCAGGTGTCCGGCGCTGAAAAGCGTGCACCAATAGCCCGAAAACGCCAAAAAGAGTCCCGCCCCGCAGGCGGACAGGCGCGAGAGACCCCGTCCGCGCAGAAACCACGCCAGCCCGGCCGCGGCGGCGAAAAGCGCGGCCGCGTACCGCAGTTCCTGCCAGACGTAGGGTCCGCCGAGGAGGACGAGCAGATCGTCCGGCACGAACTTGCCGTTCGCGAGCCACTCCCCCCAGCGCGCCGCCAGCCACCTTCGCGGAAACGATACGGCGCAATCCGGCATGACCGGCGCGAGATCAGTAGACCACGCGCCCGCGAAAAGCCACCCAGCCGCCGCGGCGAAAACGGCGGCAAACGCCCAGAATACGCCGCGCTTCACGCGGGAAACGTCCTTTTACTTCACCGCGCCGAGGGCGATGAGCGAGAACACCATCGCGAAAATAGCGACGGTTTCGACGATGCCGAGCGCCGCGAGGTAGTTCGTGAAGCCCTGGTTCGTCTCGGACTGCGCATCGCAGGCCGCCGCCGCCGCACGCCCCTGGAAGAGCGCCGAAAGGCCGATTGCGAAGCCGGAGAAGACTCCCGCCACGAGAACCGGCACGCCCGAACCCGCCGAAACCTTGCCCACCATGCCCAGCATGACGAACATCAGGATCATCCCGTACAGCGTCTGGGTGATCGGCGCGCCGACGAAGGAAAGGAGCAGGAACGGCGCGGGCTTGTTGGCGGCGTAGCATTTCTTCCACGAGCCGACGGCCGCCGCGGCCGCGTAACCCGTCCCCAGCGCGCTGCCGGCGCCCGAGAGACCCAGGCAGGCGATGGCACCCGCCACTATCATTGCTGCATCATTCATTTGTATTCTCCTTGACTGTTTGGAATGGAATGTTTGAAACCCGCGCCGCGCGCCGGCGGAAGGGCGCGAAGGCGTATCCCGACCAGGTCACGCCTTTGTGGTTCGAAAACTCGAGCGTGTTCAGGCGCACCGCGTGCACGAGGATGGACAGCCCCGCCATCGCGAGATTGAGTCCGTGCCCGACGACCAGGATGAACGCCGCGCCGAGCCCCGCCAGCGCCGACGCCCACCAGGCGTGGGAACCGGCGAACAGCCCCATGGCCATAGCATTGAAGTTCTCCGCCACTTTCACCGAGGCGAGCCCGACCGCGAAGAGGCGCACGTACGAGATGATGTCCCCGAGCGTGCTCATGACGCTCAGCGGGAGCATACCGAGCTCCGCGCCGCGCGTCTTGAATTCGGACGGCTTGAGGGTGAAGCCGAAGACGCAGACGAGCGAAACGCCGAAGACGGCGTACATTGCCGTGGGAATCCCCGGGAAGACGCCGACAATGGCGTTCGTCACGAAATACATGAAAAGGAGGATGCCCGCCCAGCCGAATTCCGCCAAGCAGGTCGTGTCGTTCAGCTTGCAGACGCCGTTCCAGATACGCGCGAGCATGAGATGGGACACGCCGATCGTGAAGCACAGGAGCATCATGTGCCGGTAGGTGACGTCGCCCAGCCACTTGACCGTCGGCCAGTCGCGGCACCAGGGCAGCTGCGCGCCGAACCAGGTGTTGGAAAGCAGACCCCAGACGATCGTCGCGGACGAGAAGACCGTCAGCAGGACGAGCCAGCTGCGGGCGACCGGCGTGCGGCGCCCGGCCGTCTTCTTCCATCCCCACAAAGTCGCGGCGAGGAAAATCGCCCCGTAGGCGCCGTCCCCGACGAGCATCGCGAAAAAGAGCGAGAAATAGCACATGAACGGAACCGACACGTCCGACTCCGTATAGGCGGGAACGATGCCGAGCCCGCCGAACAGCGCTTTCATGGACTTGAAGAAGCGGGGCGGGTCGATCAGCGTAGGGGGCGTTTCGCCCGGCGCGACCGGACGCAGGAGGATACCCCAGCCTTTCGCCGCGGCGGCCGCACGCACCTTCTCGCACGCCGGCGCCGGCACCCAGCCCGAAATGCAGGCGAGTGCGCCGTGCGTCGCCATGAGTTCGCGCGCCTCCTCAAAGGCGATCCTGTCCGCGAGCGCGGGACAGGACTTCAAAATCGCCTCTTCGTCCGTCGCCGCGAGCGCGGCGTTTCCGTCGGCAATCTTCTTGAGGAGCGCGGCGAGGTCCGCCTCCAGGGCGCTCAGCCGCTTCGGAGGCAGTTTTTCGGGCAGTTCGGCGACGCCCGACAGGTCAACCCCGGCGTCCAGGATCTTCCGGGCAAGGGCCGGGTCGAAATCGCCATAAGGCGCGTACTGCCGGATCAGGCGGGCGAGCCGTTCCGCTTCCGCCTGCTGTTCGGTCCGTTTCGCCACCAGCGCGAGGACGTCCGCCGGGGTGCGCGGGACGGACTTCGCCAAGGGACGGGAAAGGCCGAGTTCCTTGCGCGCCTTGCGGATGGCCCGCACGGCGGCTTCCGCCGCGGCCGCGGCGCCCTTCGCGGCGGCCACGTCCGCACCCGCCGCGGCGCCCAGGTCGAGGTGCACCGCCCCCAGTTCGCGCAATTCCGCCAGCGTCGCGTCCTTTTCGCTCGCCAGGCAGACGAGGTCCAAATGCTGCATTCCGACTATCATTGCGCCTCCTCGCCTTCCTTCACGCGGGACTTCGCGATCTTACCGCGGATGACCGCCGCGGCCTGTTCGTCGCCTATGGCGATCTTGATGACGCGGATGGCATCCTTGCACGCGGGGATCTTCACCTTCTCGAAGAGATTCACGCGCTGGGATGTCTGCTGCAGCTCCAGCGCGACGAGCCGGCGCTGTTCCTCGTAGATCGCCCGCTCGCACTGGAGCGACAGGATCTGCGTGGTCGTCTCGACCGCCGCGTCCACCCACGCCGGCGTCGCCCACAGGTCCACCTCCTTGACGTCCGTTTCTATGGACAGGAACGTCGGGATGGTGACGCCGGCGATGTTGGCGAAGCCGGTGTTCACGTGCTTGACGGACACCAGCCCCTTGAGCAGTGCCTCGTCGGTGGCGAACAATCCGACCCAGCTGTTCAGACCGGCCCGTATCGCGCGCTCCTTGGCGGACACCGCGTCAGCCTTGGCGGAAATCCCCGCTATCTCGCTTTGGAGCTGCTGCTTCTTGAGCTGAAGCATCGGCAGGAAGCGTTGAAAGCGTTTCAGCGCGTCCGTCTGAGCCTTGAGCTCCGTCTTCGTTAGTTTTACCCGTGCCATCGCCGATAATTATACTATTTTTCGCGCGGGATTTCAAAGGCGAATTTTTCCCCGTTGGCGGTTCCGGGACCGCTAGCGACCCGTGCGCCGCGCCTCCAGCATGCGGACGGCGACCGCCCCGAGAAGCACAATCTGCCAGCCCATGTAGAGTCCGGCGAGCAGGAGGGGGAAGAGCGCGAAGGACCCGTACAGCATGGAAGCCCTGGCGATGCCGATCTGGAGCACGGCACAGAGCTTCGTCCACGCGCCGAGCACGAGCGCCGCGAAGAGTCCGCCGCGCCAGGCGTTCCGCGTCCGGACCGGACAATTGGGGATGATCTTGTAGAGCGCCGCGAACACGAGCGCCATGAAGAAAGTCGTCGCGACAAAGCGGACGAGGCGCGAATCGACCAGCGCCGCCAACCCCGTCGACAGCGGCGCCGGACAGGCCGGCCCCTCCAGAAGCACCACGGCGTCCTTGGCAAGCTTGGCGAGCGGGGGCGCGGCGGAAAGCGCCAGCAAGGGCGGCAGCAGGAACGCGAGCAGGAGGTAGAGCCCGATACGGCGCCCAAACGCCCGCACCTTCTTCACGCCCCAGATCTGGTTGAAACTCACCTCGACCATGCCGATGGAACCGACGACCGTCCAGACCAGCAGTAGACAGCCGATCCAGCCCAGGGCGCGCGCGTCGAAGCGGTCCATCTGTGCGCGCAGGCGGCCCGTAAGCGCGCGCGCCTGCCGGGCGAACGCCTGCGCGCCGGCGCGGCGTTCTTCGCGCGCGGCGGCGTCCAGCGGCAGGGCGAGCGGGACGAGGCCGTCTTCCGGCCCCTCTTCCACCGCACGGACAAGGACTTCGGCCTGCCTGTCCACCTGCGCGAGGACATAATCCCCGGCCCCGCAGGCTTTCGCGCACAGCAGCACGACGCACAGGAGCGGCATCAGGGCGAACATGGAGAAGTAGGTCAGCCCCGCCGCATGCAGGGCGCAGTGGGCGCGTGCGTAGCGCGTCCAAAGCTCCCCCAGGGCCCGGAAGGCGGCTCGCGCGGCTTTTCGCATCGTCTAGAGCAGGTATCCCGTGAGCCAGCCCAGAAGCGTGCCAACCACGTAGACCGCCGTCAGGATGGCGAGGTTCTCGCGCCAGTCGCGGTTCGTGCGGAAGAGGACCAGCAACCCCACGCCCGACCCCGTAAAGGAGCTCGCCATGAGAGCGCCGGCGCTCATGGCGCCCGAAAGATAGAGTTTGGCTCCCGCTACGCTGACCGCGCAGTTGGGGACGAGCCCGAGCGCGCCGGCGGCCAATTCGCCCACGAAGGGCGTGTTCAAACACAGGGAATCGAGCGCCCCCTCGCCGAAAAAGTGCAGAACGAGCTCGACGGCGCCCGAAATGAGCACGATGAAGAGGAATATCTCGCCTGTATGAATCAGGGCCGGCAGAAGAATGCCGCGGTGCGCGCGGCAATGGCAATGGCTGCGGGCGCACAGGTCCGACACGTCCACCGGACGCCGGAAGAGGCGGAAGGCGGCCAACACGCCGTTCACCAGGAATCCGGCAAGAACCGCCGCGGCGACCTTGAGCCCAACGATCTTGACGAGAAGCGCGGCCGGAAAACCGGGCGCGGCGATAAGGACGGGGATCAGCTCGTCGGACGTCGCCAGAAACACCGCCATGAGCGTGCCGGCCGAGATGACGCCGCCCGCATAGAAGCTCGCCGCCGCGGCGCTTATGCCACACTGCGGAACCGCCCCCGCCAATGCGCCGATGAGAGGTCCAACGGAGCGGGAACGCCCGAGGAAGCCCTCGAGCGCCCCGCTGGCGTGCGCCTCCAGCGCCTCCAGGACGAGATACGTCGCAAAGAGGTACGGCAGAAGCGACAGGGTCTCTTCGACGAACTCTATCATTCGGCCGAAATCGCACCGTTCGGACAGCACGCTTCGCAAGCGCCGCAATCCACGCACTTGTCGGGGTCGATCGAATAGGTCGCACCCGCCTGAATCGCGTCCGCAGGGCACGCCGCCTGGCAGCAACCGCATCCCACGCACTTCGAAGCATCAATCTTATGAGCCATTTTAGTATCTCCTTATTTGGTTTAGACCCCTAAATTATACCAACTCTTCCACGCGTATGCAACCCTCTCGCATCAAACAGGCTTTTTTGGTATAATGTTCGGCATGAAAAGCTATCTCGCCATTGATATAGGTGCCAGCTCCGGCCGGCATATCCTGGGGCGCGTCGTGGACGGCCGAATCGCGCTGGAGGAAGTCTTTCGCTTCGACAACAGCCAAATCCGGCTCAATGGACACGATTGCTGGGATATCGAACGCCTCGTCGCGAACGTCCAGACCGGGATCGACGCGGCGTGCGCGAAGGGTCCCGTCGCGTCCATCGGAATCGACACGTGGGGCGTGGACTTCGTCCTCCTCGACGAAGAGGGGCGCCTGTGTTCGGATGCCGTGGCCTATCGGGACGCACGCACGGCGGGGGCGGATGACGAAATCGAGCGCGACATCCTTCCCTTCGCCGAGCTGTACGCGCGCACGGGCGTGCAAAAGGCGATTTTCAACACCATCTACCAGCTTTGGGCACTCAAGAAAGAACATCCCGAACAGCTCGCCCGGGCGGCACACTTCGCCATGATTCCCGAGTACTTGAACTACCGCCTCACCGGGAAGCTGGTCCACGAATACACCGACGCGTCCACGACGGCGCTTTTGGACGCGGCGAAGAAGGATTGGGATTTCGACCTCATAGAACGCCTGGGATTGCCGCGGAGGATCTTCGGCAAACTCGAGATGCCCGGCGCGACGGTCGGCGCCTTCAAGGGAATCCCCGTCATCCTGCCGGCGACACACGATACCGGCAGTGCCTACCTCGCCGTGCCCGCCCGGGACGAACGCGCCGTCTACCTCTCCAGCGGCACCTGGTCCCTTCTGGGCGTGGAAAACAACACGCCCATCACGACGGACGCCGCGCGCGCCGCCAATTTCACCAATGAAGGCGGCGCCTGGGGACGCTACCGCTTCCTGAAGAACATAATGGGGCTTTGGATGATCCAGTCCATCCGCCGCGAACTCAACGACGTGGACTACGTGGAGGGCTCAAACGCCGCGGAAGCCCAATCCGCCGCGCGCAAACAGCTTGAAGATCTCGAAAACGGGCGTTCCTACTCCTATGCCGAATTGGAAATGAAGGCGCGGGGCGAGCCGGACTACCCCGTCCTCGTCGACGTAAACGAGCCGCGCTTCCTCAATCCCCCCAGCATGATCGGGGCGGTATTGGATGCCGTGCGGGAAGAGGGCGAAAAACCGCCGCGGACGATCGGCGCGCTGATGACCTGCGTCTACCGCTCGCTGGCGGCTTGCTATGCGGACGCGATCGACACGCTCTCCTCTATCACCGGGAAATCCTACACCTCCGTCAATATCGTGGGCGGCGGCTCGAAAGACCGCTATCTGAACGCGCTTACGGCGGACGCCACGGGGCTGGAAGTCTTCGCCGGCCCCAGCGAGGGCACGGCCATCGGCAATCTGATCGTCCAGATGATTGCGGGCGGGGAGTTCGCGAATCTCGCCGAAGCCCGCAAGGCTATCGTGCGATGAACGCCGCCTTCTTCGATCTGGACGGGACGCTGATCGACTCGCGGCGCGATTTGGCCGCGACCGTCAACCATACGCGCCGGGATCTGGGACTTGAAGAACTGCCGGAAAACGAAGTCCTCCGGCATGTCGGACTGGGCGCGGACTACCTGCTTGAACATGCGATTCCCGAGGCGGCCGGCGATACGTCCGGGCTGAAGCGCATTTTCATGTCGCACTATGCGGAACACATGCTGGAAACGGTCGTTCTGTATCCGGGCGTGCGCACGACCTTGGACGAACTCAAACGACGCGGATGGCTGCTCGGCATCAACACCGCCAAGCCCGCCTTTGCCGTGAAAGCCATCCTGGAGAAGTTCGGCCTCCAGGATTTCTTCGGCAAAGCGGTTGTGGCCGGCGGGGATTGCGCCGAGATGAAGCCCAGTCCCCTGCCTCTCCGGGAATGTGCCCTGCGCATGGGGCATCGTCTTTCGACCAAGGACTGGATGGTCGGAGACAACTGGACGGATATGCAATGCGCCGCAAATGCCAGGATTCGGGGTGTTTTCTGCCTTTTTGGATTTGGACGGCTCGGTTCGGCGTCCGCGACAATCAAGATATCGCATTTCAGCGCACTGCTCGACTATCTGAAGGGCGCCAACGACTAAGCCAAAAAATAGCAGTCTAAAGGCCGGAATCTGGGCGGCGTCCTTTTCCAGAGTAAGGGAGGCAGCCCCTGCCGTCCGCTTGAAAATGGCTCATTGAATGGCCCGCAGGGGACTGCCGGCCCTACCACAACAAAGGGAGCAGAGGGGAGATCCTACATTTCTACGCCGATTCCAATATTTCACCGGAGATTTCCCTGGCGAAACGATCAAACTAAAAAGGGCAGAGACGAAGATCTCTGCCCTGCTCAACACAAGAAAGGAAAAACAAAAAAGCCGGCAGCGTCCTACTCTCGCACGGGCGAGTCCCGCACTACCCTCGGCGAAGGAGCCCTTAACTTCCGTGTTCGGAATGGGAACGGGTGTGACAACTCCTCTATGGCCACCGGCAAAAAAGCCGTCAGTCGGGGACTGAAGAGAATTACAACTTCGCTTCGAGAAGCAAGTCCAAGGATGAATCTCACTTCAAGTGAAGTCTTCAAAATATACATAAGCTAAGCCTCACGTCTGATTAGTACCGATCAGCTCAACGGCTCGCACCGCTTACACCTTCGGCCTATCAAGGTCGTGGTCTACAACCTGACTTTAGAATCTTGCGATTGGGAAAACTTGTCTTGGGGGAGGCTTGGCGCTTAGATGCTTTCAGCGCTTATCCGTTCCGAACGTAGCTACCCGGCCTGCCGCTGGCGCGACAACCGAAACACCATTGGTTCGTGATTCCCGGTCCTCTCGTACTAGGGAATCTTCCCCTCAATTTTCCTGCGCCCACAGAGGATAAGGACCAAACTGTCTCACGACGTTTTGAACCCAGCTCGCGTTCCGCTTTAATTGGCGAACAGCCAAACCCTTGGGACCTTCTCCAGCCCCAGGATGCGAAGAGCCGACATCGAGGTGCCAAACCGCGGCGTCGATGTGAACTCTCGGCCGCGATCAGCCTGTTATCCCCAGAGTACCTTTTATCCGTTGAGCGACGGCGCTTCCACAAGCTACCGCCGGATCACTAGGTCCCGCTTTCGCGTCTGCTTGTCGTGTCCGACTCGCAGTGAGGCACACTTCTACCCTTGCGCTCGACGTGCGATTGCTGACCGCACTGAGTGTACCTTCGAACTCCTCCGTTACTGTTTGGGAGGAAACCGCCCCAGTCAAACTGACCCTCTGGCATTGTTCCGCGGGAAGATGATTCCTCGCGGTTAGAACTCCGCCCAGCTGAAACCGGTATTTCACGTTTCGGCTCCACGGTTCCTGACGAAACCGCTTCCAAGCCTCCCGGCTATTCTACATACAACTGACCAGAATCCAGTACCAGACTACAGTAAAGGTTCATGGGGTCTTTCCGTCCTTCTGCGGGTATCCGGTATTTTCACCGGCACTACAACTTCACCGAGATCCTCGTTGAGACAGCGCCCACAGCGTTACACGATTCGTGCAGGTCGGAACTTGCCCGACAAGGAATTTCGCTACCTTAGGACCGTTATAGTTACGGCCGACATTCACGGGGGCTTTGGTTCGGAGCTTCGCCTTGCGGCTGACCCCTTGCCTTGACCTTTCCGCATTGGTCACGTGTCACACTCTATACTTCCTCTTCACGAGTTTGCAGAGTGCTATGTTTTTGTTAAACAGTCGCATGGGCCCATTTACTGCGCCTCCAGGCATTGCCCTGGAGGACCCCTTCTCCCGAAGTTACGGGGCTATGTTGCCGAGTTCCTTAACGAGGTTTCTCTCGCGCGCCTTGGTATCTTTGTACCCTCCCACCTGTGTCGGTTTTGGTACGGCTTGCCGTTCGGTATCGCGATACTTTTCCAGGAAGCAGGGATGCATGGCCTTGCCTCGGGCAAGCCCGAGACTCGATCCGGCCCTTCCGGGCCGTATTGGCGATAACCATTGACGCCAGCCACTGTCCTTCTCCGATATCACGCGTGAACCCTTGCGACAAGTGCAGGAATGTTGACCTGCTGTCCATCGACTACGCCTTTCGGCCTGGCCTTAGGTGCCGACTGACCCCGGGCGGACGAACCTGCCCCGGGAAACCTTGGGATTCCGGCGACCGGAATTTTCATCCGGTTTTTCGTTACTCATGTCCGCATAATCACTGGCAGGAAGTCCACCGCCGCTTCCGCGTACGGCTTCAACCCGTCCTGCCACGCTCTCCTACCGTCGTATCGTAAGATACGGCCCGCGAATTCGGTGCGACGTTTACTCCCGATCATTTTCGGCGCGGAGTCTCTCGAATAGTCAGCTATTACGCACTGTTTAAATGATGGCTGCCTCTAAGCCAACATCCTATCTGTTTAAGAGACTTCACGGCCTTAGTGACTTAACGTCGCTTGGGGACCTTATTCGGCGGTCTTGGGCTGTTTCCCTTTCGACAATGAAGCTTAGCCCCCACTGTCTCACTGCCGGGTATGCAATCGAATTGGTCTTCGGAGTTTGACGGACTTCGGTATCCCGGTAGGGACCCTAGATCGATCAGTGCTCTACACCCAACTGAAGTATTGCCCGACGCTGCCCCTAAAGGCATTTCGGAGAGAACCAGCTATTACCCGGTTTGATAAGTCTTTCGCTCCTATCCTCAGCTCATCGAAGACCTTTTCAACGGTCACTCGTTCGCACCTCCACCTCCTGTTACGGAGGCTTCACGCTGGCCAAGGATAGCTCACACGGGCTTCGGGTCCAACGCAACGAACTCAATCGCTCTGTTCGAACTCGCTTTCGCTTCGCCTCCCCTTTCGGTTAGGCTCGCTCGCTGCGTTGACTCGCGGACTCATTATGCAAAAGGCAAACGGTCGCGTCGCATGCGACGCTTCCATAGCTTGTGGACACACGATTTCAGGTCTCTTTCACTCCGCTAACAGCGGTTCTTTTCGCCTTTCCCTCGCGGTACTTGTTCACTATCGGTCATCAGGGAGTATTTAGCCTTGGAGGGTGGTCCCCCCGGATTCAGACGGCGTTTCACGTGCACCGTCCTAATTGGGATCCCGGTAGATTCGGTCGGGTTTTCGGTTAAAGGGCTATCACCCGCTATGGCCGGACTTTCCAGTCCGTTCGCCTAACCGTCCCGATATCATATCCCGGTCCCGCAACCCCGGAAAGCAAGCTTCCCGGTTTGGGCTCCTGCGCTTTCGCTCGCCACTACTTACGCAATGTCATAGATTTCTTTTCCTGTAGGTACTGAGATGTTTCACTTCCCTACGTGTCGCTTTCAAGGACTATGAATTCATCCTTGAATGACTACCGATGAAGGTAGCCGGGTTGCCCCATTCGGATATCGCCGGATCAAAGCTCGTTGACAGCTCCCCGACGCTTATCGCAGTCTGCCGCGTCCTTCATAGCCTCCTGATGCCAAGGCATCCATCGTGCGCCCGTATACGCTTAGCAAGAAAATCGTTTCCTTTTACCTCGCTTATCTCGTTTACGGCCGTGCAGAACCTCGCGGTCCCGCACGCCTTGCAAAGTTGTAATTCTCTTTAATCTCCAACTGCCACTTTTCAAAGAAC
>ERZ808258.771-NODE-771-length-11131-cov-2.869447_pt1 | contig 11131 bp, 3 predicted proteins | sample MGYA00521280_ERZ808258 | MGnify/ENA primary metagenome ERZ808258 (study PRJEB31516, sample SAMN03275585) | gut metagenome | biome: mammalia-associated habitat; material: feces | host: Papio cynocephalus | place: Kenya | collected 2012-07-19 ...
GCAACCCTGCAAAACCGGCGCGCCTCTATTTCAAACATTCCTTTTGGCTGCTCGTACCCTACCTGCTGTTGAACGGCAGCTACATACTTGCATGCAGCTATCTCCCTATACGTGAACATATAGAGCATCTCACCTGGCAGACTTTTGCCTTTCATCTGCTGGTGCGTCCCTTGGGTCCTTACTGGTATTTGCAGACATTGATACTGTGCCAGATACTGGGCTTCGTTGTCATGCGGCTGAATCTCGGCCGGAGCTTTGCAGGCAACATCATCTTGCTCGCCTTGGCCGTATATGCTTTTAAGGATATAATGGTATTCGGCAAAGCCATGTATTTTGTTGCAGGCTTTGCGATGGCAAGGCTCGGGGTGGCATTTCTGGCGTTTTTCCGTGCGTCATGGTGGTCACTTGTGCCTCTGGTCTTGCTTGTGTCAGACCCGCAAAACCTCGACCAATCCACCTTGCCCGGCGTGGTCATCACCTATTTAGTCATATCGTTGTGCATGGCTGCTTATCCCTGTTTGACGGCATCTTCACGTCGTCTCTCCCTCTTTGTGGGGCGCAATACGCTGACCATCTACCTGTTTTCTCCCATATTCACATTGGCTTCAAAGGTGTTTTCCCCCTTGTTTGCGTGGGACGGAACGCGCATTTGCTATGCCATTGTTGCTGTTGCATTTGTCATTGCAGGCAGCCTGGCCCTGACATGGCTCATCGACAAAGCCGGAATTTCGCGTTTCATGTTTGGCCGCAGAAATGCCCTGCAATAGGGGCTGAAAGGCAGCCCATTGGTTGCAAAACACAGCCTCCCTGTCTGAATTCCCTACGTTATGGTTACGGTGGAGCAGGGTTGCAGGTGGAAAAAGCTAAAAAAACGGCAAAAACAAATGCGCATTGAAAAACTTGGCTTACCTTTGCAATAGGCACCGATAAGCCAAAAACAGTAAAAATCAAGATGTCAGTATTGCTTTCTGTCATAATCCCTGCCTATAATGAAGCACGCACCATAGAGTTTCTTTTGCAGAAACTCGACGGAGTGGTATGGCCTTCGGGCTGCAAGGTGCAGATTATCGTGGTGGACGATGGCTCTTCGGACGCAACGGCAAAGTGCGTGACCCATTATAGAGAAACTCATCCCGATTGCCATCTGAAGCTGCTGAGCCACGAAAGAAACCTGGGGAAAGGCATGGCCATACGCACGGCATTGCCTTATGTTGAAGGCAGATATGTGGTTATCCAAGACGGAGATGAAGAGTATGATCCACGCGACTTGGCGATGATGCTGGCCAAGATGATGGAGGATAATCTGAAAGTGCTCTATGGATCGCGCTATTTGGGTGGCGGCAGCCGAGAACGCAGCCTCTATCCGGTGTTCTACTATGGTGTACGCATGTTGTCGGCATTTGCCAATCTTCTTTACGGGCAACACATCACAGATGAAGCCACATGCTATAAGATGTTCCGTGCAGATGTGTTATGCTCGTTGCCTTTGAAGTGCAGGGGGTTTGAGTTCTGTCCCGAGGTAACGGCACTTGTGTCCCGCAGGGGCATCAAGATAGATGAAGTGCCCATCTCGTATGTTCCCCGCTCGATTTCAGCCGGGAAGAAAATCAGGGTGGTCGACGGGCTGTATGCCTTTTGGGTGCTACTTAAATATCGCTTTATAAAGCAAAGGCATTCGTGAAATAGCACTAACTTTGCATGTGATTACAATTAATGCGCAAATCATTGAAACTGAAACGGGCTTTTAAGTGGCTGGCTGTTGCTGCGATTGCTCCAATCGTGCTGTTCTTTCTATTGGCCATCGTGATATATCTTCCGCCGGTACAGCAGATGATGAAAGATGAAGTGACGGCCCGACTGTCGCGTGACATGGGGATGGATATCAGCGTTGAACGTGTGCGGCTGGCATTTCCCTTGGACCTTTCTCTTGAACATTTCAAGGCCGTGGAAGGAACCGATACACTTGCTGCGGCCGGTGCCTTGCGCCTGGAGGTGAAAGTACTTCCCCTGCTCCGTGGTTGTGTTAGTATTGCCGGCTTTGAGCTGTGGCGGATGCAGATGGACACCAAGAGCTATTTGAGCGATATTAGGCTCAGCGGGAAAGTAGGTATGGTGGAGCTGTCAGTGCCGGCCGTGGCCGATTTGAAAAACAAGCTGGTGGATGTAAATAAAATTGTGCTGAGCAAGAGCGATGTTCAAGTGATACTATCGGATACGGCAAAAAAGGATACATCTAAAAGCGAGCCGGTGAAGTGGCGAATCAAACTGAATTCGGCCGGAATTAGCCATACACGTTTTTATGTGCAAATGCCGGGAGATTCAATGCGCATCGGTGGAATGCTGACCGAAGCTGTGGTAAGAAAAGGCGATTTCGATATAGGGAACAACACCTATAAGGCGCGTCTGGTGAATATCAAAGATTCCGAACTCTCCTATGACGTGCCCCAGGCTTCCAAGGGAAAAGGGCTTGACTTTAACCATATCTCCGTAACAGGATTGCAGCTCAGGCTGGACACTCTGAACTACAGAAACAGTCGTCTCACTGTGGGAATACCACGTTTTGCATTCAAAGAACAGAGTGGGTTGCATGTGGAAAATCTGCAAGCCCGCTTGGCCTTAGACACAACGTGTGTGCATCTGCCCCTGTTCCGGCTACGCACTCCCCATACGCATTTGGATGCTACAGCCGGCCTGGCCTGGAAGGCCCTGAAGCCTGCAAATGGCGGCAGGATGGGAATCGATGTGAAAGGTCATGTGGGGCGTTCGGACATATTGCTGCTTTCAGGCAATGCGGCCTCGCAATTGTTGCCCTATATGCCCGGAAATGATTTGAAGATTGAAGCGCGTGCCGATGGCAATGCCGATTTGCTGAATGTGGAATGTATCGACATTGAGATGAAAGGCTGTGCCGCCCTGCATGCCAAAGGACGGATCAGAAACATCGCGTCCGGCAAATTGCGAAACGGTTATCTGGAATACCGCATGAGGACATACGATATAAGCCATTATCATAGGCTGTTATCAAAAGGCCGGCAAAGCCGTTTTGCAATCCCCAAAAATATAAAGCTCGCGGGAAAAATCACTTTTGACGGCAACACATATGGCACTAATTCGACTTTAAACATCGGCAAAGGCATACTGGCTGTCAAAGGAGAAGTGGGGCTTGCCAACGAAAACTTCCGTATACAAATGCAGGCCAAACGCTTTCCTGTTGAAGCCTTTTTGCCGAAAGACTCAATAGCTCCGCTTACAGCCATGCTGCGGGCTGCTGGACATGGGTTTAATCCCTTGCGGAAAGGTGCGCGGTTTAAGATGGCGGCCAATATAGAAAAGCTGGGCTATAAACAGATTCCTTTGGACAGCATCCGCCTGGACGCACAGTTGAATGCCGGACATGCCGGTGTGAAGATAGCCGCTGTCAACCGGATGCTCACGGCAACCACAGATATAACAGCGGATATTCAAAAGGACAGGATAAAAGCTTCCGTACAAGGTGTCATGCAGGACTTGAATGTGGCCTATTTGACGGAAGGAAAGGATACGATACATCTGATGGCCAATCTGGACGTGACAAGCATTTTGACACCTGACGGAAAGGATGTCGGATTTATGGGCGAACTGAACAACATAAACATTCTGACCAGCAAGATGGGCTATCCTGCCAAGGACATTCGTTTTGGTTTTCGTGCCTCAGCAGACACAACGAAGGCCTTTGTCGAAGCAGGTGATTTGGTTGCCCGGCTATATTCGGATAAACCGATGAGTAAAATTACGGAAGCATTGTCGAAGGTTTCTGACGAGCTTGCCAAGCAGTTGAAGGCGGCACATTTCGATGAAAAGTCCCTGACTCCGTATTTGCCGGATCTGAATTTGTATGTAAAAACCGGCAATGAGAATCCCGTATTAAACTATCTGCGCTTTCGTGGCTTCGTAGCCGACAGTTTGTTATTGCAATTGAGCACAGGTCAATTGACAGGTATCAATGGTATGATGAAGCTGTCAGGCTTTCGCACGGGAGGACTGTTGCTGGAAAAAACGGATATGCGCCTTGTGCAGGATTCCACCGGCCTGAAGTTGCGTGGCAACATTGAAAATACCAACAGACGTAACCCCAATCGTTTTACGGCCCAGTTGGATGGCGAGGTAAAGACGAACGGCCTATCCCTGAGGACATTGTTCAAGGATGAACATGGTGTAAAAGGCTTGGATATGGGAGTAGAAGCAACATTGAATGCAGCCGGTGACGTGTCTTTCCATATGTTTCCCGAGGAATCGATTATCGCTTATCGCAAATTCAAGGTGAATAAGGGCAATCATTTGACGTTAGGAAGGGACAAGCATATCAGTGCAGACGTAGACCTGATGGCAGACGATAATACGGGATTGAAAATAATGACACCCGAAGGTGACAGCACGCGTGACATAACATTGAGCTTGGCTAATGTGAATTTGAAAGAGCTGACCGGGGTGTTGCCTTTTATGCCGCGTTTGGGCGGATTGTTGAGTGGCGATGTTCATGCACAATGGAAAGAAGACACGCTTTCGGCAGTAGCACAAGTAGATTTGAAGGCTTTCCGTTATGAGGATTGCCCGTTGGGCAACCTGAGCACGGAAATAATATATTTGCCTGATGAAAACGGCAACCATTATGTACAGGCCAATGTCGGTTCGGAAGGAAAGGATGTGCTGGATATCGAAGGAAGTTATAAAGCAGAAGGAGATGGTTGGCTGGATGCAACTGCAAGTCTGACCGAGTTCCCTATGCAGCTTATCAATGGTTTTCTGGCTTCAGACGGAACCGTTGCGTTGGACGGAAGCATGAGCGGAGAAATAAATGCCGCCGGCCCCGTATCAAAACTTGTTCTTGAAGGAGAACTGATGCCAGACTCGGTTCATATACTTTCTCCCCTTTACAGTGTTAATCTGAGGGTGGAAAACAAGCCCATAAGCATTAAGAACAGCAAGTTGCATTTTGATAATATGTCCCTGTATTCGATTTCTGAAAATCCATTGATGGTAAATGGAAACATAGATTTTACGCAGTTTGATGCTATACGTATGGACTTGGGACTGAAGGCGAATAACTTCGAGATAATCAATTCGCAACAAACTCGGCAAACGGTTGTATATGGAAACGTGTTTACAAACATAGACGCAACCTTGAAGGGAACGACAAATCTGCTGGTGTTGCGTGGCAATCTGAAAGTGCTCGACAAAACAAATATGACCTATGTGATGAAAGATTCGCCTCTGACTGTTGAGGATAGGTTGAGCGGGCTGGTCGAATTTGTGGATTTTACAGATACAACGCATGTAAAGAAGGATGAAATCGTGCCGATCAGTGGCGTTTTTGTCGCGATGAATGTCGAAGTGGGTGATGCTGTGAAGCTGCATGTTGCCTTGAGCGAGGATGGCAGTAGTTATTTCAATTGCCGTGGCGGAGGAAATCTGACGATGCGCTATTTTCCGAGCGGTGAAATAACCTTGACGGGAAGGTTTACTATGAGTGAAGGAGAAATGAAGTATGCCTTGCCGTTTATACCTTTGAAAACATTTAATCTGGATGGCGGAAATAATTATATCGCCTTTACTGGAAATCCTACCAATCCGACGTTGAACATTACTGCAATCGAAAAAACGAGGGCTTCGGTGAGTGATGAAGGAACTTCGACGCGCATGGTGAATTTTAATGTAGGTGTTAGAATTACGCAGACGCTTGACAACATGGGACTGGGATTCTTAATAGAAGCTCCCGAGGATATGAATGTGCAAAGCGATTTGAGTTCCATGTCGAAAGAAGAGAAAGAGAAAGTGGCAGTTAGCTTGCTGGCAACAGGCATGTATCTGACTTCTTCCAACAAGGCGACATTTAAGGCGAATAACGCATTGAATGCATTTCTTCAGAGCGAAATACAACATTTGGTTGGAAATGCATTGAAAACAATAGATATCAGTGTAGGCATGGAAGGATCGACTTCGGCATCAGGTAATGCACAAACGGATTATTCATTTCAGTTTGCCAAACATTTTTGGAATGATCGTGTTACGTTCAGGATAGGGGGAAAGGTTACGGCAGGTTCTGAAATGGCATCAGAGAACCAAAGCTTCATTGACAATGTCTCACTTGAATATCGGTTGGGAAATGGCACATCACGAAGTTTACGCCTGTTTTATGACCATAATAATGTCGATCCTCTCGAAGGAACATATTCAACGGCCGGAGCCGGTCTCGTTCTGCGCAAGAAAACCAACACATTCGGTGAAATCTTTCTTTTCCGCAATCCTCGTCGCGATGAGAAAAAAGCAAAGAAGTCTAATCTACGCTGATTAAAATGAGAATGCAGATGAATATCAGGCAAAATGTTATAGGCGTTATTCTTTTGAGTGCTGCAATGCTCATGTCGTGTTCTACGACAGACAAGTTGCAAGACGGTGAAACCCTGTATACCGGCATAGGTAGTATTATGTATATGGACAAGGGCGAAAAGACGAAGAAGAATCAGGCCGACAGTGCCGGTGTGATTCGGGCCATTGCTGATGCTGCGGAACAGGTCGACCAGATAGTAAAAGGAGGCTTGGAACATACAGGCAACGTTGCAGATAACAAAAAAACAGAATTGTCAAAAGAAGAACGTGCAGTGGAAAAAGCGCGTCAGCGTGCCGATGCAGAAGCGTTGGAGACAGCTGCGACTGAAGTAAATGCGGTATTGGAATATGCACCAAACAATTCCCTTTTCGGGTCGTCATACCATCGCGCGCCTTTCCCTACAGGGTTATGGGCCTATAATGCATTTAGTGGAAAGCAAAGCGGGTTTTCAAAATGGGTGTATAAAACTTTTGCAGGCAATCCGGTGCTGATATCTACGGTCAATCCGGCAACACGCATAAAAGTAGCTACGAACACGTTGCATAATTACGGCTACTTTCGCGGCAAGGTGGATTATGACATTCTGCATGATAAGGGCAACGAGAAGAAAGCAAAAATCAATTATTACATAACAACGGGCAAAGTATATCGGTTGGATTCCATAGCTTACAAGAACTTTCCGGAGAGAACGGACAGTTTGATACGTCGTAATATGAAAGAGACCTATTTGCATAAAGGGGATGCATTCAGTGTAGTTAATCTTTCAAATGAGCAGACCCGCCTTGAAAAATTGTTCCGTAATCAAGGGTACTACTATTATAAAGCTAATTTTGCCACCTATAAGGCCGACACTTTGATGAAGCCATATAAAGTGCAACTTGTTATGCAGCCCAAGAAGGCCTTGCCACCGTTTGTAAACAAGCCATGGTATATCAGACGCACGGTGATAAGCGTCTATAACAACGAAAATGATTCGTTGACGCAAACACGTAAGCATCGTTCATTGGCGTTTAATTTTAATGGGAAAAAGTCGCCGCTTCACCCCATAGTGTGGCTTCAGAACATAGCGCATCGTCCAGGTAGTCTTTATCGTCAGTCTGATGAGGAAAAAACACAAGAGATGCTGTCTTCATTGGGAATATTCAGCCAATTGAATATTAGTTATGTCCGGCAAGACACAACATCCCTTTGCGATAGTTTGGATTTGCACATAGACGCAGTCTTGGACAAACCTTATGCGTCTGACTTTGAAATGAATGTTACGGAAAAGAACAGTGAACGCATCGGGCCCGGGCTTTCGTGGAGCTTGCAGCGCAAGAATGCCTTTCGTGGAGCAGAGCTGGTTAATTTCAAGATTTATGGTTCTTATGAGTGGCGTACAACAGGCGAAACAAGTGCTAAAGATAAGTTCTTTAATTCTTACAATCTCGGAACGCAATTATCTTTCGATTTCCCACGTATCATATTTCCCGGAATCAGTCGGAGACAATTTCGATTTTCCACATCTACGTCATTTGTGCTTACGGCAGATTGGCTGAATCGTGCCGGATACTTTAATTTGTTCTCATCCGGTTTCAGTGTAAAATACGGCTGGAACAAAACCAAAACATCCAAACATGAGCTGACGCCTTTTTCCTTAACTTATGATAAGCTGATCAATTCAACGCAAGAGTTTGATTCAATAATGCAAGTTAATCCGGTGCTATATGTCAGCATGCGCAATCGTTTTGTTCCGTCTATGCAATATGTGTATACTTATGTGTCGGGTGAGAATCATCGTAATCCGCTGTGGTGGCAGGTTACCATAAAAGAAGCCGGTAATTTTACATCTGCTGTTTATGCTTTGGCGGGGAAAGAATTCGGAGAAAAGAATAAAAACCTTTTTGGCAATCCTTTTGCTCAGTATCTGAAAATATCGACGGAGTTGCATAATACATTTCGCATCCATCGCGAGTATAAGTTCGTTACGCGCCTTATGGCTGGTGCAATCTGGAGTTATGGCAATTCTACGGTAGCACCTTATAGCGACCAGTTTTTTGTGGGTGGGGCTAACAGTGTACGAGGCTTTACCATTCGTACCATTGGCCCCGGTTCATATTATGCTCCTCACTCTAAATATTCTTATATGGACCAGACGGGCGATATAAAATTAGAAGGGAACATCGAATTCCGTTTTCCGTTATTCGGAAGTCTCTATGGGGCTGCGTTCTTGGATGCCGGCAATGTCTGGCTGATGCGTGAGGATGAAATGCGTCCCGGAGGAAAATTCCGATTGTCAAATTTATTCGAAGAACTGGCATTAGGCACGGGAATGGGACTCCGTTATGATATGGATTTCCTGGTTTTGCGGCTTGATTTGGGCGTAGCACTTCATGATCCCGCAAATCGTCATAAAAGCGGTTATTATAATATTGGGAAGTTCAAGGATGGATTGGCTCTGCATTTTGCAATAGGCTATCCGTTCTGAAGCTAAAATAAGGCTTATGGCTTTAGTTTTCGGAAAAAAGCATTACCTTTGTCGTCTAAATTACGTAATTACATCATTGAATCAATGAAACAATACAAATTAGTAAACAACATCGTTGGGTGGTTTGTTTTTTTGGTTGCTGCATTTGTTTATTGTTCTACAATAGAACCGACAGCAAGTTTTTGGGATTGCCCGGAGTTTATTACAACGGCATATAAATTTGAAGTCGGACATCCGCCCGGTGCACCGTTTTTCATGATATTTGCCAATTTGTTTACGCAGTTTGTAAGCGATCCTTCGCAAGTGGCTAAGATGGTAAATGTCATGTCAGCTCTTCTCAGCGCAACATGTATATTGTTCTTGTTTTGGACGATTACTCATCTTGTTCGTAAACTTATTTGTCAGAACGGCATTGTAGCAACTCGTCCTCAGCTGATAACGGTCATAGGATCCGGTGTAGTAGGTGCTTTGGCTTATACTTTTAGCGATACATTCTGGTTCAGTGCAGTTGAAGGCGAAGTTTATGCTTTCTCTTCTATGTTTACTGCATTGGTGTTTTGGCTGATATTGAAATGGGAAGACAATGCCGAGAAGCCTCATAGCGACCGTTATTTGGTCTTGATTGCTTATTTGATGGGACTTTCCATCGGTGTTCATTTGTTGAATTTGCTTTGTATTCCGGCTATGGTATTGGTATATTATTATCATAAGGCCGGTGATAAGAGCAACTTGAAAGGCTCGCTGTTGGCTTTGCTGCTTAGTTTTGCAATCGTTGCAGCCATTCTTTATGGCGTGGTTCCCGGAATAGTGAAAGTTGCCGGGTGGTTTGAACTCCTTTTTGTGAACTTACTTGGCTTTTCTTTTAATACAGGTGCTATCATTTATATTGTAATTTTGATTGCCATTGTATTATGGGGCATTTATGAAAGTTATATGGCGAAAAGCAGGCTGCGCATGAATGTCTCTTTCATGGCTTCCATAGCAGCATTAGGTGTTCCTTTTTTTGGAACAGGGTTCACCTGTGTGGCCATGGGGGCTCTTATACTTGGAGTCTTGGGATTTTTGCTCTTCAAGTCAGGCAAGGTAAAAAAATATGCACAAATGCCGAGAGTATTCAATACGACATTGCTTTGCTGCCTGATGTTGATGATCGGCTACAGCTCGTATGCCGTTATCGTGATACGCTCCACAGCCAATCCTCCTATGGATCAGAATTCGCCTGAAGATGTCTTTACTCTTGCAGAATATTTGAACCGTGATCAATATGGTTCGACACCTTTGCTTTATGGGCCGGCTTATACATCACAGGTTAAAAACAAACGCGAGGGAGATTATCTGGTTCCCGTGCGCGAAAAAGGCGCTCCTATCTATCAGCGTAAAGAAAAGAAGAGTGCAGGCGAAGCCGACAAATATGAAAAGATAGGAAATAAGGGCAATTATATTTATGCTCAAAACATGGTGTTCCCACGTATTTGGGATGAAAATCATGCGCGTGATTACGAAAGCTGGTTGGGAGGAGTTGAAGGCCGCCTCGTTGATTATGACAGAGGTGACGGACAAGTTATACAAGTCAAGATGCCTACGCAATTGGATAATTTAAAGTTCTTCTTCTCATATCAGATGAATTTCATGTATTGGAGGTACTTCATGTGGAATTTCGCTGGGCGTCAAAACGACATACAAGGAATGGGTGAGGCCGAACATGGAAATTGGATTAGTGGAATCTCCTTCCTTGATAATTTGCGCTTAGGTGATCAAAGTAAGCTGCCTGATGAGCTCAAGACCAATAAGGGTTGCAACAAATTCTATTTCCTACCTCTTTTGTTGGGGTTGATAGGCTTATTCTGGCAGGTATATCGTGACAAAAATGGACTAAGACAGTTCTGGGTGGTATTTTTCTTGTTCTTTATGACAGGTATTGCCATTGTCTTGTATCTCAATCAGACACCTACGCAGCCGCGCGAACGTGACTATGCTTACGCCGGTTCTTTTTATGCTTTTGCCATCTGGATAGGGCTTGGTGTGGCTGCTATAACCGAATTCCTGCGCCGTTTCAAGACAAATGAGACTTTAAAGGCTGCTCTTGTTGCCGCTGCCTGTCTTTTGGTCCCAATTCAAATGGGAAGCCAAACATGGGACGACCATGACAGAAGCGGCCGTTATACCTGTCGGGATTTCGGTCAGAACTATCTATATTCAGTTCAGGAGAAAAACAATCCGATAATATTTACCAATGGGGATAACGATACTTACCCCCTTTGGTACAATCAAGAAACTGAAGGGGTAAGAACGGATGC
>ERZ808258.772-NODE-772-length-11119-cov-6.779194_pt1 | contig 11119 bp, 9 predicted proteins | sample MGYA00521280_ERZ808258 | MGnify/ENA primary metagenome ERZ808258 (study PRJEB31516, sample SAMN03275585) | gut metagenome | biome: mammalia-associated habitat; material: feces | host: Papio cynocephalus | place: Kenya | collected 2012-07-19 ...
GTCCTCCAAAAAAACCACGAAAAAACATCCGCAAACCAAAACATGGGCGTGTCGCGGTGGTATGTATGAGAGGTATGAGCAAGAAAATCGCAGTATTGACGGGCGCGGGAATCTCCACGTCCGCAGGCATCCCCGACTTCCGCGGACCGGACGGCGTATGGACCAAGCATCCCGAGCAGACGAACGTCTATGACATCGACGCATTCCTCACCAGCGAAGAGGACCGCGAGTACTCCTGGCGTTGGCAGAAGGAGTCACCGGTATGGAACGCGCAGCCAGGCACCGCGCACAAGGCACTCGTCAAATTGGAAAAGGCAGGTCTGCTGACGCTGCTGGCAACGCAGAATTTCGACGCGCTGCATGAGAAGGCCGGCAACAGCAGCGACATCATCGTCAATCTGCATGGCACCATCGGCACATCGCACTGCATGAAATGCCACGCCAAATACAACACCGCCGACATCATGGCGAATCTCGACAATGAGCCGGATCCGCACTGCCATCGCAAGTTGCCGTACAGCGGCAATATGCCGTGCAACGGCCTGATCAAAACCGATGTCGTTTACTTCGGCGAGGCGCTGCCGGATGGCGCAATCGAAAAGTCGTATCGGCTGGCCACGCAGGCCGACGAGCTGTGGGTCATCGGATCCACGCTGGAAGTGATGCCGGCCGCGAGCATCGTGCCGGCCGCAGCGCAGGCGGGCGTGCCGATCACCATCATGAACATGGGCCGCACACAGTACGACCGTCTTGCGACGCGTCTGATCCGCGACGACATCGCGGTGGCGCTGCCCAAGCTGGTTGACGAAGCAATCGCCGCCAACAACTGAAACAGTCGAATAAGACCATCGCCGTATGCCGGCGATGACATGCGGCAGAACAGGAAGGACCCGGCTCACGAATGAACCGGGTCCTTACGTTTTTCGGCCGTACCCGCCGAAATCAGTAGATGCGCTTGGGCTGGAAGCCGGCCTCGCGCATCGCCGCGAGGATGCGGTCGATATGGTCGGGACCATTCGTTTCCACCGTGACGCCCAACGACACGGAATTCGTGTAGTGGCTGGACGCCTTGAACTGGTCATGGTCCAGCGCGATGACGTTGGCGCGCTGCTCAGCCAGGATGGTGGCCACCTTGACGAGCTGACCCGGGGTGTCCGGAAGCTCCACTTCGAAATTCATGATGCGGCCACGGGCGATCATGCCCTTCTGAATCACCGTGCCGATCGATACGGTGTCTTCGTTGCCGCCGGAAAGGATCGGCACCACCACATGCGGGCCCTTCGCCTCGGCGAACTTGCGCGAACGCAGATTGAGATGTTCCAACGCGGCCAGAGACACCGCGCCGGCTGCCTCGACCACGAGCTTGTGCTTCTCGAGCATCAGCAGAATCATCTCGTTGATGTCGCGTTCGGTGACGGTGACGAGGTCGTCGAGGAATTCGTTGAGCAGCGCGAACGTCAGGTCGCCCGGACGCTTCACGGCCACGCCTTCGGCGGAAGTGCGTACTTCATCGGCGGGAACGACCCGGCCGGCGGACAGCGAGTTCTTCCACGCCGGGCTGCCTTCCGGAATCGCGCCGATCACGCGCACTTCCGGCTTGAACGTCTTGATGGCGAGCGCCACGCCGGCGCCCAGGCCGCCACCCCCCAGCGGCACGACCACGTCGGTGACGTTCGGCACGTCTTCGAGGATTTCAAGGCCGATGGTGCCTTGGCCGCACAGCACCTCGTAATCGTCGAACGGCGGCACGTAGATCATGCCCTCCTTGTCGCTGAGCTCCTGCGCGTGCGCGGCGGATTCGTCGAACACCTCACCGTAGAGGACCACGTCGGCGCCGTATGCCTTGGTGGCGTCCACCTTCAGCGGCGGGGTGATCTGAGGCATGCAGATGGTGGCCTTCGCTCCGCGTTCGCGTGCGGCATACGCGACGCCCTGCGCGTGGTTGCCTGCGGAGGCGGTGACGATGCCATGCGCCAGCTGTTCGTCGGACAGGGAGGCGATCTTGTTGTATGCGCCACGGATCTTGAACGATCCGGTGACTTGGAGATTCTCAGGCTTGAGCAGAATCTCGTGTCCGGTCATTTCGGACAGCACCGGGGACGGAATGATCTCCGTGTGGCGTGCGGTGCCGTTCAGTCGTTCGGCGGCCAGTTTCAGTTCAGCTGCGTGATCGCGCTGCAATGCTTTGAGAACCTCGTTTTGTTCCATGAACGCCATTGTAAGGTTGGCCGCGCACAAAATCGTTTTTCGAGCCGGAAGACGATTCATGCCAGCACATATCCCGCAATATGTTTTGTCAATCAACGATTTTTGAAATATCGGAACAGCTTCCGTTCCTGGACGGTCAACAATGCCAGGAACGTTCCGCCCAATGTTGCAAGCAATGCTCCGATAGGCACGCGTAGCATCGTATCCGCCAATACCGCCGCGTCGTCAGTAGTGTTGTCCGACCATATCCAAGCCAATATCGGACTTGACATGATGATTGCGCATGCCGCCCATGCAGCGGTCTCCATCATGATTTGCGCAATCACCGCATATTTCGGCACTCCGCAATGCAAGGCGGATGCTAATTCCAGACGCCGTAACCAAATCGCAGTCGCGCCAAGCATCAATCCGGCCACGGCGGCGATTGCGGGAGCCCATGCTGTGATACGTTGCCGATAACGCGCGGCAGGGTCAAAATCCGTGCTTTGACTGGTGTTGAGTCGCGAAATAACCGGTCTTTCTTCACTGTCGGCGGCATCCTCCACGGTGGCCAACCGTAGCAGGCTCTCAATGTTGTCCGGCACCGGCCACGCTTTGACCAGACAGGAATCGAATCGTTCCGCGTCGTTTGTCGGAACAGGTTCCAAAACGGCATATGAATATCCGCTTTTCCGGCCATCATCCGGCCACTGGTATATTCCGCCGATGTCAGCCGTGCCACCATTCTTAAGCGCTACGCTTTCGCCTGCCGTCGCCTGCAACGGCAACGCGGCTTCGGCGGAAAGCCAGATTCCGGTATGCGTATTTCTCGTGTTCCGTTTCGCATCGTTTGCCGTATTTGTGGCATGCATGTCGGCCGCGCCATCATTGGCGGAGCTTACGTCGCCGGTGGAATCAGTAAAAAAATCGATGGCTCCTTCCGTAACCTCAAATGCGGGAACGCCAGTGGACGGTAATGCCGCGAAAGTGATTTTGCCGCTTGCCTGTCGCACAGCGCCTGCCTCCCTCACCCCATCAAGCGTCGATAACGATTCGCATACCACCGGATTAATACGTTTCGCATATTCGATGACGTATGTCGATCCTCCAGACGATACGAAATCATCCACCTGCTTTTGGATGCGGGTGATTGTGATGAGATCGGCGCCGCAGAGCATCACAATCACGGCCATAAGCGTCATTGCGAAACCGCAGGCGTGTGTCGTGCCAGTGACGAGGTTTCGCCAGCATTCCGATAGAACGCCAGTCAATTGCATGGCGGGATGCGGATTACCGGTATCGCGATGCGTTCGTTTGATGGTCATGCCGGCACCTTCTCCGCTGAATCCGACTTGAAAGCATCCATGCAATCATCGGATTGATAATCGCGCAAGTCGATAAGATCGGTACAGGCATCACGGGTGCGCGGATCATGCGTGGCGACGACCACGATCGCGCCGGACATCGAAAGGTTGTTGAGTCTTTCGTTCACCGTAATCGCAGTAGACAGGTCCAATTGGGCAGTGGGCTCATCCACCAGCATCAGTCCTGCACCTGAGGCGATGCCCCTCGCCAGCATCAACCGCTGCGCTTCACCACCGGAAAGGTCTTTGAACGGCTTATCCGCCGCCTCTTCCAAACCAAATGCATCCATCAATTCCCTCGCGTGGAAATCAGCGTCGCGCCGGCACTCACCTTGCGCGATAAAAGGCAGCGACACATGATCCAATGCCGTACGCCGAGCCGCTCCATGCGGATTTTGCAGCACCCATGTCACACGGCCGCAATCAACGCGGCTCACGTCACCGGCATACGGCTTCGTCCACCCCGCGATGATGGACAACAGCGTCGATTTCCCCGAGCCGCTAGGTCCGACCAGCGCATACACTCGGCGTGGCCGCAACGTCAAGGTGAGATGGCGGAAAAGCATGTCTTCGCCAGTGGAGTCGAAGGCATGTCCGACATCGTTCAAATACACCGCCCGAGTCGGATGTGCGTCATAATGGCCGGTTCGTTCCATGTCGATCACCTGCAAGGATTTGGATTCGTCGGCTTTATTTCGACATTGTCAATACTGACGTTTTGCTCAAATCGCACCATGGTTTTCCCAAGCTGGCTGGAAACGATGGCAACCGGAACGGATTTACCGGAAGATACCACACATCCTTCATTCCCCGATGCGCGCACCACCGATGACGGAGGCACGGTAATCACATCGATCGGCTGTTTCAATTTCCAACGATACGACACATTCACCGTGCCGCCACCGCCCTCCGATAATGTTCCTGAGCCATTCGCCGATGAGGTAACGGCGTTCCCGGAAAGCGTAGCCAAGCGATATTCCGAACTCGACATGACGGCTGCCAGCAGCGCGGAATCCGTAAGTTCGGCGGCATCGGCGGGCACGTCGAATGCGGTGTCGCCAATGGTAAGAATACGATCTCCCGCAAGTCGCTGAGCATCGTTGACCGGCAGCGTCGCTTTGACGGGCACGGCGGCAGACACAAACACCGCCTGCCCTATGGTGGTTTGCTGTCCGACTGCGATGGAGCAGGAATCGACGGTCAATGAGTCAGCAGGCAACCACATGAACGTGCCAGGCCCAATCGTCCATTGTGATTCAACTGTGAGCCGTTTCGCCCCGACACTGTCGGCGAGCGCATTGTAAGCGGTGATGGTATCCCATGTCATCGTGTCGGAATCAGGCGCGGCATACCCCAGATTGCGCAACGCCTGATTCAGCGCCCAAGCGTCAGCACCTTTCATTCCGCTGGTCAATGCTCGATACATCGGTGTTTGCGTGTGCAGCGCGACCAATGGCGTCGCATCCACCGATGCCAGTGTGCCACCCGAGGAAATCGTCATACCGGGAACGCATGTCGAAGCGGTCACTGTTCCGGATACAGGCGACGTGACCGTGAGAGCCGAGCCGACGCTCACGGATAACGTCACCGATTGTGAATCGTCAAAAGACGCAGAGCTCACATGTATGGAACCGGCGTCCACCGTGGATTCCAAAGATGGGGGAATTCTCGCCTGCGAAAGTATGAAGCCGCAACCTAATCCCACAGTGAGCATCGTGCATGCCAGCAGCACGATAATCGATGCGGAGACCATGCCACGAGCGGACTTGCGTTCGGCGCGGTGAAACCACCGTTTTCCGATTTGCCGAGTGCTTGGCATCCTGCGATCCGGTTGTGTATTTTTGCCATTCATCGGCGAACTCCCCCTACTCCGTTATTCAGAAGTCTCCGTCTCGCAGGCGAACCATTGCTGAGCCTCTTCGCTCTCCGTATCTTCATAATATTTGCCGAAAGGAGTATCCAGCAATGGGTCGCGGCCAGAGGAATCCGGTTTGGCTTCCATTATCTTCTGGTACTCCTCATAGGAAAGATCAGCGTCAAGAAGTCCATGCCGTTTACGGCAATCAAATATCTTGCGCTTCGAATCGGCTTCGCTCACATGGTTTGGATTTGCGTGAATCTCCTGATCCAACGGAATGAGCTCGTAGTATCCCGTTTTCGTACGGCATTGATCGACATGCTCATTCAATTGGTCGGGGGTATATTGCGAGAACTGGTCCGACACCGACTCGCTGCCATCCTCTCGAGAGTAGCTGGATGACAAATCATACTGCGCCAGACATTTATTGTAGGATTCCTGGAATTCCTCGATTTCCGCATCTGTGATCGTGCCGTCACGAAGAATTTCACGAACTAAATCACTATCGGTACGAGAATACATCCGCTGTATTTCGGTACGCCAAGGATTAGTCGTTTTATCCGTCGATGCGGCACCGTTCGAACATGATGCAAGAATCAATACGGCAAGACAGAAAACCGGTATCGCATGGAATCGTCTTACCATAGCTTTTTCCAGTTCGCCCCATAGCTGTACTGCGAGTACAGATTTGTTGTGGGCGCGACCGAATTCACGCCATTGCCCTTCCACGAACCGTACCGCATGACTTGGAAACCGCCGCATATCGTTTTCCTAACATCACACCACATTGTGCTTCTCCTTCTAACTTGGTTCCAGCCTCATTGCCGGGACCTTAAACACTTACGAATATAAGAAAAACCATGCGTCAACACGCTTGATACTCTTGGTGGTGTAGTTCCTTCAACTACATCGCGATTCTCGATTCCACTATGAACGCTCACCGGTCCATAATGCTACGGCCTCCGCCGCGGTACGCACATGAAGCTTCGCCTTGGCACGGGCCAGAAGCGAATTAACCGTGGATTCCTTACATCCCATACTCTGCGAAATCCGTTTATTCGTTAATCCCCGAGATTTAAAGGCAAGGGCTTCCTGCTCACGTATGGACAACAGACGTCTAGCCGTTCGGACGCTCTTCCTTACGCGCAGATGCGCAACCGACGAGGTCTCGAAACCACCTCCCCACGTACCGCCGCATGCCACACTCACGATTGCGGATCTCAACACATTCCAATCGCTCTTGCCGACAATACCTTGCGCTCCAGCAGAAATAGCCTCACGCTGATATGTCTGCGTAGGAAACGACGTCACTATCAATAATCGGATCTTTCCGGTACGTCGACGTATCGCATAACACACATCGGCACCGGATAATCCTCTTGATTCCGGTCCCAATGCCATATCCACGAGCATCATATCCGGAGCATGATCGGTATCCATAGCCAAACTCAATGCCTTTTGAGCAGCCGTGGCCGTCCAGAGCACTGAACCAGCGCCCGACGAGTTGATGATACGCGTCAAACCGTCAATCGCGAATGGATCATCATCAAGAATTGAAAAGCGGTGCGCCTTCGTCGCATCCGCCATGGCAGAAATGCCTTCGTTTTTCCCCATTTTGCGACTCCCCTGTCCCAAAAGCTCTCCGTTGCCTAGTATAACGGAAAAATGGCTCCCCCTCATATTCCCACACATATCGCGGCCCAAAAGACCAAAGCGTTTGACCGCTATGCGCGGCTGAACGCTTTGGTCATGAATCATACGATGCTTAATCGGAATCAAACCAATGTCGAATGCGGCTCAATCAGAGTTGAATCACCATTCCTTCCCAACGGGCGAGTTCGCCGCGTGCGATCGACCTTGTGCTGTGAATCGCATCATAGGTGCTGAGCAGCACCTGCGACTCGTCGATTCCATCGGCGAGCATGTGCGCGACCTCCGTTGGCACGTCGGCGGATTTGTCGGTGAGGTTGACGATGACGAGCATGACGTCGTCGCCGTGCTTGCGGGTGAATGCGTACACCCGCTCGTCATCCGGCGCGACGAGATCCCATTCGCCGGCCGCGACGGTGGCGTTGTTGTGGCGCATGGCGATGAGCTTCTTGTAGAACGTGTAGACGGAGTCGGGATCGTCGAATTCCTCGGCGGCGTTGATCTCCACATGGTTCGGGTTCACGTCGATCCATGGTTCCGTCGCGGCGTTCGGCGCGGTGAAGCCGGCATATTTGGACGCGTCCCATTGCATCGGAGTGCGTGCGTTGTCGCGGCCGATCAGCGCGAGCGCGGCCATCATAGATTCGGATGACTGGCACTTGGCCTCCTCCACGCGCTGATGGTATGCGTTGATGGCCTCCAGATCGCGGTATTGGCTGAGTTTGGTGAAGTGAGCGTTGGTCATGCCCAATTCCTCGCCTTGGTAGATGTACGGGGTTCCGCGATGCATGTGCAGCAGCATGCCGAACGCTTTGGCGCTGAGTTCGCGTGATTCGCGGTCGGCGTCGTTCCCCCAGCGGGATACGACGCGCGGCTGGTCGTGGTTGCAGAAGAACAGGCTCGCCCACCCCGCGTTCCTCACGGCCTGCTGCTGGTCGGCGAGATGCGTGCGCAGGTTTTTCACCGCGAACGGCACGGTGTTCCACTTGGAGCCTTCCTGGTCGATGCCGACGTGGTCGAAAAGGAACAGCATGTCGAGTTCCTTATCGGTCGGATCGGTGATGTGCTCGTTGCGTTCCGGCGTGATGCCCGGAGCCTCGCCCACATTCATGTAGCCTTCACGCCCCTCAAACACCTCGCGGCGCATCTCGGCGAGAAACCCGTCAAGACGCGGACCGTCGGAACAGAACGGGAACGGGCTGGAATAGCCTTCCTCGCCGACCGGATTGTCGGCGATCCGCGAGCCTTCCTCGCCGGGCAGTTTGCCGTTGGCGTCGATGGTTTTGGAGATCTGGGTGATCACGTCCATGCGGAAACCGTCGATGCCGCGGTCCATCCACCAGTTCATCATCCGGTAGACGGCCTTGCGCACTTCGGGATTCTCCCAGTTGAGATCGGGTTGTTTCTTGGAATACTGGTGGAGGAAGTATTCGCCGCGTTTCGGATCGTACTGCCATGCGGAGCCGCCGAAGTAGGAGCCCCACTGGTTCGGCTCGGCACCCGGAGTGCCCGGTTCATGGCCGGGTTTGGCCGGACGCCACCAATACCAATCGGCGTGCGGATCGTTCTTGTCGCGCGAAGCCTGGAACCAGGCGTGCTCGTCGGACGTGTGGTTCACGACCAGATCCATGATGACCCTCAGACCACGTCGGTGCGCTTCGGCGAGCAGTTCGTCCATGTCTTCCATCGTGCCGAACAGCGGATCGATGGCCTGATAGTCGGCGATGTCGTAGCCGTTGTCGTCCTGCGGGGACTTGTATACCGGCGACAACCACAGCACGTCCACGCCAAGGTCCGCGAGATAGTCGAGTCGGCTGGTGATGCCCTTCAGATCGCCGATGCCGTCGCCGTTGGAATCCTGGAAGGACCGCGGATAGATCTGGTAGACCACCGCATTCGCCCACCATGGGTTTGGGACGGCACCGTTGGTACGGGCGAAATCCGGCAATTGAGAACGGTTGAAATCAGTCATTCCGATTGGGCTCCTTTGCATAGCGGATACGTAGCCGAAGCGCGGCAGGTGTGCTCGGACACGCATTGCAGAAACGCGATTGCCTACCGTTTCATGGTAGGCAATCGCTTTTTTCTTTCCTGGGTGCGGCGCGTTGCGCGAAGCGGGAAATGAATGGATCCCCCGCTCGGCGCTGTGAAAGGAAAGCCCAGTGGGCTTTCCTTGATTTGGCAAGCGGACGGCCTACGGCCGCGTTTTTCTGCCCTCGCTCAGCTATCGTCTCGCTCAGGGGGAGCCTATGAACAGCCCACTGGGCTGTTCACTTCACAGCGCCCCTCATCACACCGCCGACGACCCACTTCTGGGCGAAGACGTAGACGATGAGCACCGGCGCCATCGCCATCAGGTAGGAGGCGAACGCCATCGGATAGTTCGAGGTGAACTGGCTTTGGAACACGTACTGCGCCAGCGGAATCGTCTGGTTGCTTTGGTCGGTCAATGTGATCAACGGCAGCAGGAAGTCGTTCCATGCCCACAACGCGGTCAGAATCGCGATGGTGGCGTTGATCGGCCCCATCAGCGGGAAGATGATCGTCCAGAAGATGCGCCAGGTCGAAGCGCCGTCGATGCGGGCGGCCTCTTCCAGCGAAATCGGAATCGAACGGATGAAACCGATGGCGATGAACAGGTTCGTGCCGATGCCGAGAATCGTGTACAGCACGATCAGGCCCAGCTGGTTGTCGAGGTGCAGCGTGCCCATCTGCTTGGCGATCGGCAGCATGATGACGGTGAACGGCACGAACATCATCGCCAGGAAGAAGTAGTACAGGAAGCGGAAGAACCGCTTGTCCATGTTCCTGGCGACGGCGTAGGCGACGAACGTGTTCGTCAGCAGCGTGAGCACCACCGCGCACACGGTGATGATCGCGGAATTCAGCGCGGCCTTCGGATAGTTCACCTTGTTCCACGCATCGACGAAATTATGCCATTCCCAAGTGCTCGGCAGACCGAACGTGCCCGCCTCGCTCGGCGTCTTCAACGCGGTCACCACGGTGAAATACAGCGGCACGAGCACGGTAAGGCTCAGCACCGCGACGGCCGCGGTGAGCCACCAGTTGACGTTGCGGTCCTTGCGGAACTTTTCCGGCCTGCCCTGCGGTTTCGCGGACGGTTCGGCGACCGGCTTCGTTGCGACAGTTGTGGTAGTCATGATTGTTCTCCTTTGCCTTCACACCTTGCCGATCAGACCTTTTCCTTGCCGCTGAAGAACTTCAGCTGCACGAAGGCCAGAATCGCCAGCACGATGAAGAACGTGACCGCGTTCGCCATCTGGTAGGAGTATTCGCCGTTGCCCAGGCCGTTCTGGAAGATCAGGTAGGAGACGGTTTCGGTCTTGGAATCCGGACCGCCCTTGGTCAACGCCATGATCTGGTCGAACGCGCCGAGCGAGTTCTTCAAGCTCAGCACCATGTTGATGGTGAAGAACGGGCCGATCAGCGGGAAGGTGATCTGCCAGAAGTTCTGCCATGCGCTCACGCCGTCGATCGCCGCCGCCTCGTAGATCTCGTTGTCGATGGTCTGCAGGCCGGCCAGATACAGCAGCGTGGAGTACGCCACGCCCTGCCAGATCGACAGGAACACGATCGGGAACCATGCCAGGTCGGGGTTGGAGATCATCGACGTGGACAGCCAGTCGATGTGCAGCGCCTGGCCGATGGCCGGCAGCGGAGTCATGAAAATGTACTTGAACACGTAGCCGATGACCAGCACCGACAGCGTATACGGGATGAAGAAAATCGCACGGAAACCGTTCTTGAACGCGATTTTGGAATTCAACAGCACCGCGAGGAACATACCGAGGAAATTCGTGCCGATGGTGATCAGCACGGCGATGAAAATCGTGAACAGGTAGGCATGCCCCACGCGCGAATCCTGGAACATCGCAAGGTAGTTCTTGAATCCGATGAATTTGAAATCGCCGTAGCCCTGCGAATTGGTGAACGAGTACGCGGCGCCCTGCAGGAACGGCCAGTACAGGAAGATCGCCACCAGAATCGCGGCCGGAACCGTCATCCAATAGAACGCCGGATCGACCTTGCGCTTGGAGAA
>ERZ808258.773-NODE-773-length-11097-cov-2.744249_pt1 | contig 11097 bp, 8 predicted proteins | sample MGYA00521280_ERZ808258 | MGnify/ENA primary metagenome ERZ808258 (study PRJEB31516, sample SAMN03275585) | gut metagenome | biome: mammalia-associated habitat; material: feces | host: Papio cynocephalus | place: Kenya | collected 2012-07-19 ...
CCCTTGGGCCCGAGTTCGGTGCAGACACGTTTGGCAACAATGGTCAGTCCAGGAATAATTTCCTTGAGGACAAGATTCATTTGGCCGATGAGTCTTTTTAAGGCCGGAAGTTTTTCGGAAACGACTTTAACGGGGCCTGTAAGCGGCAGTAAGAGCAGCCCTCCCGTCAAGGTCTCCGGAGCGGTCGAATCGGCACAGTTCGTGCAGGGGTCATGTCCTTGTCCGGACGAATCCGAGACAAAAAATTCGGTCTTCCCAAATGAAATAAGGCGCTCGAGCGTGTGAAGAACTCCTGCTACAAGCGGATGCGTTTTTGTGTCCTTTTTAATGCGGTCCGTTAAGGCTTTTGTCAGAGCAGGGGAGAATAGAAAAGATGTTCCCTTTTCGCGTGTCAATTCCCGAGCAACGTTCAGCGCCATGCGACGTGTTTTATCCGATCCGACAAAATCTTTAAAACGCGATTGCGGTCCGAAGGAATAATCGGCAGTCGTCGTATCGATAAGGAGGGTCTTGCGGGCTTTCCCGTCCTTGTCCTTTAAGGCAATCGAAAGTTTTTCTCCGGCAAGGGCACTTGATGTGGCGTTTACAAGACCCGCAGGTGGGGTTTGTAAGAAAACTTCATAAGAAAGAGGGGTTTTCTCATCTTCGTTTTCCAGGCAGAAGTCATAGGTGATGTGGGCCTTCCCGGCATCAATACGGATGCATTCGACAAGAGACTTTCCCAACGCTTGTCCGCAAAAAAGCGTTTTCAGACAAGCCAGAGCTCGGATCAGAGCCGATTTTCCCGAGCCGTTTTGCCCGTAAAGCCCTAAGACACTTCCGCCGTTTTCAAGTTCCGGGAATGTGAGTTTTCCGTAGATGACGTTCTTAAAATTTTCGAGCGTCAAGGCCGTTAAGCGAACAGACGATGCCATAACAACACCTCCGAAGCGAAAATGCATGGGTTGGTCCATTTTAGCGAAAATGCGCGTTTTTTCAGATGAACGTCAGTGTTTTAGGGAAATAAAAGAACACCGAGATAACCGAGTGCGCGCCCGGGGGACACTTAAAAGGAGCGTTTCTATCTAGGTCGTTGTTTGGACGGGAATCGGCCGATTGCTATCGAGCATGCGGCAGACGCTTACAACGGTCTCAATGCCTTTGATTTCCTGCAGGATGCGCTCTAAGTGGGTTGTATCCCGAACTTGAACCATTAGGCGGACGGTATGTGTTTTCCCCGATTCTTGATCGGATATTCCGACGCCTGTAATGGAAGAACGCAATTTGGCAAGCTCCGCAGCGACTCTTGCCAGTGTTGCCCGCTCGTCGGTTGTCACAATGAAAACCGGGACGGCAAAAAGCGGCTCCGATTGAGACTCTTCTTTCCACTGGGCCGGCATCCAGCGTGAGGGATCGACTTTGCGGCCTCGGGCGACGTGGATGCAATCGGAGCGATGGACACTTAATCCCAAACCGGTTCGCATGAAACCCCAAATCGTGTCGCCCGGAATCGGATGACAACAACCGGCAAGCTGAACGGCCACACCCTCGGTGCCGTGGATCGTCACGGGAACTCGGCTTGTCGCCGGTGCTTTTTCCTGGGCCAGACTTGTGATGCGCGAAATCAAAACGGCGGCAAAGACTTTACCTAATCCCACGTCTTGCAAGAGAGCCTGACGGTTCGGTTCGTTGGTCTCCTTTAGAATCTTGTACCAAATCGGTTCCGGAACTGTGTTGATGTCAAGTTTGGCTTCTAAAGCAGCCTTTTTTAAGGCTTCACGTCCGAGGTTGACGGACTCCTCGGGATTGCGTTCGCGCAAGAATTCGCGAATTTTGGCGCGGGCTTTCCCCGTTCGCACGAAGCGTAGCCACTCAGGGGCCGGGTGTGAATCGGGGTCGGTCAAAATTTCGACCATGTCACCGTTTCTCAGTTTCTTAGAAAGCGGCGCTTCCTCACCGTTGACGCGACAGGCGACGGCTCCGTTTCCGATACCGGTGTGAATCTGGTAGGCAAAATCAATCGGGGTGGCGCCCTGCGGAAGCGAAAGAATGCGGCTCTTGGGCGTAAAGACGTAGATGCAGTCCGGGAAAAGGTCGATTTTGATGTTTTCGATAAATTCGGACGGGTCTGATGTGGTTCTTTGTATTTCCATCAGACTTTGGAGCCAATTGGACACAAGATTTTGAATTTCGCTTGTGTCCATGCCGTCGCCGTAAAGCCAATGCGCCAGAATGCCCTTCTCGGCAATGCGGTGCATCTTTTCGGTACGGATTTGATATTCAATCGGCGTGCCCGAGGGTCCGATGACCGTTGTATGCAGACTTTGGTAACCGTTGGCTTTCGGAATAGCGATAAAGTCCTTAAAACGGCGATTCACGGGCTTGTAAAGTTTATGCAGTGCCCCGAGCGTCAAATAGCACTCTTCGACCGTTCGTACGATGATACGAAAGCCGTAAACATCCAAGACATCGGAAAACGAGGCATGCGTATCCCGCATGCGGTTGTAAATTCCGTAAATTGTTTTGTCGCGCCCCTGGATGCGAGCGTGAATGTTCGATTTGGGGAGTGCCTCACGCGTTTCCTTCAGAATCCGTTCCAAAACGGCGCGGCGTTTGTCGCGGGTGCGAAGAACATTGGCGCGAAGAATTTCATAGCGCCTCGGATATTGATTTAAAAATGCGAGTTCCTGCAATTCCCGAAATAGACCGTTTAACCCTAAACGGTGCGCAATCGGAACATAGATTTCCAGCGTTTCCGTAGCGATTCGGCGACGTTTTTCCGGCCGCATCACGCCCAGGGTGCGCATGTTATGCAGTCGGTCGGCAAGCTTGACGAGGATGACGCGCACGTCCCGGCTCATCGCTAAAAGCATCTTGCGAAAACTTTCGGCCTGAGCGATTTCATTGGAAGAAAAGCTGATTTTGGCAAGCTTGCTGACGCCGTCGACAAGATCGGCAATTTGCACGCCGAAGCGTTGGACCATTTCGAATTTGCTCATGCCGGTGTCTTCTAAGACATCGTGCAAGAGACCGGCACAAATCGTATCGGCATCCATGTGCCATTGGGCCAGGATGGAGGCGACGGCCAAAGGATGGGTGATGTAGGGTTCCCCGGATTTGCGAAACTGTCCTAAGTGCGCTTCATCGGCGCACCGAAAAGCGTCTTTGACTTTTTCAATATCGGGTTTAGCTAGATAAATCGCACAGCGATCGAGTAGTTCTGCACTGGTAACGATCTTGGCCGGTTTTGCAACCGAAAAAAAGAGCGGCAAATCGGCTGAGTCGTTAAGCGCATTTTCAGCACGGTCTAAGTACGCAACGTCATAGTCCTCGTCGTTGTCGGAGGATTGATTCGGCGAAGAAGTTTTCCTCGTTGCTGTGTCCATGCTTGTCCTCGGTCGGGGTTTTTGACCCGAGGGCTTTCACTGGGTGTCTGATTTCTCGCGACACCGAAAAACGCCTGTTTTCAGGAGACGCGCTCAAGCATTTCTCGACCGATAAAGCCCTGTTCGATTTCGCGCAGAGCAATGACGGTGTACTTGTCCTTTGTATCAACCTTCGGGGCATGTCCTTGGGCGAGCATGCGCGCACGGTAGGTTGCGCAAAGAACCAGTTCGAAGCGGTTTGTCACCTTTTTCAGGCAATCTTCAACAGTAATACGTGCCATGTGAGTGTTTAGTTTGAATTCGGAAGGAGGAAATTTTATAGCAAAAATCAAAAAAAATTCACAGCATTCCGATAAAAGAAACTGTAGGAAAGTCGTGTAGCGGGTCGGGCAACGATTCCGACGTATCTCACAATCCGAACGAGGCAAAAAGGGCACTTTTCGCCGCTTTTTGCGCGCTAAACGTCAGACGCGAGGCTTTGACAATCGTATGGAGTTCCTCACAGGCTTTTTCAAAATCGTCATTAATGACAATGTAGTCAAAGTGCGGCGCTTGACTGATTTCAAGAGCTGCGCCGGACAGACGCCTGGCAATGACATCGGGGGCATCGGTGGCGCGCCCCCGAAGGCGCTTTTCCAGAACGGGCATGGAAGGCGGAAGAATGAAAATCGCGGTCGCTTCCGGGAAAATCGTTTTAACTTGGCGGGCTCCCTGCCAATCGATTTCTAAAATGATTTCGGCCCCGGTATTGAGTGCTTCTTCAATCCAGAGGCGGCATGTCCCGTAGTAGTTACCGTGTACATGGGCCGTTTCTAAAAAGTCCCCGGCAACCTTCTTGCGGTTAAATTCCTCTAAGGTAATGAAGTTGTAATCGATGCCGTTGGTTTCGCCTGTGCGCGGGGCGCGCGTTGTGTAGGAAACAGACTTCTTTAGGCGGCTGTCTCTTGCCATTAAGGCTTTATTCAGGGAGCTTTTCCCGGCGCCCGACGGGGCCGAAACTATATAAAGATGTCCGCGGGGACCTTCAATTTCAGTAGCAGGCATAATTTTCAACAGAACACAAGGAGTCGACGGTAGGAAAATTTTGTGGGATTTCCCGGATCGGATTGCAAGGCATTTTCTCTTAAAAGAGATGCATGCTTTGCGCTAATATCTGAGTCCTCTTGAAGCGAGCAGTTTAGCAGAGCCGCCGTCGGTCATAGGACGAAAGCGTCAAGGGAAACGCCATTTTTTTGTTCCGGAGCGGGACTTTTCTTGCCCGGGGGATCGTAAGAGAGGGAGTTATGAACTACCACTTCCCTGTTGTTATCATCGATGAACATTACAACGCGCAAAATGCAAGCGGTCTTGGGATCCGCGGCCTGGCTCAAGCACTCGAAGCGCTCGGCTTGGAGGTAACGGCGGCGACGGCTTACTCGGACATGGCCAATATTGCGGCGCACGCCAGCCGAGCCTCGGCTTTTATCGTCGGCCTGGCGGATGCGGATTTCCCGAAAGCCGGAAAAGAAAACGACACAATCCGTGAACTTCGTGAGTTTGTATGCAAGGTTCGCATCTGCAGCCCTGATGTGCCGATTTTCCTTTACGGAGAAACAAAAAGTGCGGCGGCTGTTCCCAATGACGTCACGCGCGAATTGCACGGATTTATCCACATGTTCGAAGATACCCCCGAATTTGTGGCTCGCTACATTGCCAGGGAAGTGCGGGAATATTTGGAAAACCTTCCGCCCCCCTTTTTCAAAGCATTAACGCAGTATGCTGCCGGGTCGTCTTATTCTTGGCACTGTCCCGGGCACTCGGGCGGCGTGGCTTTTTTAAAGAGCCCGGTCGGTCAGATGTTCCACCAGTTTTTCGGGGAAAACATGCTTCGGGCCGATGTTTGTAACGCTGTCGAAGAACTCGGGCAACTTTTGGAACACACGGGGCCGGTTGCCAAGTCTGAAAAAAATGCTGCTCGCATTTTTGGGTGTGATCATTTGTTTTTCGTGACAAACGGAACATCGACTTCCAACAAAATTGTCTGGAACTATGCCGTGGCTCCTGGTGACGTTGTCGTGGTCGATCGCAATTGCCACAAATCGATTTTGCATGCGATAACGCTTACGGGGGCGATTCCTGTCTTTCTGATGCCCACGCGCAATCACTACGGAATCATCGGCCCGATTCCGAAAAAGGAGTTTTCCGTCAAAGAGATTGAAAAGAAGATTCGGGCCAATCCCCTGATCAAAGATAAGAGAACTCGCCCGAGAATTTTGACGCTGACGCAGTCAACGTACGACGGCATTGTCTATAACGACGAAGAAATCAAAAAGAGTCTGGACGGAAAAATCGATATCCTGCACTTTGATGAGGCGTGGCTCCCGCATGCAGTGTTTCATCCCTTTTATCGAAACATGCACGCAATTGATCCTACGAAACCTCGTACGAAAGAAAGCCTCGTATTTGCCACACATTCGACCCATAAACTTTTGGCCGGTATTTCGCAGGCCAGTCAAATCTGCGCAGAAAACTCAGAGGCGAGAAAGCTTGACCTTGCCAGTTTCAATGAAGCTTTTCTTATGCACACGTCTACCTCGCCCCAGTATGCGATTATCGCCAGTTGTGACGTGGCTGCCGCGATGATGGAGGGGCGAGCCGGGCAGGCGCTTGTCGACGAGTCGCTTCAGGAAGCAATGGACTTTCGGCGGGCTATGCGAGAGGTTGCCCGAGATTACAAAGATTGGTGGTTTGACGTATGGGGCCCGAAAAAGTTGCCGCGTACGGGGATCGGTTCGCAAAAGGACTGGATGCTCGATTCGGGGGAAGCCTGGCACGGGTTCGGAGACGTGGCGCCCGGTTTTAACATGCTCGATCCGATTAAGGCGACGGTTGTTACGCCGGGTTTGGATTTGTCCGGTCGCTTTGCTCGGACGGGTATTCCGGCGGCCGTTGTCACCAAGTACCTTTCCGAGCACGGCATTATCGTGGAAAAGACGGGACTGTATTCGTTTTTCATTATGTTCACGATCGGCATTACCAAGAGCCGTTGGAATACGATGGTAACCGAGTTGCAACAATTTAAAGATGCTTATGATGCGAATGCTCCCTTGTGGCGTGTGATGCCTAAATTTATTGCTGCCTTCCCGATGTATGAAAACAAGGGACTCAAGGATCTTTGCCAGGCGGTACACGAGGCGTATCGAGCTGCCGATGTGGCGTGCCTGACAACCGAGATGTACATCTCGCAGATGCACCCGGCCATGACACCGACGGATGCTTATGCCTGTCTTGTGCACAAAAAGACCGAACGTGTGAAGATCGACTATCTGGAAGGGCGCATTTCGGCCGTTCTTCTAACGCCGTATCCGCCGGGAATTCCGCTTTTGGTTCCCGGCGAGCGCGTCAATCGCCGTATCGTGCAGTACCTTAAGTTTGCACGGGACTTTACGGCGAAGTTCCCTGGATTTGAAACTGACGTACACGGTCTTGTAAAAGAAAAGGATTCGGACGGCATGACGGAATATTTCCTCGATTGCGTCAAGGAGAATTGAAAATGGCATTGAATATGGTGTATTTCCCGATTCGGTCGGTGACCGTCCTGACAATGAAGTCGGCCCCGAAGTTTTTGGCGCGTCTTATAACAAGCGATGCGACAAAGCTTGTTCCCGGGCAAGTTGTGCGGACGGCCCTTTTAAATGCCACCGGGGGCCTTTTAGGTATCGTTCTTCTGACGCGTGAAAATCCGGAAACGTACAAACTCTATCTAACAGAAGAAAATGCCGATGCGCTTGAGGCGTGGATTCGTCAAGTCTCCCGAGCGTTTGATGCGCAAGTCATTTCGGAAAAAGTGCCGATGATGCCGTATTTGGGCGATTTTGCCGGTCAGGCGCCTTCGCGCGGACATTTTGAAAAAAAGACACATGTCACACTGATTAATCGCGGATGGATTTCGTATGCCGTGGGACCCGAGGACGCTTTAAAGTCGCTTATCAAGCAACTGACGGATGCCGGAGTCGAGCAGGGGCCGATTGAGACTATTGAGGCGCTTCGCGTGATGGCGCGGGAGCCGGCCCCCGATCTTGAGTACGACGAGACGACAAGCCCCTTGGAGGCAGGCCTTGAAGACGCCTTGGATTTTTCCGATCCGGACCGTATCTTTATCGGAAGGGCATTAACGCAAGCGCGTTTTGAAGCTAAAGACTACGAACGGCTGAATTTGGTGGCGTTTAACGTTCCTTTTGATCCGGCTACTTTAACGGAAATGCCGCTTGTTGTGGTCGGAGAGCTCGGTTATCAGCCGACCTCTCTCGTGCGTATCCCGGAGATGAATCTGACGGCCGCGCTCGTGCGCTTGCCCTCAAGTGTCCAAATCGGGGCATCGTTAGAGGCATTGGTTAAAACCGAACCGCCGACTAATGCCAAGTCCGTCTTGGTTGTTTCGCCACAAGCGTGATTTGCCCGGCTCTCGCGCTTACCTGGAGAGCTGTCGAATTTTTCCTACTGAGAGGATTATTTTCAAACTCTTGGTCTGAGGCCGTGTTTTGATGCTCTTTTTAGGCGGTTGTTTTCTTTTCGTTAAAATGCCGTTGCTTTAGGCAGGCAGGTTTTCCCTGCCGCTTTCAATTTCGCCACCGGATGAAAACCGTGAACGCAAAGACACTGTATGTTCGCAGCTTCGGCTGCCAAATGAATGACTATGACACAAGTCGCATCGCCGACTTGCTAATCGATCGATACGGCCTAAGTCGGGTTACAACCCCGCAAGAGGCTGATATCGTCGTGATGGTCACCTGCTCGATTCGAGCCAAAGCCCACGAAAAAACGTTTTCCGACTTGGGACGCCTCAGGGAGATGAAAAAGCAACGCCCCGGGATGCTTATTGCCGTCGGCGGCTGTGTGGCCAGTTTGGAAGGTGCCGGAATTCTCACACGTGCGCCGTGGGTTGACGTGGTTTTCGGACCCCAGACGCTGCATCGCCTCCCGGATTTGCTTGAAGAGCGCCTTAAAACCGGCAAACCTCAGGTCGATACCTCGTTTCCAGAGATTGAAAAGTTTGATTGCTTGCCCAAGCCGCGTGTGGAAGGCGCAACGGCGTTTTGCTCGATTATGGAAGGGTGCAGTCATTTTTGCTCATATTGCATTGTTCCGTATACACGCGGTGCGGAAATCAGTCGTCCCGTCATGGACGTTTTGGTCGAGTGCGCGCAACTGGCCGATCAAGGCGTCAAAGAAATTACCCTTCTCGGACAAAATGTCAACGGATACCGCGGCAGATCCCCTGACGGCACGTCGGTCGATTTCGCACTCCTTTTGGACTACGTGGCGGAAATTGAGGGCATTGAGCGTATCCGCTTTATGACAAGTCACCCGACGGAGTTTTCCGACCGACTCATCGAGGCTTTCGGGACAATTCCGAAGCTTGCAAACCATGTACACCTACCGGCGCAAAGCGGATCGAACAAGATTCTTGCGGCCATGAAGCGCGGCTATACACGTGAGGAATATTTAGATCGCGTGGAAAAGCTTCGGGCCGTGCGTCCGGGAATTTCAATTTCTACAGACATCATCGTCGGATTTCCCGGCGAGACCGAAGAGGATTTCCTGGAGTCCATGGCGCTTGTAAAAGAAGCGAACTTTGATGCGAGTTTCTCATTTGTGTACTCCAAGCGTCCGGGAACTCCGGCTGCCCGTCTTGAGGACACAACGCCGCAAGCGGTCAAATTAGCGCGTCTGCAAGAATTGCAGGCGCTAATCGATGAACAGGCCAAAGCCGTTTCTGAGTCGATGGTCGGGAAAATCGAGCGATGCCTTGTCGTCAGCCCGGCCCGTCGGGGTCAAGGGCTTTTAAGTGCACGGACGGACAATAACCGTATTGTGAATTTTCCGGGGGATGCGTCCCTAATTAACACGATGATCGATGTCCGCATTACCGCCGTCAATGCCCATACGCTCGGAGGTGAACGTGTCTGAAAAACATAAAGAAGAGTCTCTTTTTTTTACCTTTGATGCTACGGCAGGTGAAACGGCGCAACTTGTCGGTCCCTTGGAAGAAAACTTAAGGCGCATTGAAGCGGCTTTTCAAATCAAAATTCACCGCCGCGGGACACGCCTTACTTTAACGGGGGCCAAGGCGGCCGGTGCGCTTCGCGTTCTGGAGCTGTGTGCCGGAAGGATTTTGTCCGGCGATCCGATAACCGGAGAGGATGTGGATTTGGCCTGTATCGGAGAGGCTTCGCAAGGCAATGACGGAGACGTTTCCGACGCCGTGTGCCTTAAAACGCGCAAGGCAGGACTTAAGCCGAGAACGCCTCATCAGCGAGCGTATTTAAAGGCACTGCTGACAACGGACATTACGTTCGGTATCGGTCCGGCAGGAACCGGAAAAACATACCTAGCGGTTGCGGCGGCTGTCGATGCCTATGAGCGCAATGTCGTCGAGCGTATTGTTTTGACACGTCCGGCGGTTGAGGCCGGAGAGCGTTTGGGTTTTCTGCCCGGAGACTTGGCGCAAAAGGTTGACCCGTATTTGCGACCTCTTTATGACGCGCTCTATGACCTGCTTGGCTTTGAGCGTACGCAGCGCCTCATTGAAAAGCAAATTATCGAAATTGCACCGCTTGCGTACATGCGAGGGCGGACCTTAAACAATGCCTTCGTGATCCTCGATGAGGCGCAAAATACGACGCGTGAGCAAATGAAGATGTTTTTAACGCGTATCGGATTCGGGACGCATGCAGTCGTCAACGGCGACGTAACGCAAGTGGATCTTCCGCACGGCGCGAAAAGCGGACTTGCCGATGCCGCAAGTATTCTCAAAGACGTTGTCGGCATTTCATTCGTTCGATTCGACGCAACCGACATTGTGCGTCATCCGCTTGTCGGTGCCATTGTTCGTGCCTATGACGCGACTAAAAAGGCGAAGGAGTAAATGCTCGTGGCGGGAAAAAAACTGACGATTGCCTTTGAGAGGGCAGACAAAGAGGGCGGTAAATTTAAGCGCCTTCCGACGCGTCGCGAGATGATAGCTTGGATTCGTGCGGCCATTGAACGCCCTGCCGTGTTGACCGTGCGTTTTGTCGGAGAGGTCGAAGGGCAAGACCTTAATGCGCGGTACCGAAAAAAAGATGCGCCGACGAACGTTTTAACATTTGATTATGCGCATAAACCGGTTGCTCAGGCCGATATTGTGATTTGCACGCCTGTTCTCGTGAAAGAAGCGGCTTGTCAGGGGAAAAGTTTTCGCGAACACTTAGCCCACCTGATTGTCCACGGAGTTCTGCACGCGATGGGCTACGACCACGAGACCGATGAGGAGGCCGAAAAGATGGAGGCCCTTGAGACGCGCATTATGAAAAAACTCGGATTTGCCAACCCGTATTCGGATCGGGCTCGGGCCCATTAACGAAAATACGCCATGCGCTGTTACCTTCGATTGAGAGCCGTTATAAGACACGTAAGTTTCCTTGTGCTCGGAGCGGTTGCTTCCCTCGGGTTTAGCTTTCCGGGGGCGTATTTTTGGACGGCTGCGGCTTTTGTCGGGTTCATTGTTCTTTTAGGCCGGGAAAAAAATCCGCGAAGCGGTGCTTTCGATGCCTTTTTATTCGGGCTCGGATATTTTTCATCCGGGCTTGTGTGGATCTTCCATTCGGTTTATGTGTACGGTAATGCCCCGTGGTTTTTTGCGGTGTTAGCCGTTTTGGCATTGGCTGCTCTGTTGTCGCTTTTTCCTGTCTGTGCGGGATTTTTGATTGTC
>ERZ808258.774-NODE-774-length-11075-cov-4.576770_pt1 | contig 11075 bp, 13 predicted proteins | sample MGYA00521280_ERZ808258 | MGnify/ENA primary metagenome ERZ808258 (study PRJEB31516, sample SAMN03275585) | gut metagenome | biome: mammalia-associated habitat; material: feces | host: Papio cynocephalus | place: Kenya | collected 2012-07-19 ...
CCCGGCGGCCTCCGCCTCGTCGCTCTTCATCTCATCTATCCTGCATCTCATGCGATATGCCGTGGAGGCGGATATCCCGCAGATGTCGGCCGCCTTCCTGACGCTCAATCCGTCCACATAGCACTCCGCGAAGACCATCCACTTCTCCTCGGGCACACGCGAATCGTAAATCGGACGCTTTGGAGTGAAGGTCCTCGAGCAGCACTTGCACCGATACCTCTCCGTTCCTTTGGTCGTCCTCCCGTAGCGGACGAAGTCCCCGTTCCCGCATGTCGGACATCTGCTCGGACTCTCCGTCTCCCTGCGGAGTATCAGCCCGCGGACATCCGCGATCCTGGAATCGCGATACCTCCTCCTGCTCTCTTCGTTCCAATCCTGTCTCGGTGTCGTTTCGATCACCGGGAATATCTATCGCGCAATCGAAGATAAACTGCTAGTTGTTATTTGTGATATGACTGTAATCTCTGTCATATCTGTAATCTAATTGACAGGGTTTTTATACGTCCCGGACCTCCCCCGCTCCGTGGAGCATTCGCTCCGCGAACGGAGATGTGCCGGCAACGGTGAATCCGTAAAGGTGATTCCAATGAGCGAAGAAACTCAGGAACAGGAGACACGCCCGGTCAACGGGAAGAGCATGTACTACTACATCGGCAAGGCCTGGGACACGCCCGAGAAGACGTACGTCAAGGCCCTGAACTACGAGCGCAGGATCCAGTGGCGCAAAGAGGAGAACTTCCTCCGCATCGAGCGCCCTACCAGGCTCGACAGGGCAAGGGCTCTCGGATACAAGGCGAAGCAGGGCTACGTCGTTGTCAGGGCCAGGGTCAGAAAGGGATCCTTCCAGAAGAGGGCCATCGTCACCGGACGCAGGGCCAAGAGGAAGGGAATCAACCAGATCACCGTCGGCAAGTCCCTCCAGAGGATGGCCGAGGAGAGGACCGCCAAGCGCTACCCCAACCTCGAGGTGCTGAACTCCTACTGGGTCGGCGCCGACGGACAGCAGGAGTGGTACGAGGTCATCCTCGTCGACCCCGCGCACCCCGTGATCAAGGCGGACCCCAAGATCAACTGGATCTGCGAGAACACCCACACCAACCGTGTCTACCGTGGAAAGACCTCTGCCGGCCAGAAGGGCCGTGGAATGAGGCACACCGGCGAGGGAGCTGAGAAGGCCAGGCCTTCCGTCCGCGCCAACCAGAGAAGGATCAAGTGATCCTCCGATCCGAAACCTCTTACCCGCCTTCGGGCGGGATCTTCTTCAAGCAACACCGATGCGAAGGCACCGGAAGAAATGGAAAGGCCCGTCCGGATGAACGGACGAGCCGGTTTGATGCTCAGAGGCCTCTGCGGATCGTATCCAGAAGCTCCGCCACCTCGTCGTCCGTCATCCCCACGGTCGGGAAGAAGACGGGGATGTTGTAGGCGGAGGGATCGAACGACTCTATGCCGTCCAGATCGGTGCCGAGGACGAGGCCGATGGCGCGACGATCCTCGGTGCCCTCTCTGAGATGCACGTCGTACCGCCTGAGGACGGACCAGTCCGCCTTTCCGGAGAGGACCGCCCTGCATCCGCGCTTCATCATCAGCCACGCCGAAACGATACCGCGGTCGTCGTCCGCCACCGCCAGCACCCTCCCCTGTGTTCCCACGGGAAGTCCGGCATGGCAACGGATGATGTCGCTGAAGACGAAGGCGCGGTTGTCCCTGACCTCGACGTAGAACGTCACATCGGGATCCGTCAGATCGACGCGCACCCCCTTGTCCTCGTTGGCGATGAAGATGGCGGATCCGGCCTCGCGACCGATATCCACGCTGGTGTAGCCCTGGGACCCTTCCCTGCGGGCCTTGACGGCGAAGGACTGCCCCTGAGACAGCCTGCTGCGGGAGTACTCGGCCGCCAGGGAGCATATGGACTCCATGGACGATCCGGTCTCCTCCACGACGGAGAGGGACGCTATGCCGAAGACCCTCCGGAGAGAGGCGACGGCCTCCTCCGGATGCTCGGTCTCGATATAGAAGCGGGCGCCCTGACGGGACACCATCGCCTCCACGCCGTCCTCCATCAGCATATCCTCCATGTTGTCGCGGAGCTGGAGCTCGAAGCGCTTCCTGACGGGAGCGCTCTTGAGCCCGATCTCCGAGTACCTGGCGAGGATGACCGTCATCGGAACTCCTCCTCGGCCTCAGTACGTCCAGGCGCACATGAGGAGATACAGCACGAAGATGACCGCCATGACGTAGATGACGGCGCTGACCTCCTTGTGCCTCCTGGCCCCGATCATGGCCACGCAGTAGAACACCATTCCGAGGGCGAGACCCGTGGTGATGGAGTAGGTGAGCAGCATCATGACAATCGTGGATATGACCGCGACGAGGGAGGGCCAGTCGGTCCAGTCGACGTCCTTGAGCTCGGCCATCATGGCGACTCCGACGATGAACATGGCACCGACGGTGCACGAGTATCCGACGACCTGGAACAGGGGCGCGATGAAGAGGGAGAGCCCGAAGAGGATGGCGACGATCACAGGAACCAGTCCGGTCCTCGCACCGGCCTCCGCTCCGACGGCGGACTCGGCGAACGCGGTGGTGGGCGTGCAGCCGATGACTCCGGAGAGGGATGCGATTCCCGCATCGACCTGGAGGGCGGTTCCGCAGGTGACGTTGTCGTCGGCGTCGGTGAACCCGGCCCTCTTTCCGACGGCCATGAGGGTTCCGGATCCGTCGAAGAACTCGACGAACGCGAATGTGATGACGACCGCGATGAACTTGACGCTCAGGAGGTCCGAGGAGATTCCGTCGAGGAAAGCTCCGACGGGGGGAGCCTCGGGCATGGAGAAGATCTCGGACGGGAGGGGGATGTAGCCGGTGACGATACCGATGATCGCGGTGACGATCATTCCGATGAGGACGCCCAGGGAGTTCCCGCGGGCGACGAGGAAGAGGGTGAGGAGGATGCAGAAGACTCCCAGAAGGACGAGGGGGTCGGAGAGGTCTCCGAGACCGACGAGAGTGGAGGAGTCGGCGATGATGCCGGCGTTCTGCAGTCCGATGAAGGCGATGAACGCTCCGATACCGGCGATGATGCTCGCCTTGAGGGCGTGGGGGATCTTGTCGAGCAGCCTCTGCCTGATACCGGAGACGGTGACGATGAAGAATCCGATACCTGCTATGACCACGGCGACGAGAGCCTCCTGCCAGGTGAATCCCAGCGACAGCACTGCCGTGTAGCAGAACATGGCGTTGATACCCATTCCCGGGGCCATGGCGACAGGGAACTTGGCGTACAGGCCCATCAGGAGCGATCCGATGATGGCCATGATTATCGTGGCGCTGTACGCTTCTTCATAAGGGATTCCGGCAACGGTCATCATACCGGAGTTTACGGCGATAATGTAGACCATCGAGAGGAATACCAGGATACCCCCCTTGACCTCGGTCTTCATGTTGGATCCCTTGGCGGTGATGCCGAAGTAGGAATCCAGCTTTTCAGCGAATGCCATATGCTGGCATCACGTTCCGTATTAAAAACAGATAGATGAAGCGAAAAAGAGATGCTTAATATACCGGAACGGATGGGGTCGACTCCATGGAGCTCCTGATCCTCCTCGGACTCGTCGCCATGGGCCTCGGCGCCGGCGTCCTGGGCGCGCTTTTCGGCCTGGGAGGAGGGATAGTCTTCGTTCCCGTCCTCACCCTCGTGTTCGGACTGGCCCCCGCCGACGCGGTGGCTGTGAGCCTCGTTGGAATTATAGCGGGATCGGTGGGAGCATCGACCGTCTTCGTGGAGAAAGGACTCTCCAATGTCCGCCTCGGCCTCCTTCTGGAGATCACGACGGCCGCAGGAGCGGTCATAGGGGCAGTGGCGGCCACGTTCCTGGAGCAGTGGATCCTGATGGTCCTCTTCTCGATCGTGGTCTACATCAGCGCCTGGAGGATGATCCGCAATCCTGAGAAGGTCGTGCCTCCTGCGGAAGGCGCGGAAGGAAGATTCGCGTTCCGCTACGAGGACGAGAAGACCGGCGAATGCATCGACTACGAGGTGCAGAACGTCAAAGGGGGAATGGCCCTGTGCACGGTCGCAGGAATGATATCCTCCATGACGGGGGTCGGAGGAGGGATGGTCAAGGTCCCTCTGATGAACCTCTACATGCACGTTCCCATGAAGGCCGCCAGCGCGACCAGCAGCTACATGATCGGAATAACGGCGTTCTCCGGGGCTATAACGTACTACCTCGCAGGAGGCATCCTGATGGAGTATGCCGCGGGAGTCGCCATAGGAGCGTTCGTCGGCGCTTTGGCAGGGACGACCTTGGCGAGAAGGCTGGATACCAGGCATCTCAGGAAGTACTTCTCCATAGTGGTGGTCGTCCTGGCGACGCTCGTCCTTCTCGAAGCGGGAGGGATACTGTGAACGAGCTCTCCAAGTGGACGGCTCTGACCCTCCGTGCCGGAATCGTCCTCGGATTGGCGCTGATCGTCATCGGTCTTGCGATCGGCGAGGATGTTCTGTCCCTGGGGCTGCTGGTGCTCATCGCGTCCCCTCTGGCCGGAGTCGCGGTCACAACAGTCTGCCTCCTCCGTGAGAAGGACCGCTTCTGGGCAGGAGTGGCACTGGTGCTGATCGTCGTCGTTGCAGCTGGAATCCTGACATCCATGGCGAGATGAACATCCGACCGGGTGCTGCAGAAGTGCTTCATCCGAGTGGAACATAAGCCCCGTCAATGGAATCGAATCCGGAACGGCTCTACGGAACTCCGCCGCGCGGCATCTCTCTCCGCAGAGGCCTCCGACCATGGAGCCCCTGTCCGTCCGCCTCCTCGACTTCATCAGGAGGAACCCCGGAGCCTTCGGGGACCGCGTCATAGCCGAGGTCCCGGATTTCAGGACCGAGAAGGCGTCCGACGCGGAGAGGATCCTGCAGGTCCTCGAGAACACCGGCAGGATCTACGCCTGCGAGATCTACGATCCGGAGAGGAGGGGATTCGTCTCCTTCTACTACCCGTTCGACGCCGTCCCGTCCTTCGCCTCGCCCTCCGCAGAGAAGGAGGCCCTCCGATGTCCGTCCCGACCATTCTGGAGAACCGTTTATCATCCCTTCGCGATTCCGTCACTCATAACGCGAAGGGAGGTGAGAAAGGAATGGGAAGCGAATGGGAGGAGCTCGAGAAGCTGTCCAAGGACGAGCTCATAATCGAGCTCGTCAGATCGAGATGGCAGATGCGCAATCTCCAGAAGGTCATTCTTGATGTTTCTGAAAAACTCGGCAGCGACTGCCTCTATGAACCTGGTCAGAAGCCTTCGGATGAATGGGCTCGCAAGATTGCCGATTATGCATTCAATCAGGGGGCTTTGGATCTTCAGGACTGGGGAGTTGATGATGATACTTCCGTTAGGCTCTATATGGAGCATTTCGACGGATGCAATATGTCTTCGGAGGAATGAGTCATGTTTCGTCGGTTTCTTGCACATAAGATTACTGTCGAAGCCGATGACATTGACAACGTTTCGAAGAAATATCATGAAACTAAGGTCCATAATGCATCTTCATATGTTGCCGATGGCGATGTCAGGATCACCATCGAGCAACAGTACATCAATACGAAGGAGAACATTGATCGTCCTGATGTAAAAACAGTACATACTGGCGATCGTGCCATCTTTTCTGCTCGTAAGAAGCACTATATCGTACCTTCAGAAAAGGATCATAATCGGAAGAAGGGAGCTTTTTCCGGAAATGTTCATGTCAATCTCGAATCAAAGGATTCTGATTATAAGAAGAAGCGTGTTGATTCGAAGGATGAATCTTCGAAGAAGAAAGGAGGCCGTCGTTTATGGGCCGCTATCCTTTCCGCGCTGCTGTCAACCGCTTCATGAAGGAGTACGACGGCGTATACGCCGCTTCTACCTATAAGGAGCTCGATCGCCGCTTCCGGAGGATCGGGCGCATCCTCGAAGAACTCCGCGTTTCCGAGAAGATCCTGTCCTGCGATCCTTCGAAGCTCTCTCCGGAGGATGTCAAGACCTTCGCCGTTCAACTCAAGAAGTCGGGTATGACTCCGGGGGCTTTGCAGCATGATGTAGGTACCCTCGGGAATCTCTGTCTGTTCTGCGGCAACGACTGCGTCCGTCTCGCCCGTGCGAGGTATCCTGCGGCGTTCCCGATGTACCGGAAATCGCGCGGTCCCGTCCTCGAAGAGGACGAGTTCGCGGCGATCATCCGTTATGCCGGCACCTGCACCGGTTCGGATCTGCGCGATGCCGCCTCCGTCTGCCTCGCCCTCGGCACCGGCGCCCGCCCCTGCGAGATCCGCGAGGCCCGCGTCTCCGATCTCGATCTTACCAACGGGACGTTCTACATCCGCCGCCCGAAGGGAGGGGATTCCTACGGGTCCAGGAGGACTGTTCCCGTCCGTCCGGAGGTCCGCGGCATCCTTTCGCTCTATATCCGGAACGAAGGTCTCTGTCCGGATGATCTGATCTTCGGGATCGAAGGGTCCGTCGTATCCTCCAACTCTCTCGGAATCTGGCGCTCCAAGGTCTGCGAGGGCTGCGGAGTCCAGTTCGATTTCCGGAAGCTCCGGAGGACCTACGGACAGTATCTTCTCGACGAGGGCTGGTCCCTTTCGGATGTGAGCGTCTTGCTCGGCCATACGAACGTCATGACGACCAACACGTTCTACGCCGGAGCGAGGCCTTCGAGAGTCGTTCAAAACGTGCTCTCCGGTTGGGAATCGAACGGACGGAACGACAAGAAGGATGATGAAGAAAAATCGTCGATAGCTGACGCTGGGAATGTGGTGCAAGGGAAGGGATTTGAACCCTCGAACTCCTACGAGAATAGGCCCTGAACCTATCTCCTTTGGCCAGGCTCGGATACCCTTGCACAGAGAAGAGCCTGAATCCGCCGATTCAATACTGATATTTAATAAATCGTATCGATGGCCCCGTCCTCCGCAAGTCGAAAAGGACGGGGACAATCGCATCATTCATTCATGATCTTCATCCAGCCGCCGGATTCGTAGACTGCCAGCTTCCTCCTGGCGAGGATCCCCTCGAACTCGTCCCAGGTGATGACGTCGAGCCGGGTGTTGCTCCCCTTGGTGAACTGGACGCCATCCGTCCCCTTGACCTTGCCGGGCTTCAGCCCCTTGATCTTGGCAATCTCCTTGGCCTTCTCCAGATTAATCTTCTCCATGACCATTGTGTCATCCCCTCCTGGTCTTGCCTTTCCAGCGATTTAAGATTATTTAAAAATTCGGCGAGCTGGCGATGTGGTCTGGCATATCCGCCCCATTCGGAGCCTATCGGAAACCGATAAACCATATGAACGACTGCGTCGTTGGACAGGCCATGACCCGCATCGGGAGAATGGTGCTGAAGTCGTCGGCGACCGACGACACCAAGCCCGAGGACGGCATAATCCTCGGAAAATCGCTGGCCATGGACCACCGGAAGGTGATCGTGGCGAGGGACGCCGCCCACAGCAGCGCCATGATGGCCTGCGCCGTGACCGCAGGACTGCTCTTCCAGGGTGCGGACGTGGTGGACATGGGCATCCTCAGCGCTCCGGCCGCCGCCATGTGCGCATCCTACGGCGACTGCGCTGTGTATATCGCCGGGCGGCAGAACATGATAAGCGGGTACTATCTGATGAACCGCGACGGCAGCCTGTTCACCGATCAGCAGGTCCGGCATCTCGACATCTACTTCCAGAGCCCCCCGGTGCCACCCGACCATACGGGCCTGGGGAGATACACCGTCCGCAACGGGGTGACGGAGGAGTACAACCAGAGGATCGTGGACCTGCTGCGCGGAGACATCCGCTGCCCTATCATCGCCGACTGCGTCTGCGGCACCGCCTCGGAATCGCTGCCGCAGATCCTCAACCGCCTCGGAGCCGACGTGATGACCGTGGATGCCCAGCGCGATCCGGGGTTCACCGGACCGTCCGACGGGAAGGACTCCATAGGCAGATTGGAGGAGATGGTGGCGAACAGCCCCGGAAGCATAGGGATCCGCGTCAACGGCATAGGCACGCTCGCAGAAATCGTGGACGAGAAGGGCTCCCTGCTCCCGATGGAGAAGGTCTTCGCGCTCATCGTCCTGTACATGAGGCCGAAGAGCATCGCGGTGACCGTCTCATCGCCTTCGCTGATAGAGGAGGTGTTCCTCCACGGATGCGATACGGACGTCGAGACCCCGTTCCCGGAACGTCCCGAGAAGGACAGGAGCATCGTGCTCACGGACGACAGCGCCGCGGCCGTATGCGAGGCCGTGGTGGACGGCGCCGACCTGGGCTACTACCACGGAAGCATCGTGTTCGGAGGAGGAGCCGCGTTCGGAGACGGCATCCGCGCCGCGGCGGTCATAGGGCAGATGGCGGGCGACAACAGCCTCCATGCGGTATCGGAATGCCTGCCGACCTACCTCAGAGAGGAGAAGGCGCGGTCCTGCGACATGGACGCGGAGACGTTCAGGCGCGCGTTCGAGAAGGCCTCCGCGGACCTGAAGGACAGGATCACCAAGCACGGGAACGTCTTCAGGGCCACCTTCGACAGCGGATGGTTCATCGTCAAGCACCGCGCCCGCCTGGAAGGCGGATTCGAGATAGACACGGCCGCCGAATCGGACGACCGCGCCTACCTGGCGTGTCTGACGGAGATGGCGGACTCCCTCGTAGATGCCGTCGTCGGCGGCAGACGACGGGGAGGTCCACCGGCTCTCCGAAGGAGTCGTAGGCCCTCCAGCTGGTCCTGTCGTAGGGCTGGCATGTTATGAAATGGATGCCCCCGGTGTTCCTGAAGAAGTCCTTGTCCTCGTCCGAAGGCTCGTTGGAGTATCCCGGATGGGAATGCGCCGAGCCCGCGAGGGAGTAGTCTATCGGCGCCATCCACTGGTTCAGGAAGCTGTGGGAGTCGCCGTAGACCGTGCCGGGAAGAAGGACCATCTCGGAAACTATGCCATCTATCTCGCGGGTCATGCAGAGGAACTCGTCCGGATAGGTGGACCGTGCGGATTCGTTGAACGCGTCGATGAAGTCGATATCGACCCCGCGTATCCTGTCGGTTCCGGTCATAGGGAGTTCACCAGCTTCTCCCTGACCAGGGAGTAGAAGTCCCTTCCGAAGCGAACGAAGCGCGCCTTCCTCTCGGACTGCATGAGCTCCACCCTGGAGCCTCCTTCCATGTAGACCTCCTCCTGGCCGTCCAGGACTATGAGGCATCCCTTGTCGAGGACGCTCTCCACGGTGACCTTGGCCGTCGACGGCACCACGAACGGACGGGAGCTGAACTTGTACGCCGCCATCGGGACGACCATGAGCGCATTGACCTGCGGATCCATATAGGGGGCTCCGAGGGACATGGCGTAGCATGTGGAGCCGGTCGGAGTCGAGACTATGATCCCGTCGGATCTGAGCTCGCAAGCCAGCACGTCGTCCACATAGATCCTGAAATGGCGTATCTTGGCCACGGTGTCGGTATGGATGACCACCTCGTTCACCGAGTCCTTCAGGTACTCCCCGTTGTAGAAGCAGGCTATCTTCATCCTGGTCTCGACGGCGTAGTTCCCCGAGAGGAGCCTCTCCAGGCCGCTCTCCAGCTGGTCGGATTCTATCTCCGCCAGGAATCCCACTGTGCCGCAGTTGATCCCGAATATCACGGCGTCGGTGGCCTGGAGGGCCCTGAGGATCGTCCCGTCTCCGCCGACGACGATCACGGTGTCGGCGTTCATCCTGGCGAGCGGGACTCCCGGAACGCCTATCGCCTCCGCGATCTCCGAATCCACGCAGAAATCGGCGCCCGCGTTCCTGAGGAACTCCACCACGCGCGCCGTGGGCCCGACCACATTGGGGATGTGGGCGTTCGCATAGACCCCGTACCTGTGGTGGGTGTCCTTTATCCCGTGCCTCATGACCACATCGAAGACCTCCTTCTCGCCTACGGCGAAGAAGTTGGACCTGTGCTCGAGATCGAACGGCATGTCGAGGACGTTGCCGTCCAGATCGTAGACCTCCCCTCCGGCCTCCCTGAGTATCACGACGCTTGCGGCGATGTCGACGACACGGGCGGAGCGGGTGTATCTCTCGGCCTTCATGAAGTAGCCGTCCGCCTCGCCCTCGGCGACGATCTCCATCTCGAGGGAGGAGCATCCGAGGGAACGGCAGGAACGGACCCTCTTCACCAGGGAGAAGGCGTCGGGATGGGCCCCGTTCCCTGCGTAGATCATCATAAAGAGATCGTCCATGTCGGCCTTCCTGACATGGATGGGGGCGCCGTTCTTGAACGCCCCCTTCCCCTTCTCAGCCCAGATCGAGTCCCCTGTAGCCAGATTGCGCAGGTATCCGAGACGGATGTTCGAAAGGGCGTCCTTGCCGACCGCCAAGGACACGGTGTAGTACGGAAGGCCGGCGATAGCGTTGGATGTCCCGTCTATGGGATCCATGACCAGAACCTCCTCCCCGCCGTTGTCCACATAGCCGATCTCCTCGCTGAGGACGTCGAGGGGGAGCCTGTTCCTCTCGATGTGCATCAGGGCCGCGTTCTCGGCGACCTTGTCGACAGCCGAGGAGCACGTCCCGTCCGCCCCCATGCAGACCTTCTTCCCCCTGGCCTCCGAGGAAGGTATCTTCTCCACGGCCTCCTGGACGGCATCGGCGATGGCCTCCAGGTCCTTCATCGTAATCATGGGGGTGTCAAGGCACTATCCCTTAATACGCACTTCCCGCACCCTTGCCATTTTCTGAACCGATCTGTTCGAGCCCGTCGGCATCGACGGAGGCTGGAAGGAGCCTCGGGCAGGAGTGGCAGGGCGTCTTGCTACGGAGAGTGGCTCTGGAAGACACCCGATTGCACGGTTCAGATTCACCCGAGACTTATCCTCTCGTGCTTCACGAATGGGACCTTTTCCCAGAAGGAGATCGAGTACAGCAGGACCGTGCCCTTCATGTGCATGTAGTACTCCCTTTCGTGGATCTGCGCCAGTCCGGTGGCGGCATCCTTCTCGAGGTCGGCTTCTTTGTCGGACTTCTTGAGCTCGAACACGATCGGAACTATGCCGGGGCGTTTCGGGAC
>ERZ808258.775-NODE-775-length-11072-cov-2.322411_pt1 | contig 11072 bp, 11 predicted proteins | sample MGYA00521280_ERZ808258 | MGnify/ENA primary metagenome ERZ808258 (study PRJEB31516, sample SAMN03275585) | gut metagenome | biome: mammalia-associated habitat; material: feces | host: Papio cynocephalus | place: Kenya | collected 2012-07-19 ...
AGTTGTCGTAAGCACGATAGATTACATGATGTCAGCAACAGAGACAGTTCGAGGAGGCAGATTTCTTCTACCGACTTTGCGTTTGCTCTCGTCAGATTTAGTCATTGATGAGATTGATGATTTTGGAGCTCAGGATTCTTTAGCAATATCCCGGCTTGTTCATCTTGCAGGCATTATGGGACGAAAGGTAATGATTTCTTCAGCAACAATTCCACCCGACCTAGCGTCTGGTCTGTTTAATGCCTATCAAGCAGGCCGTCAATTGTTCACTTCTTTCAAAAAGAAGAAATATTCACGCATCCATTGTCTATGGGTCGATGAGTTTAAATCTATAATAAAAACAATCCCTATTGACAAGAGCACTCTGAAAAATTTTAATGAATTCCACGACAGCTTTGTGTTCTCTAGATCCGCAAGATTAACCAAAGAGATTAACAAACACTTAGCTTATGACATTGAATGTGATTCCATTAAGAAATGTCCGAATTTGTCAGATGTCGAAAAGATTAACGAATATTTCTCTCTTATTAAAAGTCACTGCATAGCATTACATAACAAAAATTGCAAAGAAGACAATACAACAAATAAGCGTGTCTCTTTCGGTTTAATCCGAGTTGCCAATGTTCGGCCTTGTATAGAATTATCCAATTATTTATTAAATACTGACTGGAAAAATTTTGAGATCAAAATAATGGCTTATCATAGCCGAGAAATTTTGCTACTTCGAAGTTGCAAAGAAAATTATCTTGACTCTGTTTTGAGAAGGAAAACTATCAACGGGAAAGAATTAGGCGGTCTCAATGATATAATAGTTAGACAACATTTGGAAAAAACTCCAAAAAAAGACTTACTTTTCATAGTTGTTGCAACTTCGGTAGAAGAGGTGGGGCGCGATCACGATTTCGATTGGGCAATTGTTGAACCTTCCTCGTTCCGATCTATCATTCAATTGGCTGGGCGGGTTCTGAGACATCGTGCTCTCGATTCAGACATAAAAGAACCAAATATCGGTCTACTTGAGTTCAATATAAAAGGGTTACTCGGAAAAAATGTTGCTTTTAATCATCCAGGTTTTGAATCCTCTCCCTCCTTCATACTAAAGACAAAAGACTTGAAATTCTTAGTTCCATGGGATGCGCAAGGATACCTGAAAGTCAATGCCATCCCTCGTATTACAAAGAATACCCCCCTCAGACCCACAGAACAATTAGCCGATTTAGAGCACTCGGTAATTCAATCATTGCTCTGCGATATGTCACAAAAAGGCCCCGGATCCTTGCATGGCTGGACAGTAGAGTCATGGTTTTTAACTGCCTTGCCACAACGAATTCACCCATTTCGAGAAAAAAACTCAGACATTCAATTATGGGCAATTTCAGAACACACAAAGCTTGAATTTTGCGAAAAAGATTCTAAAGGAGAGATCATCCCACGAAGCGAAATTTACGGAATTCAAGTGGAACAACTAACGCAAGAAGCAGAGGAGCATCTATGGTTGAAATTGGACTACAAAACAGAACTAAAGAAACAATCTTCTATCGGTGATATTGATGATCCGAAAAAAATCGCTTTAAAATTCGGTGAAATATTACTAAAAAACATAGATCAAACGAAAATCAATTCCTATTCAATAAAATATATTGAAAACTTGGGACTTCTGTGCGGAGGAAGCTTATGACTAAGAACATAGAAAATTTTTTGAAGCGACGAAAGAATAATTGGTTGAAAACTCATCAACAGAAAGAAGAAGAGGCCGAATCAAAGTTTTCTCCAAAAAGATGGATTGAAGATGCTTCAAAGCGAATAGCACATCTGCATATGGTGTCACATGTTGCGAAACTCACTCACCCCGATGCTAAAGTCTCTCCTTTCATTGCCCAGTGTCGAGCCACGAACGATGGTTACGTCAGAACGGGAAACGTTAAATATCCTTGGGACATTTACGGGAATGCAGCTGATCAGGATGTAGTGGAATTCCTCACTGAGGTGACGTTATCCAATGGCGAAACTATTTTATCTGCAATTGAAAACTCTTCCCCTTTGATTGTAAATTACTTCAACAACTTAGGCATTAATTACAAGTCTTTTCTATCAATCAAAAAAAACGATGATGATTATTATACTAGCTCACTAGTCAAACAAGTATTTTTTCCAATAGAAGGAAACAGCTATCATCTTTTATCAATATTAAACTCAACAGGAATGATGCTTGTTTTAAAGGAACATATCTTTGGCTCACGCAATGATTCATTTAAAAAGAGAGGCGAGTTAAAAAACAATATAACTAATTTTGTTAAATATGATGAATTTTTTGATGTTGCTTCCATAGGCTTTGGGGGAACTAAACCTCAAAATATCAGTAGAATAACAAGTAAAGAACACGGCAAGTTTTACCTTCTATCGTCCTTGCCTCCACAAACATTTAACAATTACATTAAAAATGTATCTTCAAACTTTTTTTCTCAGGCTATTTTTGCTAAGGATGAATATTTCAAATATGATTTCTTTACTTTACACAGTTTAATCGAATCAAGACAAATAAACGATGAAATTCGTCGTGAGATATGCAGTTGTATAGAAGTTTTAACAGATAAAATATTACTTAGGGCGCAGGCCTATCAAAATTTACCTGCCGGATGGTCTGATAAGGCAGGAAATCGTTTGCCGTTATGGCAAAAATATTGGCTAGACCGAAACTATCGGGAAAAAAAAGAAGCAGAAATTCAGTGGCAAACTGAAGTAATTCATCAAATTACACAGTGGCTTATTCATGGGTATGAAGTTGTAGTAAGACCACATGACAAATTGGGAGACTCGGAAATGCGCTGGATAGAAAAAATACTGAAAAATCAGAAGGAGTTTTTATGAATCATAGTTACCTTTTACTCCCTCATATAAAAATTCAGAATGCCAATGCACTTAGTAGCTCACTAACAGTCGGCTTTCCTGCTGTAACGGCCTTTTTGGGATTTGCACATCTTCTTGAAAGATTGTTAATTCAAAACGGTTTTGATGTTCATATACCAAAACTTGCGATTTGTGTTCATGATTTTTCTCTCCGATGGTATAAGGAATCACAATACGACTTCTACTCTTTTATAGTGACAGCAAATCCACTTAATAAGAAAGGAGACCGCCCTTCTTTTATTGAGGAACCTCGATGCTATATGGATGTATCAATACTTCTTGAGACATCTAACTCACTCTCGGATGACGCCATTCGCTTCATTCAGCAAACAATAAAAACCTTGAAATTGGCTTCCGGCGACGTGCTAGACACGGGAAATGCTTTTTACTTTCCAAGTGAAACTCTAAGTGATAAGGAATTTCTTCGCTTAAAAAGGAAAGTAATGCCTGGCTACTGGTTGTTGGAGCGATCGGATTTAGTCCGAGAGGGAATGCTTCGAGGCCTAGATGCCATGCAGGCGTTACTTCAAGTATTGAAAACGACTTGTACCATAACCAAACATAACTGTGAGGAAGAAAAAAACTGGAAAAAAACAACACCGGGCTGGATTATTCCGATTGCTGTTGGATATCAAGGGTTGACGCCTTGTCATTACGCTATCAACCAACGAGATGTATCTAAGAAACATAGGTTCGCCGAATCTATTGTTACGCTAGGAGAATTCAAAATGGCTCATCGAATCTCCTCGCTCAACGAAATCCTTTGGAGGTATCAGTATCTACCAAAGGAAAACTTATATCTTTGTAAAACAAAATATTAAACGGAGTTAATCATGGCAAACAAGACTGCAAAGGGATCTTTCCCAACCGTACTGTCATTTGAAAAAAAATTAGTCCCCTCCGACGGCTTTTTTTATGGGACGACATGGCAAGAACGCGATCACATAGCGCGCCCCCTTTACCTGATAGAAAAGTCTGTTCGAGGAACAGTATCAAACAGATTGCAATCAGTAAGTAAATTAAGTGCACAAATTGATCAACCTAATTTACAACGCATTGATTGTTGTTCACTGAGTGAGAATCAGGATACCCTTAAGCTCTCTTTCTCCTTAAAGGTGCTAGGAGGCATTGACAGACCTTGCTCTTGCAACAACGAAGAATTCATAGCTACTTTTAGACAACGTATTGACGATTACACTCAGCGAACCAATTTCATGGATTTAGCAAAACGTTATGCAATGAACATTGCAAACGGAAGATTTTTCTGGCGAAATCGGATCGGCGCAAAAAACATAGAAGTCGTTGTTAAAACAGATACAAACGAGAAGTTCACGTTTAATGCCTTTGACATTCCTCTGAATGTTGAAAAAGACTGTCAAAACGGCGAGCTATCCAAGTTGACTGATTCGATTGCAAAAGCACTCAGAGGAGAACGAAAATATCTACTGTTAAATATTGATGGTTATGCTCAGGTCGGAAAAGCTCAGGAAGTTTATCCTAGTCAGGAATTAGTTCTAGATAAAAACAACGAAAAAAGCAATAAAAAAAGTAAAGTTTTATTTTCTGTTGATTCCATTGCTGCGATGCATTCACAAAAAATGCTCTTCGCACTATCGATACGTGGTATCCAAAATTTGGTGAAGAACAATTCGCCATCGCTGTTGAACCTTATGGTACTGTGACAAATATGGGGATTGTCTACAGACCACCAGCCGGAGCCGATAGTAAAGACTTTTACTCACTATTTGAAAATTACATTCAAAAAAATGACTTGTCGCCGCAAGAAGAGAACTATGTGATAGCCGTTCTTATACGTGGTGGTGTCTTTGGGAAGAGTAAAGATGACTGAATTTTCTCACTATCAAGAAGTAACTCTCATCGAGCAACCCGAAATATCTTTAGGGGTTATTTGGCAAAAGTTCTACATGCAACTACATTTAGCTTTAGCTGATTATCGAACTCGGAATGGGATTTGCAGCATCGGAGTGTCTTTTCCAGAATATCAGAGTGAACGATTTCCGTTAGGAACCAAGCTACGTATCTTTGGTACCTCAAAGGAGGCATTAGAAGAATTTAATCTAATGGGTTGGATATCCCAGCTTGGGGATTATGTGCATATCACAAAATTTCCACGTGAAATTCCATGGAAAGGCGTAACTAGTTATGCCATTTTTTCACGAAAAGAGGTGAAGACAAATCCTGACAGACTGGCAAGGCGCCGAATAAAAAGAAATCCTTCGATACCTTTTGAGGAAGCTCTGTACCATGCTCAAAAAATTGTAAAAAAATGCCATTTACCCTACGTGAATATGAGGAGTCTTACCTCGAAACGTGACTTTAAACTTTTTATCGAAAAAAATGAGGTTGAAAAGCTAGATGTGCAATTGGATTTTTCTTCCTACGGTCTAAGCAAGGGATCTGCAGTACCAATTTTTTGATGTAACAAAAAAACTATTTAAAAACAATACAGTATGTGTGCACAAAAAAGAAAGCTAATTTTGAGACAATCACTCTAATTGATTGAATACAGCTGTTTTTCTTATGGGTTTGCGCCGTTGACTGCCGCGTAGGCAGTTTAGAAAGTCAAGCCCACATACCACGAACGAAACTCGGCGTTGACTGCCGCGTAGGCAGTTTAGAAACGGTCGCGCGGAAGGGCAGGGGCTTGCGTGTCGTTGACTGCCGCGTAGGCAGTTTAGAAATAATAGTATCTCTAATAGTTTCTCTCTGTGACGTTGACTGCCGCGTAGGCAGTTTAGAAATTATGCGACATTCTGCCGTCTTCAACGGCTTGGTTGACTGCCGCGTAGGCAGTTTAGAAATAATGAGGGTCTCAAAGGGGAACACTCCCTAAGTTGACTGCCGCGTAGGCAGTTTAGAAAAAATGCCTCCATACACGAGACACTTAAACAGCGTTGACTGCCGCGTAGGCAGTTTAGAAATCAGCAAGCTTTCGACTGATGTCCCTGCCAAGGTTGACTGCCGCGTAGGCAGTTTAGAAAACGAAAAGAGAATGGGCAATTCACGGTCAAAGGTTGACTGCCGCGTAGGCAGTTTAGAAAATTACCTTCGAAGTTTGCTCCTTTAAGGTAATGTTGACTGCCGCGTAGGCAGTTTAGAAATGCGTACTGCATCCGCTCGACGTGCCCCTGCCGGTTGACTGCCGCGTAGGCAGTTTAGAAAAAAGTCACGACGACCTCCAGGCGGCTAAGCTAGTTGACTGCCGCGTAGGCAGTTTAGAAAAAGAACGCTATCGGAACGCTTGCGAGCCTAAAGTTGACTGCCGCGTAGGCAGTTTAGAAAGTAACTCAGAAGCCTTTGCACGCATAACTCTTCGTTGACTGCCGCGTAGGCAGTTTAGAAATCTAACTCAAGCGGCACTTCCTGCGCTTCGGGGTTGACTGCCGCGTAGGCAGTTTAGAAAACAGGCGCTCCCACATACCCGCCTGACGGGGATGTTGACTGCCGCGTAGGCAGTTTAGAAATCGATGATGCGCTTCTGGTACGGACGCGGAACGTTGACTGCCGCGTAGGCAGTTTAGAAATTCGGTTTGATATAACCGTTTCCTGGGTTGGTGTTGACTGCCGCGTAGGCAGTTTAGAAAGTGTATTGCAAGCCGTTCAGCCACACCTGAAGGTTGACTGCCGCGTAGGCAGTTTAGAAATCTCGCATCCCACCGATCGAGCAATTCTTTGGGTTGACTGCCGCGTAGGCAGTTTAGAAATGCCTGTCGGCACGGAAGTCGTGATTGTCAAATGTTGACTGCCGCGTAGGCAGTTTAGAAATACATTCGGATATACACTAATGAAGGCTTCAAGTTGACTGCCGCGTAGGCAGTTTAGAAACTGTATGTCGGCCACACGCACGACATTTTTTTGTTGACTGCCGCGTAGGCAGTTTAGAAATGGCACAATCAGCACCATAAAGACATAAATAGGTTGACTGCCGCGTAGGCAGTTTAGAAAAAAAGTACAGAGCGCCTTCGTCGGACACATAGGTTGACTGCCGCGTAGGCAGTTTAGAAACGAAACAGCCAGACCATCGGGAGCGCGTCGCTGTTGACTGCCGCGTAGGCAGTTTAGAAAATTTGGTCAGGGGCGACGCGCATCGGAGGGTAGTTGACTGCCGCGTAGGCAGTTTAGAAATGATTCCGGACGGGCTCAAGAAGGTGTTTAACGTTGACTGCCGCGTAGGCAGTTTAGAAACTTTTTGATAGCGTCCAACTCGGCCGCGCAGGAGTTGACTGCCGCGTAGGCAGTTTAGAAAATTTATTTGAAGATCTTCGCTTCAAAATCATTGTTGACTGCCGCGTAGGCAGTTTAGAAATCAGATGCGTTTTCTGACGCTGAATAGTTTGTGTTGACTGCCGCGTAGGCAGTTTAGAAACGCATCAAACATTGCTCACCTCAATTGTCAAAGTTGACTGCCGCGTAGGCAGTTTAGAAATGTCAAGCAAATTGTCGCGCTCAACACGATTAGTTGACTGCCGCGTAGGCAGTTTAGAAATCCCAAAAGCTTGTTCACGAGGGCACTTTTAGGTTGACTGCCGCGTAGGCAGTTTAGAAATTCAGCTCGAGCTGACGATACTGCGCGATAAGGTTGACTGCCGCGTAGGCAGTTTAGAAAATACGGGGGAACTCCCCCTTCGGCAATGGCCGGTTGACTGCCGCGTAGGCAGTTTAGAAACTTGAAATCCCTGGCGGAAAATGGGGCGGTGCGTTGACTGCCGCGTAGGCAGTTTAGAAATGTTCGTATATTGTTGTATTCATACTAGGGTAGTTGACTGCCGCGTAGGCAGTTTAGAAAACGCGATGAGGGCGTAGGCCGGCGGTTGTACTGTTGACTGCCGCGTAGGCAGGTTAGAAACTAGAAAGCAGAGACAGGGAATAGCACCCAATGTTGACTGCCGCGTAGGCAGTTTAGAAATTAACGGGGTAATAACCGCCCGAAACCGTGATGTTGACTGCCGCGTAGGCAGTTTAGAAAAATCCACGCGGTCTCTCATGCGATTTCTCCTTGTTGACTGCCGCGTAGGCAGTTTAGAAAATGCCTTCCGTCACGCCGTCTGTGTGGCCGTAGGTTGACTGCCGCGTAGGCAGTTTAGATCTAAATTAGTCCAGACGGGCCCGTAGAACTGGTTTTTCAGACAAAAATTTCTGAAAAATCAGTTATTTTTTGCTTGACACATACGTATTCAAATGACTTACAGGCTTTGTAACGCATTACAACGAAGAACACCGCCACAGCGGCATTCGTATGGTGACGCCCGGATCGCGATTCCGCTAGGAGGACAAAGACATCCTTCTGCGGCGCGAGAGCGTTATCAAAAGAGCACAAGCCGAGCATCCGGAAAGGTGGATTCAGGGGAAAACCCTGTGCTGTGATCCTATCGAAGTCGTATGGTGAAGCGCGCGGAGCAAGCGAGGGACTGAGCCCCTTAATGAGTATTAAATTTTGTAAAATCGGCGGAAAACTACCTTGACAAACAGCGTGCATTATGATGATTTTTTCCATTTGCGATTGCATTTATCTCGAACGAATAGATGCCAAGCCCGATGCCGACATGCTGGCCTTTCTTTTGCCTGATGTCATTCATCGTGCCGAAAGTTTTTTAAGTTCGAAACGGCAGGCTGATTTTCTTTGGACTCGTCTTTTGTTGGTGGCTTTAGCCAAAGCCCGTGGCCTTCATGCGCAATTTCGAGAAAACCCGCCTTACTCACCGATTGTTCTATCCGACGCTCCTCTTTATTCCACGATTTCACATACGGCAACGTTTGTCGGTGCGGCTCTTGCAACAAAGCCGGTTGCGATTGATTTGGAAGTTTTGCGACCCGAACGTCCGCTTGAAGCGATTTCCGAACGCTGTTTCGGGCGGGATTTTTTATCCCGTTTCCCACCGGAAGAAAAAGTGTCAGCCTTTTACAAAGCCTGGGGTGCGCACGAATGTGCCGTGAAACTTAACGGTAAACTCATCGTCGACGGTAGCGATGTGCGCATTCGAATGCCGGATAACCGCGGCGTTCAGATTGTTCATGCACCGATCGGAAAAAAGACGCTTTTTACGCAGGCTCTGGACGCTGACTTTCGAGCCGTTGACCCGGTCCCCGTATCAAAAGAAATTCTCGCGCAGATGCTTGCGTCTTAACGGAGAGATCGGAAAAACGGCACGAAAAGACAGGGAGCCTCTTTTTTTCCGAATTAAGAACGACCTTCGCAAAAGAATTCGGTTTGCCCTTAGCCGGGGTGCCGAACGGCGAGAAAAAAGTCTCGCGTTTTCTTCCGCGGGCGGACGCACTTTAAAAAAATCCGATTAAAGGTCTTTAGCGTAGGTATCTTTCACTGCCAGGCGTCGCCAGTAACGCCGGACGAATCGAAAAAGCCAGAAAAGAGCCCCGGCGGTCAGAAGGCCGCCGATAACCGCAAGCCAGAATGAGTACGGGTAGAGAAAATAAATCACCGCGACGCCGGCTACAAGGGGAATTCCTTCCATCCATGTCAGACCGACTTTTTTGGGGACTTCGGTCTTGGCGCCGGCAAGTTCCGAAATTTCAATGATGCGCGTTGCACTTTCGTCTTCCGTAACGGCCCCATGCTTTTGCGGCAAGGGCACGTTACGTTCTTCGAGAATGTGCTTAATTGCCTCATCTTCCGTGTCCGTGTGTTCTTTTCCGTATAAGTCAAGAAGTTCCGTGTCGGACAGCGCGTTTAACTGACTTAAACGTTTGCGGAAATGTTTTTTATTATCAATCATTCGTCTGTCCTTTCCAGTAAAACGGTCACTTGTGCGGATATCCCCTCTCCTCGTCCTTCAAATCCCATTTTTTCGTTGGTTTTGGGTTTGACACTGACGACCGAGGCATCCGCACCCAGGGCTTCGGCCAAGGTTGCCTCAATTTTAGCTACATAAGGATTGATTTTCGGTGCCTCGGTTATAAGGACTGCATCAAGGTTGACAAGGTGCCAACCGGCTTGACCGGTTCGCCTGACGACTTCTTTAAGCAATTGAACGGAGTCGGCACCTAGGTAGGCCGGGTCTGTATCGGGAAACAGGCGTCCGATATTGCCCAAATGCGCCGCACCCAAAAGTGCGTCGATGACCGCGTGCGTCAGAACGTCGGCATCGCTGTGACCGACCAATCCTTTTTCGTAGGGAATTTCCACTCCCCCGAGAATGAGTTTACGACCGACGGCAAACCGGTGCGAGTCATATCCGAGTCCGATACGAGTTGTCGGCATATTGTTTCCTAAGAGTCGTTGCGCAAGGTGTAAATCCGCCGGTTCCGTGATTTTAAAGTTCATCGGGGATCCGTATACAACATGCACCTGTCCGCCCACAGAGCGTACGGCACTTGATTCATCAGTCGCATCCGTGTTTTTCGATAAGGCGCTAAGCAGTGTCTTCATGGCAAAGACCTGCGGCGTCGCAATGCGCACAAGTCCGCTTCTTTCAATGTCTTGAGTGATTTTTCCGTCTTTGTTCACACGTTTGACCGTATCGGGAAGCCTTACGGCAAGAACGGCACCTGCTGCGCCCTTTTTCATTGCGAGCAAGGCCGCGTCTTTGAGTTTTCGTACGTCATCGGGTAAAACAAGAGCACGGGCTGCATCGTGCACGAAAACGAGTGTATCGGGCGGAAATGTGTCTTTGAGCGCCGAAAGTGTCTTGTAAACCGTTTCTTCACGTGTCGTCCCGCCTGTTGTCAGGATCCTTGCCCCGGAAAGCTGTTGAGAGGCAATGAGCGCATCGTTCGCTTGGACGGCAACGACAACGGTTGCTTCGGGAAGGGCTTGTTGCATGGCTTTGACTGAGACTTCAAGGACAGAGCCGAATGCTTTTCCGAGTAACAGATATTGCTTAGGAACGGAACTGGCCATGCGAGTTCCGGCGCCGGCGGCCGGAATAATTACGAGGACGGAAGTATCACCTGGTGCCATTGATTTTCTTTCACAAAGGAGTTCATCGCGATTTTAACGGAACCGGACGATTCGAAATGCATGTTTTTTCGTTTTCAGTCTATGCAGCTTTTATCAAAAACCGGACCCGAAGCGGCCCTCGGAGAGGTCGTTCGGAAAAACTGTTGCAATCACGCCCACGTATGAAGAGCCCTTTGCCTTGATAGAAATGTCGGCTTGACCTGCGACTTTAGTCGCGGGTCAAGCCGAC
>ERZ808258.778-NODE-778-length-11052-cov-3.669546_pt1 | contig 11052 bp, 10 predicted proteins | sample MGYA00521280_ERZ808258 | MGnify/ENA primary metagenome ERZ808258 (study PRJEB31516, sample SAMN03275585) | gut metagenome | biome: mammalia-associated habitat; material: feces | host: Papio cynocephalus | place: Kenya | collected 2012-07-19 ...
CGTGGAAACCGACAAGCGATTCTATAGCCTGTTGGGACGGAAAAGCAGCATATCCGCTCTCGCCGAATTTCGGCGTTTCGTTCAGCGACCGTATCGAAATGTTGGAACCGGATTTTCCTCTCCCCGTCATTCAGCTCGACTTCGATGCGGATATCCCGTGGGTGCTCGAAAAGGAAAACAGCTATATTGACGAATAGTGAGGCGAAAAAATGAGCAAATACAACGAACTTTGGGAATATGTCAAGAACAGCGGCGCGCAGTCGCTGAAGCTCACTTTTGACGAAATACAGAATATCGCCGGCGTGCCGATAGACCACTCGTTCCTGAACTTCAAAAAGGAGCTCACAAACTACGGCTATCGGGTCGGAAAAATCTCGATGAAAGAAAAGTCCGTGAGTTTTGAGAAGGAATAAAATTGCGCAGATTTCGCGGGCGAATGATATCCCCCGATATCGCGAGCCTTTCCACTGCTCACTTTTACTTGCAACAAAAAATCCTACCCATCCCGGGTAGGATTTTTGCTTTGCTTTATATTTTATTCTGCCTCTTCGATGAGCCCGTAGTAGCGCGCGAACCAGTAGGGGTGGGTGTAGTTCGTGCACGCCATGAGGTACATTCCGTGGTCGTCGCCCGTGCCGGGAAACATCGTGAACGCCGTCGGGTCGTCCGATTTAGTGAACAGGCGCTCGGCTTCGCCGGCGATGCCGGAGTCAGCGACGAAGCGGTTGCTGTCGTTGTTGGCTATGCGTCTCTCGTGCGCCGGGAGCGGATAATAGAGCTGCGGGATCATGCCGACCTCTGTCGGGCGCATATCCCAGTCGAGATCGCGCCAGCTGTTGTAGAGCGTCCAGAGAATTTGATCCATCGGGTAGTCCGCAAGCTCGTCTACAGAAGTCTCAATGTCGCACTGCTCACCCGTGCACGCGCCGTAGACGAAGTTGAAGAACGCGTTGTGCTCTGCCTTTTCGTCGTCCCAGTGATGCGTCAGACCCATGGCGAACACGGAGCGCAGCTTCGGGTCTTCAACATAGCGCATGAGCAGCGATATCATGAGGAAATCGTGGTTGTCGTCAATGTGGAGCAGGTGACCGTCAAGGATTTTGTACTGCATGAGGTTCATGGCAAAGTGCTTGTCCTTGATGAGATATTCGAATGCGTCTTCGTATCTCTGCTCGCCGGTGATATGATATCCCGCCTTGAGGAAGGTCAGAATCTGAAGCGAGTTTGTGCCTTTTTCGTATATCCACTTGTGGTCGTTGTTGAGCAGATCGGGATCCCAGTTCGCCCATGTGGTCGGTACGCCGTCGGTGTCAACGAGTCTGAACTTGTTGTCGAGAATATGGTCGAGAATCTTTTTGACAACTGAGGCTATCAGCTTCTTTTCCTCGTCGTCCGCGACGAGATCGAAGTAGTTCGAGTATGCGTAGAAATGACCGACCATCTCGTCGGACGAGGTCTCGCCGAGCCACTCGAGCTCGTTGCCGTCCTTGTCGGCGGTGTGGTGCCATTCGTGGCGCACGCCCGTGCCGTAGCCGGCTTCGTCGATGTATCTTATCGAGCGGGCGGTGAAGCCCTCAATGCCCGTTATCTCAGTGAGCTTTATCATCGCGAGCAGCGAGCGGTGAGCCGCGGCGCGAACCTCCGGGTCCTTTGTGCAGGCATATTCAAAGCACAGCGCGCCGAGATAGAGCCCCGTCCAGAGTCCGTCGTTGTCGCCGGTGCAGACATAGCCCTCATTTTCGGACACAACGCCCTCATGCTCAAGCGCGCGCTCGAGCACAAAGCCGTCTTTGCGGACGTTGTATTTCTCGCTGAATGCGCGAAGTCTCTTTGCCTTCTCTTCGAGCGTCATCATCTCGGTTTTGAAAACGCTGATGCCGCCGGATGCGGTGGAGACGCAGAAGCTGCCGTCGGGCGAGAGAACGATGCCGGTCGCGTGCATGTCGGGCAGCCAGCGCTTGTAGCCGTAATATGAGAGCTTGCCGTTGTGGAGGATTATGAGACCGCAGGAGGTCGTGAAGTATCTTCTGCCCTCGCTGTCGGTCACCATGCCGGTTATCTCGCCCTTGGGCAGGCCGGTTATCTTCGAATTGTCAAGCCAGTAGCTGTTGTCGTCGTAGACGCAGATGCCCTTGTCCGTGCCTATCCAGACATCGCCCGCGGGGTCAATGTCGAGGCAGGATATGTTGTTGCTGAGTATTCCGGTCACGCCCTCCATGAGCTCTGACCAGTGCCATCTCTTGCCGACGAGCGCATGGAGACCGTCGCTCTCGGTTCCGACATAGACTTTGTTGTTGCCGAAAACGGCGATGCAGCTGCCCTTGCCGGGCACGCCGATTTTAAGATCGTGTTCTTTAGCCCCCTGCGGGAAGCGGTAGAGAACGGTCTTTGTGAGAATCCATGTGACATTGTCGCAGTCCTGCTTCATCGCGACGGCATCGGACGAGAACTCGCGGGAGGCTATAATTTTTTTGCCGCTGAGCTCGATTATACTCTTGCCCGTGCCGACGAAGATATGCCCGTCGTTCGCGCAGAAGAGCATGGATATCGGCGCGTTTTCAATGCCGATATCGACTGCGGTTATCTTCTTTCCGTCTATCTTCGAAAGACCTCTGTCCGTTCCGACATAGAGGCAGTTGTCCGCGCCGTAGCAGAGCGCGGTTATGTTGTCCGACGCGAGACCGTCGGCGGAGGTGAATACCGTTCTCGTCAGCTGGGGAAACTTTCCGAGTCGGCATACCATACTGCGTTTTTTCATTTATCTGCTCCTTTTGTAAAAAAATCAAAGCCGCATCGGGCGGCATAAATATCAATAATAATTATATCGAAATTCGTAGTTTTTTCAAGAGCAAATGCAACAATTGGCCTTTTTCTATTGCATTTTTGTGCATTGTGGAGTAAGATATCAGCGTTGGAAAAAACAATATTCGGAAGGTGGAAACAATGTTTACTGATAAGCCCGAGAGCTACAGGGGAGTTTATTCCCTTCTACTCACCCCGTTCAAAGAGGATAAGTCTATAGATTACGATGTCTACGCGCAGTATGTCGAGTGGCAGGTCGAGAGAGGAACCCATCATCTGTTCTCAGTCTGCGGCAGCTCCGAGATGACGGCGCTCACCCCCGAGGAGAGAGTCAAGTGCGCGACTATCGCCGCAAAGCACTCCGGCAGCGCAGAGGTCGTCGCAACTGCGAACCTTGAGCCGACATGGCATATGCAGGTCGAAGAGGTCAAGCGCATGGAGCAGACCGGCGTTGACGGACTCGTTTTCGTCTCAAAGGGCTATGCCGACAGCGACGAGAGACTTGTCGAATATCTCAGCGAGCTCGCGGGATATACTACTCTGCCGATAATTCTCTATGAGTTCCCGGGAATGCAGCCGTGCAATATGTCCGGCAAGGCATACGGCGAGCTGGTCAAGACCGGCAGATTCCACGGAATAAAGGACACCACCTGCACCATGGCTGGAATAAAGGACAAAATCGCCGTTCAGGGCGATTCCGCAGTGCTCCAGGCGAACATCCCGCTGCTGTTTGACGCATATATGGCGGGCGCGCGCGGCGTGTGCGCAACACCGACCTCCTGCGGCGCAAATCTGTTCCGCAAGATGTATGACGAGTTCTTTGTCGAGAAGGACATAGCCAAGGCGAGAGAGACTTTCAACGAGATAATCCTGCTCGACAACGCTATCGACAGCGGCTTCAACGCGAGCGCAAAGTATCTCGTCAGCCTGCAGGGTATCCCGATGACGACCGTCACCAGAACCGGTTCGAGCGTCAACGAGGCGAGAAGACGCAGCATCGAGGCATATTACGAATACGCAAAAGAGCACGGTATGCTCAAATAATTAAAATACATAGCGGCACTCTCAATCGGGAGTGCCGTTTTTCATATTTGCAGCGTATAAATATTTTTTGTTGCGGGATATGCCGAAACAGCCCATCGCAGCAGCTTCGTCCGAAGCGCCGCGGTGGGCGTGATTTTATAATAATTCTGCTGTTTTACAATAAATATATCACAGATACGGTCTGAGTCCGCTGAGAAGATCCTCTTCTATGCCGATTAGGCGGCGCGCCGTGCTGCGCGAAGAGCCGTCCGCACCTTTATATTCGTTGAGGTAGCGGGTCAGGCTCTTTATGCCCATGTCGCACCCGTCGGTCATCAGCCCTGCAACCGTCCTGTCCGAGTCGTTCATGCCGAGCTTGACGTTGGTTTTTATCCACGACATGCTCTTCGCCATTATCCCCGGGTCTTTGCCGTCGTCGCCGAGCGACGCCAGCTGTTCTTTTATTGTTCCGCCGAGCTGGCTGTGCTCCTCTTTGCTCTTTTTGAGCAGGTTTTTGAGATCCTCGTCCTTTATGTGTCCGCTCACTTCGTCAATGCTGCCGACCGCCATCTTTATTCCGCTGTCGCATTCGCGCAGCAGCTCAAGTGTGTCTTTGCTCATTTTATGCACCCTTTCTGTTCTTTTTCGCTGTATAGTGTGCCCGGAATGCAGCGAATTATTATATATTGTATAAAGAACGAATATAATATATAGTGCACAAAAATCGATAAAAAATTATGGAAATTATGGAAATATAAAATAAAGTTTATTCTCTTGACAAACGAATAAACATAAAGTAAACTTGAATCGTAGCATGGCAGAGGATGCTCTGCCGAAAGATGAAAGGAGACAAACTATGAAGAGGATTATTGCTATCCTGCTCGCGCTGATAATGATATTTGCATTTGCGGCATGTAAGGGCAAGGACGACAAGAACGACAACACGACGGCTGAGAGCTCGCAGGACGCGAACGCAGACGTTCAGGACACCCAGGCGGGCGACGCGGAGAGCAACGCGGCAGAGAGCACCGCTGATGACAGCACGGCAGTTGCACCCTCCGAGGGCGGCAGCGAGGCGGCTACTCAGGGTCAGCAGAGCGGTTCTCAGGGCGGCCAGCAGGGCAACAAGCCCGCAGCGGAGATAAAGGCTCCCGTCAACGGCAGCAAGGCTGAGATCGTTGCGTTCTTCAACAAGTACGCTTCGGCTATGAAGAGCTACACCGGCAAGGTCTCTGTCAAGAGAGTCCAGGGAACTACCTCGAAGATCAACAGCATCAGCGGCGGTTCGGCTATCGCGGGCATCGCAGAGCCCCTGCTTCCCAACGATTATCCCAAGACCGACAACAAGACCTTCAACGGCGGCAAGGCTTCCGACGGCACAACTCTTGCAAGCTTCCTGCCCGCGGCAAAGCGCGCTTCCTATAATGTCGATCCCGCAGGCGTCAAGTCTGCTTCCTGCGTCAAGCAGGGCAGCGGCTGGAAGGTCAGCATAACTCTCGTTACCGAGAGCGGCGAGGGACTTACATATGTTCCCAAGTATCACGGCTCCTGCTTCGACACTCTTTCGCTGACGAAGGATTCCTTCGGACCGTTTGAGCCTGTCAGCACCAAGGTCAACTATCAGAGCGGCACATTCACTTTCGTGCTCAATGCGGACGGCACTCTTGCGAGCATCAATGTCAGCGAGCCCGCGAACGTTATCTGCAAGCTCAAGAAGGGCATCTCCATCGACGCTGATTTCACCGGCACATGGCAGCAGCAGTACACTTTCGTTTATTAATAGGAATTTCATAAAGACATGGGTCTGCCGATTAGCTCGGCAGACCTTTTCTGCTTTTAATGCCGTATAATTTTTTCATAAATATATTGACTTTTGCCCGCAAAGAGATATAATTAAGCCACAACCAATGGGGAGTAGCTATGGTGTTACCCATCCGCCTGTCACCAACCGCACAGGAGCTGTGCTGGCAGCGGACATTGGCGGCGTTGGCCGTGAATGAAGCAAGACCTTTGGCAGACTGATTCTGCCGAAGGTCTTTTTTGCGGGATACGAGGTGAATTATGAGAAAGCTGTTAAAAAGAATGTCATCTGCAAGAATAATTGCGCTCGGTTTTGCAGCCGCGATATTTATAGGCTCGGGTCTGCTGATGCTGCCGTGCAGCGTTCGAAACGGTGTAGACTTAAAATACATAGACGCGCTGTACACTTCAACAAGCGCGGTCTGCGTGACCGGGCTGATAGCCGTTGATGCCGGAGATACATTCACTCCGTTCGGTCAGTTTATTCTGGGCGCACTTATCCAGATAGGCGGTCTCGGGGTCACATCGATGGGAGCGGGAGTTATTCTGGCTGTCGGAAAGAGGATAAATCTGAAAGGTCGGCGTGTTTTGCGCGATGCGATGAATCTCGACTCAGGCAAGGGAATAGTAAAATTTATAAAGAGCGTGTTTTTGACTACGGCGGCATTTGAGCTTGTCGGCGCTGCGCTGAGTTTCATTGTTTTTGTGCGTGATTATCCTCCGCTGAAAGCTCTCGGTATAAGCCTTTTTCATTCGGTGGCCGCGTTTAATAACTCCGGATTTGACATTCTCGGAAATTTTCAGAGCCTCACGGCTTACAAGGATGATGTTTTTTTAAATCTCGTGACTTGCTTTTTGATATTTTTCGGGGGAATAGGATTTCTTGTTATCCGCGAAATTGTTGAAAAGCGTTTTCGCTGGCGAAAATTTTCAATGCACACCAAAGTCGTGCTCACAATGAGCATTGTGCTGACAGTTGGCGGCGCGGCGATTTTCAGAATTACAGAGAATATGCCGTGGATAGGTGCTCTGTTCAACAGCGTTACCGCGAGGACTGCGGGATTTTCAACATATCCGCTCGGCGAGTTTTCCAACGCCGGTCTGCTCGTTATGATATTTCTTATGTTTGTCGGCGCGTCTCCCGGCTCCACCGGCGGCGGAATAAAGACGAGCACTTTGTTTGCGCTTATTCAGGGAATAAAAACCGCCGCGACCAATACGGCGGGAAAGGCTTTTCACTATTCTGTGCCGCGCGGTGTGTTCCGCAAAGCGTCAGCCATAACCGTTATGGGAATCGGAGCGGTAGCGATCGGGACATTTTTCATGACCGCGTTTGAGCCGGATATACCCATAAGAGACGCACTGTTCGAAGTAACGAGCGCATTCGGTACAGTCGGACTTTCTACCGGAATAACTGCGAGCCTCGGCACTGCGAGCAAGCTGCTGTCAATCATAATTATGTATATAGGACGCCTCGGACCGCTGACAATAGCGACGCTCTGGTATTTCACAAACGGAGAGAGAACAAGATATCCCGACGGAAATATCGCCATCGGATAAGAACGGAGGATAAAAGATGTTTAAAAAATCCAAAAGCGACAGGAACACTTACGGAATAATCGGTCTCGGGCGATTCGGCTCTGCTTTGGCAATAGAGCTTGCAAAGTCCGGCGCGGAGCCGCTCGTGATTGACGGAAATGAAGAAAAGGTGCGCGAGATGCGCGAATATACGGAAAATGCTTTTGTTGTCAACAGCTTTGACAAAAAGACGCTTTCGGAAACCGGAATTCAAAACTGCGATGTAGCCGTGGTCTGTATCGGAGAGAAGATGGATACCTCGATTTTGACTACTCTCAACGTTGTCTCTCTCGGTGTGCCGACCGTCATATCAAAGGCGACGAGTGCCGAGCACGGAGAGATACTCAAAAAACTCGGAGCCGAGGTCGTTTATCCCGAGAGGGATATGGCAGTCAGACTCGCCCACAAGCTGGAAACCCCCAATATGCTGGACTTTGTTCAGTTGAGCCGAAAATTGAATCTCCTCAAGCTTGAGGTTCCGCATAAGATCGTCGGAATGACGATAATGTCCGCCGATATGCGGGGAAGGTTCGGAGTAAACATAATCGCTATAGAAAACAACGGAAATTTGACAGACAATGTACATCCCGATTATATGTTCCGTGAGGGCGATATTCTCTACGCTGTCGGCAGCGAAAAAAGTATGACGCGCCTGTCCGAATGGATGGATGAGACGAGATAAAGCTACGGGCACTGTGAAACCGGTGCCCGTAAGTTTATGCGGTTTTTAAGTGCCATGTTTAATGACTGTTGAGGTATTCTTACGCGGCTTGATAATCAAGCGTGTCAAGCTCATTTTTACTATTTGTAGTAGTTAATGAGCAATTCTTCGAACCTCTCTGCCGGATAAAAATACTCCGTCTTGCCATCGATTTTATCTGTTACTAGATACTCTCTATTGATTTCCCTGTTCAAAATTATTGTCTTTAGGATGCCGTTTTCAATGAAATCATATAAGCGATAGCCGTCTTCAAGATATACGCTTTGAAAACGGTTCATTGTAGAAATTGTTTTTCGGTCTGTAAGCTTGGCAAAACATACTAACGGATGTTCCTTGAAGAGTCGCTTTAACAGAGCTGTCATCCTTTTATTGTCCGAATATATGTCCAATAAATATTTTGCAACCAAATCTCCGACAATCTCCAAGTCTGCTTTCTTTATGTCTACAAGCACAATTGTAAATTTGCTCGCAAAGTTACAAATTTGAATACATTTTCGATGGTCGAAATAAAATAGCTTTGCGCCCCATTCCAGCAGCCTGTCATTCTTTTCGCGGTTATATACGGCTAAGGCTATTTGCCTCATAAACGGATCTTGAAGGTTTTCAGGCATTTTTATTCCGTATCTGTCTACTGTTTGTTTTGTTGCGTATATGATCATGTGCTCAACTCCCGCCTTTTTAATTAATATCAAATGCTGTACTTAGTCAGCTTCGCCACCGTCTCCACATGCGCCGTCCTCGGGAACAGATCGACGGGTGTTGCCTCTTCGACTTCGTAGCCCAGTTCTTTGAACACGGCGCAGTCGCGCGCGAGCGTCGCTGGGTCGCAGGAGACATACACTACCCTGTCGGGAGCCATGCCTGCGGCGGCTTTTATCGTCTGCTCCGAGCAGCCCTTGCGCGGCGGGTCGAGGACTATCACCTCCGGGCGCTTGCCCTCGCCGAGAAGCTTTTCTGCGGCTTCGCCCGCGTCCGCGCAGATGAACCGCGCGTTTTCTATGCCGTTTGCGGCGGCGTTCTTCTTCGCGTCCTCTATCGCCGGCGCGACGGTCTCTATGCCGATGAGCTCCTCCGCCTTGTCCGCCATCGAAAGCCCTATCGTGCCCGCGCCGCAGTAGAGGTCGAGCAGGAGCTTTATTTTTTTGTCTCCGGCGTATTCGGCGGCTTTTTTATATAGCTTTTCCGCCTGCGCGCGGTTGACCTGATAGAACGACAGCGGCGATATGCGCACTTTTACTCCGCAGAGTATGTCCGTTATGCAGCCGTCGCCGAGGAGCGGGACGCACTTTTCGCCGAGCACGGCGTTCGTGTCGTCGGGGTTTATGTTTATCAGCACGCTTTTTATGGCTTTTTCGTTCTTGAGCGATTCGATGAGCTTGTCGGTGTGCGGCAGGCTTTCCTGCGCGCTGACGAGGCAGAGCATTATCTCGCCCGTCGCGAACGCCTTTCGCAGATATATGTGCCTGACAGCTCCGCTTCTGCTTGTTTCATTATAGACGGAAATATTATATTTTTCGATCCAGTCCGCGACTGTGCCGAGGATTTTTTCAAACTCCGGCGGCGTGAGGCGGCACGCGCGGCAGTCAACTATTCTGTGCGAGCGGCGGGAGTAGAAGCCGATTTTCAGCTCGCCGTTTTCGCGCCCTACCGGGTACTGCGCCTTGTTGCGGTAGCCGTCCGGCGAGTCCGCGCCGATTATCGGCTTTAGTTCAACATCAAGTCCGCCGATGCGTGAAAACGCATCGCGCACAGCGTCGGATTTTAGCTTTAATTCCGCGTCGTAGCTCATGTGGCGGAACGAACAGCCGCCGCAGCCGGGATATGCCGGGCAGTCGTTGTCGGTTCTGTCCGGCGACGGCTTGATTATTTTTGTGCACTTGCCGACGGCGTAGCTCTTCTTCGCTTTGATTATGTGCGCTTCTATTATATCGCCGGGCGCGGTCGCGGGGACAAACACGGCGAGCCCGTTGTATCTGCCGACCCCGCTGCCTGTCAGCGAGACCGAATCTATATGAAGTTCAATGTCGTCATTTTTGTTGAGAAGCAAAATATCACCCCGAAAAATCTTTATTAAAGTATATCAAACGGCAGTCGATTTTGCAATACGGGAGAAAATCCATTGACAGTGGGCGGGCAAAAATATATACTTGACTTGGATAAAATTTCTCCCGAAAGGAACTGATAAAATGATAAGAGTTACCGTCTGGAACGAGGGCGTCCATGAGGTCGAATCGCCCGAGATAGCGGCAGTTTATCCCCACGGAATCCACGGTCAGATAAAGAGCTTCCTCGACACGCAGGAGGATATCGAGGTGTGCACCGCGACCCTCAACGATCCCGACTTCGGTCTGCCGCCCGAAGTGCTCGAAAACACCGATGTGCTTCTCTGGTGGGGACACATGGCGCACGACAAAGTGCCCGATGAGCTCGTTGAGCGCGTGCACGACAGAGTTCTGCGCGGCATGGGCTTCATAGCGCTGCACTCCGCGCATTTTTCGAAGCCCTTCAAGCGCCTTATGGGTACCTCCTGCTCCCTGCATTGGCGCGACGGCGATTTTGAGCGCCTCTGGACAGTCAACCCCGCGCACCCGATAGCAAAGGGTGTCGGCGAATATGTTGAGATACCCGTCGAGGAGATGTACGGCGAGCGTTTTGATATCCCCGAGCCGGACGAGCTTGTTTTTATCGGCTGGTTCTCCGGCGGCGATGTGTTCCGTTCGGGCTGCTGCTGGAGAAGAGGGCGCGGAAAAGTATTCTATTTCCAGCCCGGTCATGAGGCTAATCCCACATATTATATCCCGCAGGTTCAGCAGATTTTAATAAACGCCGTTCGCTGGGCGGCTCCGCAGGAGATAATAGACGAGATAGTCTGCCCCCACGCGCCCGTTTCGCCCGAGCAGGCGAGAAGAGAACGCGGCGAATAAGTAAAATATTATTTATTGCGAAAAATATTGACTTCCCAAACAGAAACAGTATATAATAGCCTTATGAAAAAAGAAGCTAGGCTGTGCGCCAAGCGTGCAGCATCTATTTGGGGAGAAGACAAGCGACCGTCTGATATCTGTCAGCCGGCCGCTTCCCTTTTTGTTGACTGAAAAAAGAAAAACGGTTATAATTGAGAAAACACC
>ERZ808258.780-NODE-780-length-11051-cov-2.587123_pt1 | contig 11051 bp, 7 predicted proteins | sample MGYA00521280_ERZ808258 | MGnify/ENA primary metagenome ERZ808258 (study PRJEB31516, sample SAMN03275585) | gut metagenome | biome: mammalia-associated habitat; material: feces | host: Papio cynocephalus | place: Kenya | collected 2012-07-19 ...
CTGAGACGTGGGGCAAAGGCATCGATGTCAATGCCGGCATTGATACCGGTACGCAAATAGTCCATACCATCGGCCAGGGTGTAGGCCAATTCGATGTCGGCTGTGGCACCTGCTTCCTGCATGTGGTAGCCCGAGATGGAGATGGAATTGAACTTTGGCATCTTCTGTGATGTGAATTCGAAGATGTCGGCAATTATCTTCATCGAAAAGGCTGGGGGATAGATGTAGGTGTTGCGCACCATGAATTCTTTTAGGATGTCGTTTTGGATGGTTCCTGCCATAACATCAAGCGATGCACCTTGTTCCAAACCTGCCACTATGTAGAAAGCCATAATCGGGAGCACTGCACCGTTCATGGTCATGGAGACGGACATGTCTTTTAGTGGAATTCCCGAGAAAAGCACTTTCATGTTTTCAACGGAACAGATGGAAACACCAGCTTTTCCCACATCACCTATTACCCGTTCATTGTCGGGGTCGTAGCCGCGATGCGTTGGCAAGTCGAATGCAACTGAGAGGCCTTTCTGTCCGCTGGCAAGATTGCGGCGATAAAAGGCATTGCTCTCTTCGGCCGTAGAAAAACCTGCATATTGGCGTATGGTCCACGGGCGGAACGGATACATCATTGAATAGGGGCCGCGAAGGAATGGAGGGAGACCTGCTACATAGTCCAGGTGCTCCATGTTTTCCATGTCTTCGCGCGTATAAACCGGCTGGATGTCGATTTGTTCGGGCGTTCGCCAATCAGCAGTTATGTGCTGTTCCTTTTGCCACTGTTTTCCGTTTTCCTGAGCCGGAACGGAATTGATATCTATGTTTTCAAAATTCTTTCTCATCAGATTCCCAATTTAGCATTTAACTCTTTTAGCGTTTCCAGCTGGTTTACACGAACATGAATGAAGTGCTCGATACCGGCGGCTTTCAAGTCTTCCGCGCATGCAGGAGCACCAGCAACAACAAATATGGCTCTTCCACCAAGGGCGTTAAAGGCTGGAATGGCGAGTTCGGAATACTCATCATCGCTGGAACATAGCACAACGATATCGGCTGCGGCTTTCATGGCGGCTTCGATGCCTTCTTCTACCGTCTTGAACCCCAAATTGTCGATAACCTTATAGCCGGCCGAAGCCAGGAAATTGCAGCTGAATTGGGCGCGAGCCTGCCGCCATTTCAAATCGCCGATGGTCAACATGAAGGCGATTGGACGCTTTGCCGCTTTTTCTGTCTGCAAGCGCAATTGCTCAAATTCACTTGAGAGGCGGGTCGTGTTGAGTTTTGGAATGGCCGTTTCTCCTTCATTTTTGCAACAGTGGCAACAGCTTGTCGGTGTTTTGCCATCGCTGGTTTCATTGAAATTGGGGAATTGATTGCTTCCCAATATGAATTCGCGTCTTTGTGCCGCTTTCTTGTGGCGATCATCGTTGGTGGTATTGACCGAAGCCTGAACACTTCCGTTCTTGACTGCGGTCAGGAAACCGCCTTCCTTTTCTATGGCAAGGAATAGTTTCCAAGCTTCACCGGCTAATGAACGGGTCAGCTCTTCTATATAATAGGAACCTGCTGCTACGTCTACTATCTTGCTGAAATGATTTTCTTCCTTCAGCATCAGCTGTTGGTTGCGTGCCAAACGTTCGCTAAAATCTGTCGGTTTTTCATAAGGAGTGTCGAATGGGGTTACTACCATAGACTCGACACCGGCAAGGGCGGAACTCATAGCTTCTGTCTGGGTGCGGAGCAGATTGACGTAGCTATCATAGAGGGTCTTGTTATATTCTGACGTGGTTGCCATAATATAGGTATAGCATTCTTCCTCGGGCACGCCATATTCTTTTACAATTTTGGCCCATAGCATGCGGAATGCACGGAATTTAGCTATTTCCATGAAGTAGTTGCCACCTACGCCCATGCTGAACCTGATGCGGCGTGCTGCTTCTTGGGGTGCAATGCCTGCGTCTATCATAAGGCTCATGTATTCATTGCCCCATGCCAAGGCATAACCGCTTTCCTGGTAGCAGAAAGCACCTGCATTCTGAAGGAGCAAAGAACCGACGGTGAAGCATGTGATGTGGGGATACTCCTTAATCTCATCAACGATGTCCTTGGCGCTTTCAAAATATTTTGCAAGATCTTTTCCTTTTTGGAGCATCTTGCCGATTGGGTCGAATTCTATGCTACCGCAAACTTTCCCTTTATCGGCACCCTTTCGGTCGAACCATGCAACAACTTCCTTAGCCAATTGTTGGGCAGCACAGGGACATGTCGAGAAGTTAAGCTCGACTGCCTCTGGGGCGACATCTTTCAGGAGTGTATCCAGAAATTCTGCACTGATGCAGTCGCCCGGAATTTGAAGTCCCAATGAATCAATGCCGCGGTTAAGGATGTCCAAAATCTTGGTGTTTGCATCCTTTGCATTGCTGCAATCTACGTTTTGACGTACGAACCAATTGTTGTCATCGGTTTTATTGCCGCGGACAAAGGGATATTTTCCCGGCAAGGCATTCATTGAAGGAAAATTCTCCACGTCTTCCCTCATATAAAAAGGCTGGACTTGAAAACCTTCGTTAGTCCGCCATACCAACTTTTTGTTGAAATCCGCTCCTTTAAGGTCAACAGTGATTTTGTCCATCCACTCTTGACGGCTTACGGGCGCGAATTCAGCGAAAAGTTTTTCTCTTTTCTTTTCCATCTATCTTTGTTTTAGAGCAATTCTTGATTGTTACGGCCAAAATTACCGAATAAATTCCGGAAACGGAAGCTCTTAAATATTTTTATAACGATATGAGGGCTGATTTCTCGTTAGATTAATTAAGAGCCGCTTACTTCTGCTGTTTTTTGTCTTCGGATGGAGCCGTGCGATGTTGTGTTGCCTTTTGTTCTCGTTTGGGTTCGTTTTCGGGCGTTCTTTTTAATACGGCTTCCGGCTTTAAGTTTCCTTGTTCGTCGAGCATGCCGTAAGTTGTGCGCAATACGGAGAATTCCGTGCGTCGGTTTAATGCATTGCAGGTGTCCTGCTGTTCAGGCTTAAGGCGTTTTATGAATGCTTCGGTAAGTGTGTCGCCTGCATGGAGAAAGGGATACTTTTCGGCAAATTTCTTTGTAATCACTTTAGGACGGCTTTCACCGTAACCGCGTGCAAGAACCCGTTTGGGGGATATGCCGTGTGAAGTCAGGTATCTTACAACAGATTCCGCACGATGTTGCGACAAACGTTCATTGTAGGCATCTGATCCGCGGTAGTCGCAATGGGAGCTCAATTCGATGACAATCGACGGATTTTCCTTGAGCAAGGTCGTAAGCTTGTCAAGCGCGGGGATGGATTGTGGCAGAAAATCCGGCTTGTTGAATTCGTAAAAGACATTGCGAACCAGCACCGGAATCGATACTGAGGGCAATGGAAATTGTAAAGTTGTGTCTATCGAACCGATATCAGGCGGCAGGTAGAGAGAATTGCGATAATTCATATATCCTTCGCACGTTGCCAGATAAAGATAGTGTACACCTGTCTTGACGGTTTCACTGAATGAGCCGTCAAGCTTTACGCTTACTTTTTTATTAGTCCCGTCGTCTCCAATAATGTAGACCTGTGCGTTGGGAAGTTCGTAGCCATCTTGCTCATAAACCCATCCCGTTACGGTTTGTAGGATTTCAGGATATTCAAAAGTATAGATCTTGTCCCAGCCGCGACGGTTTGTCCGGTTGCTGCAGAAAAAGCCCCGGTTGTGCAGCCCGTCGAAAGTCATGCCAAAATCATCGCCATGTGAGTTGATGGGATAGGGAAGATGTGTCACGTTCCAAGTCTTGGCGACAGAATCATAACGAGCCGAATAAATGTCGAGGCCTCCCATTCCAACTTTCCCATCGGAAGAATAATAAAGGTCGCCGTTAGGCCGGAATGTCGGAAACCGTTCATTACCTTTTGTGTTAACCGGCTCACCGAGATTTTCAACGGCACCGAATCCGTGTCCGGTTAGAGCTACGCGCCAAATGTCGGTTCCACCGATGCTTCCCGGCATGTCTGATACGAAATACAGATATCTGCCATCTGGAGAAACTGCGGGATGAGCATAATTCGACAGCGTATCTTTTGACAATTGGCAGAGTGTTGCCTGTCCCCATGTTGCGTCTGTTCGTGTCGACTGATAGATTTCGGCCATTCGCGGATAACGTGCATCCCAGCGACAACGTGTGAAGTACATGGTTTTGCCATCGGGCGACAATGCGCAAGCTCCTTCGTCGTAGGCCGTGTTGACACCTCCTTCAACGGGAACCGGGCGTTTCCATTTCCCTTTTTCATCCTTTTCGGCCATAAAGATGTCTCCGCTCTTCATTCCGGTCACTCCGTTTGCATCATCGCCTGTTGATTCTTTGCGTGTTGACGAAAAGTAGATACGGTCATCGGCAAGAACGGGACTGAAGTCATCATAACGGGCATTGAAAAAGCGGTCTTCCCGTACGGTGTATTGTGATCCCTTTTCACGTAAGACGGGTGCTGCCGCACATGATTGAAGTCCTAAAAGTGTGGCGGGGTCACCGGGATGAGTTTCAAGATAAAGTTGATAATTCTTGGCTGCGGATTTGTAGTCGCGCGAAGCTCTTTCAAGTTCTCCGATATAAAAATAGGTCAAGGTATCCGTATATTTATAACGTGCGGCATTTCGATATGCGGCAAGAGCTTTCGATATGTAGTTGAGCTTTCGGTTGCTTTCGGCAACCTTATAAGCTATTTTCCCGCGTTCGTCCCGTTTTTGTGATGGCGTTTTTGAATAGGCTTTTGCATATTCCAACGAAGCTTCATAGTATTCGCCTATGGCATAGTACTGATCGCCTTTTTTCAGGTGCTTGTCTGCACCGCAGGCTGTCAGTAACAATAATAATATGTAGGCAAGGCAATGCTTCATCTTATTATTGAAAACATGGAATGGGCAAATTTATTGTGTCTGCCATGGGCTTTTATGACTTTGTGCCTTTCTTTTGAGGAACATTCGGAGTTGCTTCTATGTGTCGGTTGGAATTGTCGCGTAGCACTTGGGCAACGAGTTCTATGAGCATATCTTTGAGCTCTTTTACAAATGCTTTTGAATCATAAAGGTGATGCTCGATGTCGCGTAGCTTCTTTTCCCAAATACCTGTCAGCTCGGCACTTTTTAGTAGCTCTTCGTGTATAATGTCAATAAGTTGGCAACCGGTTTGCGTTGCTATCAGGTTCTTACGGCTCTTGGTAATGTAGTGGCGTTTGAAGAGCGTTTCTATGATGGCAGCTCTTGTGGAAGGCCTACCTATGCCGTTTTCTTTCATAGCCTCCCGCAATGTTTCATCTTCAACGGTTTTGCCGGCGGTTTCCATGGCTCGTAGAAGTGTTGCTTCGGTATAGGGCTTGGGTGGGGTAGTCATCTTCTTTGAAAGGCTTGGAACATGGTCTCCTGTTTCGCCTTCTTTAAAATCAGGTAGCAGGTGCTCTTCGTCTTTCTCATTTTTTTCTTCATTGCTTTCTTCGGAGTCGTTGGTTTTGTCGTCGGCATATACTGCGCGCCATCCTGCAGATACGATGTGCTTTCCCGTAGCCTTGAAGCTGATGCCGCCTGTATTTCCGATGACTGTGGTAGTCGTAAAAAGACAGTCCGGATAGAAAGCACTGATAAAACGACGGGCCACAAGGTCAAACACATGTTTTTCTGCATCACTCAAGTTGGGTTGCAAAACACCTGTTGGTATGATGGCATGATGGTCTGTTACTTTCTTTGAGTCGAATACTTTTTTGCTTTTCAGAAGCTTTTTGCCGCGCAGCGGTTGCAACAGATGCTGATAAGGCGTGAGATGGTTCAATATGGCAGGGCATTTAGGATAGATGTCATCGCTCAGATACGTCGTGTCAACGCGCGGATATGTAGTTACTTTCTTTTCGTAGAGGCTTTGGATAAGCCCCAGGGTCAAATCTGCCGAATATCCATATTTGCGATTGCATTCCACTTGAAGCGATGTCAGGTCAAAGAGACGTGGTGGAGACTCTCGTCCGTTTTTGTCGTTTACACTTTCTATTTCGAATGGTTGTCCTTCTATTTTAAGTAATGCTTCGCGAGCTTTTTCCTGGTCTGTGAAACGTCCTTTGGATGCTGTGAAAAGCACATTGCGGTAATTGGTTGATAGGACCCAATATGGTTCTGGTATAAATGTCTCTATTTCGCGTTGGCGTTTTACGATAAGAGCCAACGTGGGAGTCTGTACGCGGCCGATGGATAATGGTGGAGCCTGTCTCTCTCTGTTTCCATATTTCAAGGTGTAAAGTCGGGTGGCATTCATGCCCAAAAGCCAATCGCCTATTGCCCGGCAAAGTCCGGCTTCGTAAAGGGAGTCGTATTCACTTTGGGCTTTCAGATTCTTAAAGCCTTCCCTGATGCTTTCTTCGGTCAGTGATGAAATCCACAGGCGGTCTACTGGGCAATGCACTCCAACTTTCTGCATCACCCATCGTTGTATCAATTCGCCTTCCTGGCCGGCATCTCCGCAATTGATGATGCGTGCAGCGTTTTTCATAAGGGTCTCTATGATGCCGAACTGCTTCTCGATACCCTTGTCGTGTTTTAAACGAATGCCAAAAGGACTGGGTATCATAGGTAGGGCACTGAGACTCCAGGTCTTCCATACCGGAGTGTAGTCTTCAGGATATTTCAATTCGCATAAGTGGCCAAAGGTCCAAGTTACCTGGTAGCCGTTGCCCTCCATATAGCCATTGTGGGGCTCATTGGCTCCTAATATATGAGCAATGTCCTTAGCTACGCTTGGTTTCTCAGCAATGCAGACAATCATGGGCTTATGCGTTGTTCTGTGAAAATAAGTACTGCAAATTATCGCGGTTAAATTTTATTCCTAAGGGAGAAAAGAAAAAATCCAGTGCTCCGTTTTTAGCCAAATCGTGCGGCGTTCCTTGAAGCAAACTGCCATTGTTCAAAAGGAGCCATAAACAGTCTGCTGCTTGCAAGGCTAAATCAAGATCGTGGGTCGAAAGCAATATCGATTTCCCGCTTTCATGAGCCAATGAACGCAGCAATTGCAACAGCTCGATTTTGCTTGGAAAATCAAGGAATGCTATCGGTTCGTCCAAAAGTATCACATCTGTCTGCTGAGCCAGCGCTTTTGCAATCATCAGCTTTTGCCTCTCACCGTCGCTGAGGTTACATAAACGGCGTTGCTCAAAGCCTTGCATTCCGACCTTCCGGATGCTGTCTGAAACTATTCCGCGGTCATGACTTGACAAGTTGCCCCAAAAGCCGGTGTAGGGAATGCGCCCCATGGAAACCAGTTCGAAAGCTGTAAGGCTGCCTGCCGGGACCTTGTCGGTCAGAACAACTCCTAAATGACGGGATAATTCTGTCAGGGAATATTCGTCCAACGGTTTTCCGAAGAGACTTATGCTGCCTTTCAGCGCCTTTTGGAAGCCTGCCAAAGTGCGTATGAGCGTAGATTTTCCAACTCCGTTTGTTCCCAACAGACAAGTGAGTTGGCCACAATGCAATGATGCATTAAGAGCTTTCGATGAAAAACCAACTTTGCCTTTTGTACGATAGCCCGTTGTTACATTGTTTAAACAAAAAGATTTATGCGAAGAATCGTCCACGACTTAAACATTGAAGTGCAAAGTTAAGCATTCCCGCCGTGAAAAAATTTATTTTGTGCCACGAAAACGCCCGTGAAAATCAAGACAAGGCCGATGGCCAGACGCCATGTCATTATCTCGTTCATGAATAAGATTGAAAACAAGGTGGAGAAAAACGGGTCTAAATACAAAAAGGACGCAGACCTGACCGGTCCGAGGTTCGAGATGACCCGTCCCCATGCCCAGTAGCAGAATACGGAGGCGAAGACGGTCAAGTACAGAATATTCAGCAGAATGGGAATATTGGAGCCCAATAATAAAGCATCGGCCGTCAGGCCTTGCTTCGCGAACAGAACGGCTGAAGATATCCAGCCGTAAAAGAACGTTTTGCGCGAGATGAACAGGCTGGGATATTTGCCGGCAAGCGGACGTAGCAACAGACTGTAGCATGCCCATGATGCAGCGGCCAAAAGAGCCAAGGCATCTCCTTTTGGCGAAAGGTGTAAATCGTGATGCCCGCTGAAAATGACGAAACCAACGCCTGTAAGGGCAATGGCGAGGCCGATGAGAATGTTTCGTGTGATTTTCTGGTCTTTGAAAAGCAAAGAAGCAAGCACAATGGTGATTAATGGGCAGAAGCTCATCAAAAATGACACATTCGTTGTTTGCGACATCGTCAAAGCGGTGTTTTGCAACCAATAATATAAGGTGCCGCCCAAAACTCCTGTTAAAGCTAACAATAGCTCATCTTTCAGGCTTTTTGCCCACAAATGTTTGAAGGACATTGCTAATAGCAGTATCCAGGCTCCCAAAAAGCGGAAGAAGAATGTGCCGGGTGTTGACACGCCACTTGATTCCAGCACCTTTGTAGCCGAAAATGTGGAGCCCCAAACAGCTACAATCATTACTGCCAGAATGTAATATCTGACATTGGTATTTGTATGAATAAGTTGTTTCACTGCGGTTTTAGATTTGTCTGGTGCTTCAAAAAAGCACCAAATTCCAAGTTCATCGTGTTATGTAGTCATTCTAAGCTGTCAGTTTGCGGCTCAGGTAGCGAACGGGATACCATGATGTGAGGAAAGACACAGCAATAACTGTGACAAAGATGAGGACGATGTCAAGCCATTGAATGCTTACGGGATAGGCATCGACTATGAACGTTCCTGATTCTTCACCCAATTTGAGTATTCCATATTGCTGCTGTAGCCAGCATAACAGGAGCCCGATGCCAATTCCACAGATGACGCCTACCAATGATATGAGCCTGCCTTCGTAGAGGAATATCCGCTCAATGGTTCGGTTGTCTGCACCTAAGTTACGTAGCGTGCGGATATCTTTCTGCTTGTCGATGATCAGCATTGACAACGAGCCTATGATGTTGAAACAGGCCACGAACAGGATGAAAGTCAGAAAAAGGTATGACATGTATTTCTCTACTTTCATAATGCGGAAGACATCTTCCTGCTGTTCGTAACGATCTGCAACGCGATATTTGTTCCCTGCAATTTGCTGAAGACGCTTTTTTACCGAATTGATGTCGGCTTCCGGCTTGAGCTTCAGAAGTAAGGAGCTTAGTTGTCCTTGCTTGTCAAACATCTTTTGGGCAAATGCCAAAGACGTGAGCAAGTATTCCTGGTCGTATTTCTTTTGGTTTACGGAGAAGACAACACCGGCAGAGTTCAGTTCGTCCTGATTGAAATTTGCAGAGGGATCCATCATGTCAATTCTTGCACCGCGTTTGGGAGTGAATACTTCCAAAGGGTCGGTAAAGTCGGCCGACATGTTCAGATACAAGGCCAGACGGATGCCGGGAATGCCGTATTGCAGCACATCGGCGTGAAGAGCGAAGTGCCCGTTCCCGTATAAGATGGATTGGATATCTGTACATTCGGCAAAGTTGTCTTCTACTCCCATGAGCGTAATCATGGCCTGTTTGCCATTGTATTGTACCATGGCTGCGTCTTCCAATGCTGCAACTTCGATATCTGCATCTTTCCTGATTTTGCCTATCAAGGCATCGGACTGGTTGAAGGTCTTGCCTTTTTGGGGCACAACCTTTAAGTCGGGGTCGAAGTTGGTGAAGCATGATGCTACAAGGTCTTGGAAGCCATTGAACACTGACAGCGTGCATACCAAAGCCATGGATGCCACAGCCACGCCCAATACCGAAATGAGCGATATGACATTAATAGCTGTATGGCTCTTCTTGGCGAAGAGGTAACGCCGGGCAATATAGAACGGAAAGTTCAAGAACTTATTTCTTTAATAATTCGTCGATATGTTCCATGTAATCGAGTGTATCATCCACGAAGAAACGTAATTCGGGAATAATCCTGAGCTGATAACGAAGGCGTTGCCCCAGGTCGTATCTTACGGTGCGCCCGTTGGCGGCAATGTTGTCGACGATGTCTTTGGCCTTGTCTGACGGGAATACGCTTAGATATACGTTGCAATAGCTTAAGTCGGGCGATACCCTGCAATTGCTTACAGAGACCATTACTCCATGCATTGCTTTAGTTTGCAGGAGGAACAGCTCGCTCAGCTCTTTCTGTATGAGGCGTCCTATCTTGTTCTGACGTGTTTTTTCCATATCTGGTTATCTATTGTACTTTGCAGCCCGGCTTTACTGTGCGGTCTGTGGTCATTACACTGAGGTTGCCGTCTGCGTTGAGTGCACTTAGAATCATTCCCTGGCTCGTGATTTTGCCAAATTTGCGTGGAGCCAGATTGGCGATGAAGCATACTTGTTTGCCTATCAGTTCTTCAGGCTTGTAGTGCAGAGCCAACCCGCTTATTATGGTGCGTTCGCCCATACCGTCGTCTATGGTGAATTGCAGTAGCTTGTCTTTCTTGGCCACTTTGGCGCAGTCTTTTACTGTGCCCACCCGGATGTCCAGTTTGGCAAAGTCATCAATGTTTATATCGGGAGCCACAGCTTCAGGCTTGAAGTTTTCCATTTCATTGGCAATCTTCATGTCATGAAGCTTTTTCACTTGTGCTTCAACAACATCGTCTTCAATCTTTTCAAACAGCAGTGAAGGTTCGGCCAGTTGCATCCCTGCTTTAAGGATATCTGTGCGGCCCAGGTCGTTCCATACACATTTGTCGAGTCCTATCATGGCGCGTAGGCGTTGGCTGCTAAAAGGCAGGAAAGGCTCAAATGCAATTGAAAGATTGGCTACAAGCTGCAAACTGAGGTAGAGAATAGTCTTTACACGCTCCGGATTGTCCTTTACGATAGCCCAGGGCTCGCTTTCAGCCAGGTATTTGTTGCCTATGCGTGCGAGTTCCATGGCTTCTTTTTGTGCTTCGCGGAAATGGAATGTATCAAGGAGCTGCTCAACGCGGTTCTTTACATCTGTAAACTCTGCAATCATTGCCTTGTCTCCACTGGTCCATTCGCCGGGCTGTGGAACAATGCTTTGGTAATACTTCCTGGTGAGTTGCAGAGCCCTGT
>ERZ808258.781-NODE-781-length-11013-cov-5.016609_pt1 | contig 11013 bp, 5 predicted proteins | sample MGYA00521280_ERZ808258 | MGnify/ENA primary metagenome ERZ808258 (study PRJEB31516, sample SAMN03275585) | gut metagenome | biome: mammalia-associated habitat; material: feces | host: Papio cynocephalus | place: Kenya | collected 2012-07-19 ...
CAAGGGGAACACGTGGTTCGACGGGCTCGCCATCTCCGACCATCCGGAGTTCGAGAGGTACAAGAACGCCTTCCCTGTGATCCATATCGATCTCGGGAATGCCAAGGCGGACACCTATGAAGGGTTCATAGATGGGATGCGCGTGGCTGTGGGCACGTGCTTCGAATCCCATCGCTACCTTCTGGAAGATGACCACCTCAGACCATCCATCAGGAAACTGTTCGATTCGTTGGAGGATATGAGTACTGCCGAGAGCATTCTGATCAGAAGCATCCTTATTCTCAGCCGCACTCTGATGGATAGATTCGGCGTGAAGCCTATCATCCTCATCGATGAGTACGATGCGGCCGTATCGGACGCGTTCGGCAGCGAATCCCACGAACCTATGATGTCGTTCCTCAGATCGATGATGTACGCCTCCATCAAGGGGAATCCGTACAGGGGGATGGTCTACGTCACCGGCGTGATGCAGATCGCCAAGCAGAGCATATTCTCGGATCTCAACAACATCGTCGTGAACAACGTCTTCTCGGAGCAGTCCGACGAGAGGTTCGGATTCACGGAATCCGAGGTGAAGAGGATCCTCGATGACTACGGCTTCGGAGACAGATTCGACATCGCGAAGGCATGGTACGACGGATACCGCTTCGGAGATGCGGAGGTCTACAATCCTTACAGCATCATGTACTTCATCAGTCAGGGGTGCAAGCCGAAATCATATTGGGTAGGCAGCGGCAGGGATGTGCTCGTCAGGGATCTGCTGAAGAGTATAACATCGGAGAAGTACACAGAGATTATGAAGCTGGTAACTGGTGGCACGATCCTCTCGGATCTGATAGAGGCGTTCCCCTATGAATCCATAAGAAGGTCGGGAAAGCCTCTCTACAGCCTGATGGTCATGTCCGGATATCTGAATGCCGTTCCGACTGATGAGAGAATCATCCGCAGAGGCAAGCTCTATACGCTATCGATACCGAACGAAGAGGTCAGGGAGCTGGTCGACGGACTCATGGACGAAGTATACCCCATCGATACAAGCGACTTCGTCGAGTTCAACAGGGCGGTCCTTGAAGAGGATGCCCCTGCCATGGAGAGGACGCTGACCAGGATAATGTCCGGGGCGAGTTACCTCAACCTCAAGGAGAGCACCTATCAGGCGGTCGTGATGACGTTGATGAACATGCTCTCCGACCGGTACATTGTGAAGGTCGAGGCTCCTGCCGGCCAGGGAAGGGCGGACATGCTCCTCAGCCCCAGGAACCGCGGGGATCCGTGCATCATCTTCGAGCTCAAGGTCGCCGAGAAGGAGAAGGACCTCGATGCCCGCGTCGACGAGGCCTTCGAGCAGATCCACGACCGCAGATACTACGACGGGATGGAGGGCCGCGTGGTCCTGATCGGGATGGCCTTCTGGAACAAGGTCCCGAAGGTCAGGATAGGCTCCGTGATGAACGGCGACGGATTCGCCGTGTCCGAAGCGAAGTCGGAAAGAGCCTGATATCGGCATCTCGTCTTCATGCGCAGATGCCATTGCGTTTGTGTTTCAGGGGATAGTATATAGAAGATAGACTGAATATCTTCATCCATGATGGCCTACAGACGGTGCATCGCGCTTCTTGCCGTGATGCTCATCGCCGGCATGGCGTTGTTCGGAGGCATCGCCTCCCAGGTCGATGCGGAGGGCGCTCCGTCATCCGAGACCTATGATGTTTCGAAATATCTGGGGTACATCCCCGATCTGAGTTCCGGCAATTCCGCCGGAACGACAGTCTCATTGGATCAGGACGATGCCTATCGCATCCTGGGATTCTACACCGATTCGTTCGGATGGTTCGGGTATCATACGAACGAGTACAATCGCATCATTCTCGATTCCGCACGCGGAACGTCCGATATCGATGGCTTCGCTTCGAAATTCGTCCGTCTCGTCATGGAGGCCGAGGACATCAGGGGATCCGGAGTCTCCATATCCGATGTGAAGATGGATACCGGAGGCACCGTCGTCATTGAGACCGGGGGCACCGTGGAATCGCCTACCCTCACGCTCAGGGCCGCCGCTGAATGGAAGGCGTCCGTTTCGGCGCATGCCGACCGTTTCGACGAGTTGACCGAATGCGACATCCGCGCGGATGCGAGGATCCCGATGACGTTGACTGTCACCATAGCGTTCTCCGAAGAGAAGGTCCCTCAGAGCGTGGACCTCCGCATCGGGATGGGGATGGAATCCGGGATGGATTGGAGCTGCGTCGCGGACGGAGTGAAGGTCTCGGATTCCGAGAGGTCCGAAGAGGCCCATTCCATGGAGGTCTCCTTGAGGCTCATGGACAAGCTCACAGTCCGGGAGCTGAACGATCTCATCAATCCGGGCGACACGGTGCTGAACAAGCGCGTGTACTCGCACATACGCATGACATCCGATACGGGCGACCGCCACTACGAGGAGGGGGTCTATGCCGACAGGGTCGTCGATCTCTCAACATTCGGGGTCCGCGACGTCGTGCCGGGAGTGGAGCAGGAGGTCTCCGAGATCGACCGTGGTTCGCTGGCATCCATGGTGAAGGGACTGATGAAGGGCGTCATCCCCAGCTACGACAGCGTCGAGTGGCTCTTGGATGCGGCCGGGATAGGGATGGACAGGTCGGAATACGTCAAGGCGACCATCGTGTCTGGGCCCTATCTCCTCCAGAGCCTCGGCATCCTGCACAAGGTCTGGGACTACGGCAGGGCGGAAGGCCTCGCCTCCTACTACATCGACTGGAACGGAGGAACGATCCACGCCGACAGGATGGATCCCATCAGGCAGAACGTCGCTCACGTGGAGGCGTTCTCCCCGGAGAAGCAGGGCAACGTCGATGAAGGGGTCTCGTACCGGATATACGGGGATGACATGACCGTGTCGGAGTATGCCTACTTCGGTTCATCCGATTTCGTGGATATCGTGCTTCCCGCGACCATCAACGGGATCCCCGTGACGGGACTGGACAGCTATGCGGTCGATGTTCCCGAGGGGAAGACCGTGACCATAGCGTTCCCGGACGGGATGAGGTACATCAGCCGCTATGCGGTCGTCGGATCCGGATACGAGGGTCCCGGCGGGAAGATGTTCCATGAGATCGGCGACACCGGGTTCGAGCTGATCCTGGAGGCCTGGATGGATGACGGGCATGGATGCGCGGAGATCACAGGATTCCTCAACGGCACCGTCACAGGCAAGGTCGATCTGGCCATTCCCGAGTCTGTATCATTCGGCAGATACTCGTTCGAGCTGAGGGAGATTGAATGGAATGCGTTCTCCGGCTGCCAGGACATCGTCAGCGTCGACATTCCGTCCACGATCACATATGCGGGTATGGGAGCCTTCAACAATTGCAGGAATCTGGAGGAGGTCGTGATCCGCAGCGATATCGGGTACGCGAGCGAATTGTTCGAGTCCTGCAATTCTCTGAAGAAGGTGACGATCGACGCGAACTCGTTCACCATTGCTTATGAGATGTTCAACGGGACCGCGTTGGAGACGATGGTACTCAAGGACGGCATATCGCTGTCGATCGAGAGAAAGGCATTCGACAACATGAAATCGTCTTTCGATCCGGAGGCTGTAAAAGATGGGAACGGTGAGGCGTTCTCTCTCGTTGCATTGGCGGAGAACATCTCCGAATCGGCTTTCTATGGCGTTAATTGCCCCGGAGGGACTGTTGTTGCGGATTTCCTCGGATATAGTTCTTGCCTTTGGAAAGTCGACGGCGAATACTTCGCCTCGGTCCATCTGTGGTCATCGTACGAGGGGGACTCGTTTACCGTTCCCGGGAAGGTCGTCCTTGAGACGGAGAAGTATCGGTACGAGGCCATGGTGATCGATGCGGAAATCGGGTCCTCTCATGTGAAGAAGCTCGTTATAGACGCGCCTCTGGAGCGGTTGGAATTCGGATATCGGCTGAACATCGAGGAGATCGAGATAAGGAATCCCGATTGCGACTACACTATCGAGCGCTACGGCGGGTACACGCTCGTCATCCATCATGATGATGAGGTGTCTCTCGCATTCTGTTTCGGATCCGACAAGACGTTCACCGTTCCGGACAAGGTATCGTATATCGGGACCAGTGCGCTCAGATCGATGACCGCCGAGAAAGTGGTTGTTCTAGGAGATATCGAAGATCTCAATCGTCTATCGTCGACGGTGGTCGAATTGGAGCTCGGAAAGGACGTCTCTGTTGTTCCGTATTATCGCGATGGCAGCATCGAGAGGATCACTGTTCAGGATGGTAACGAGTATTTCAGGGCGATCGACGGCGTCCTCTTCGACAAGGATGGCACCCTCCTCAGATACCCTGCTGCCAAGTCCGGTTCGATATACGCCCTGCCTGAATGGACCGTGTCGGTAGAGTACAATGCATTCGGGGATTCGACGATAGAATCCCTGGTTCTGAACGATTCTTTGCAGCACATCCATGCCAATTCTCTGCCGGATGGAGGAAATCTGAAGAGCGTCACGATCGCGGAAGGGAACGATCGCGTACGCATGGTAGGCTCTCTCGTGATATGCGATGATGAAGCCGTCTTCTACAACGCCTCCGACGACGATATACTGATCATCCCCGAAGGCGTCTATGTGTATTCGTCGGTATTCCGCTATAACGCTCCCGATGTCATCGTGATTGCCGATTCATCGTATTATTACAGCTTCTACAAGTACAGCAAGGATATCCCGTCCATCAGCACCGTGGTCATGTTCGACGGTGCTCACGTATACTGCGATTACGACGTGCACAGGGTCGTCCTGAGGCACGGATGGGCCTACACGGATTCCCTGTCCACCGACGGGAAGACGCTGACCTACTCTGTCGGATTCTTCGGCCCGTTCGCCGCCGACGGCATCTTCGCGGACGGGAAGAGGATCTCCTCCGGCACATCTGTGACGCTGACCCCTGACGATCTCGCAGGCATCTCGAGCATCCGCGTCTCGTACCAGCCTGCCAAGTACACCGTGTCGTTCGACACCAGGGGCGGACCTTCCGTCCAGTCGCAGGACGTCTACTACAGGTACTACGCGGATGTGCCGTCCGATCCGTACAGGAGCGGGTACACGTTCACCGGCTGGTATTCCGACGCCGCATGCACCCAGAGGTTCGACTTCGACAGTCCGATCACAGGTCCGGCGACCGTATATGCAGGCTGGAGGGTCGTTCAGACCACTCCTGTCGAGCCTGTCGATCCCCCCAAGCCCGAACCGAAGCCGGAACCCGAACCAGAGCCCGTTGTCAACCCGGATGGATCCACGACGGTCACGAAGGAGACCGAGGAGAAGGATTCCGACGGGGATGTCGTCAAGAGGACGGAGGCCGAGACCACCTACAAGGACGGATCGAAGCTCTCTTCCGAGACTACCACCGTCACGAAGGAGAAGGACGGGGCGAAGGAGACTCTGACCGAGACCACCGAGACGGTCAGGGACGCATCGGGAGCCACCGTTGGCTCGACCACCGTGACCACCAGCGAGAAGGAGTCCTCGAGCGGATCGTCATCGACAACGACCACCGTCTCCAGGAACGGCGACGGCGACGAGGTCAGGACCGTGACGCAGGTGGACCTCGAATCGAAGGATGGCGACGTGGCGACGACCATGGAGGTCGTCAAGGACGTATCCTCCGGGACGAAGTCCACGATAAGCACGTCCATAAAGGCTCCTTCCGTGGACGGAGCCATGTCTGTCGACCATGAGACGATGAAGGCCGCGATCGATCAGGCCAGGGAGGCCATGGAGGCGGCCGGGCTCTCCGAGGAGGAGAGGAGCGCCGCATCCGTGACCGTCGAGATCAGGTCCGACCGCTTCGACGACACCACAGCATCCGTGGAGATGCCGTCCGAATCATTCCTCGCGGCATCCGAATCCGAGGCCGATCTGAAGATCACCTCGGAGGTCGGGTCCATGGTGTTCGACAGCGACGTCTCCGGGACCCTGGCGTCGAAGGGAGTGGACGTCGCCGTCTCCATCTCGGTGGCGGACAGGAGCCTTCTCAGGGACGACCAGAGGACTTCCGTCGGAGACGCTCCTCTGTACAGGCTCAGTGCGACCGCCGGTTCCGAATCCGTGCACGAGCTCGGAGGGACGGCGACGATCACCGTGCCGTACACTCTGAAGGAGGGGGACGACCCCAGGGCGATCACGGTCTACTACGTGAACGACGATGGGCGTCTCGAGAAGAAGACCACATCGTACGATCCCACGACCCATTCCCTGACCTTCGTCACCACCCACTTCTCCTACTACGTGATCCTGAACTCGGCCGGTCTCGACGGATACATCCCGGAGAAGCCGGTCGAAGAGGACGGCGGGGAGGACGGAATCGGGATATGGGCCGTCGCAGGAGTCCTGGTCGCGATAGCAGTCGTCGCAATAGCGATTGTCGCGAGAAGGGTCCGCTGATCTCAAACAACCCCGGGCGCGTCCCGGGGGCCTTCAAATCAGGTGTCATGGAAGCGGAAAAGGCGAGACGGGCCATCCGTATCATCTCGTCGGCGACCGTAGCTGTCGTCGCGGTCGCGATCCTTTCGGCCGTGGTCATGCCAGGGGGCGATCTCCTCATGGTGGACGGCGATCCGCTGTCGGTGGAGCAGGACGGCTCTGATATACGCATCAGCGGGAGCTACGACGTCCGCTCCAAGCTTCCGTACGCCATATCGGAACTGTCGATCTCCGTCAGGCTGGCGGACGATGCCCATGGTTCGACCCTGATCCTCTGGCAGGCCGACGGGATGGAGATCCCAGCCCGCGGCACCGCGCGCATCGACATCGACACGAGCATCTTCTCGCCGATGCTAGCCATATTCGCGAGCGATCTCCTGTCGGATGAGGATCCGATGCCGGTGCTGAGGATCGACGCATCGTTCCGCTACATCCTGAGGACGGTCGATGTCTCGATATCCGCGGACGTATCCCTTCCGTTGTCCGAACCGGGGACGAAGCTGGAACGCAGCACGGAGAGGACCGATTCGTCGATACGCATCGACATCCGCAATCTGTCGGAGAAGCTCGTCCCGGAAGACGGTGCATACGTCGCAATCGGGGAAGGCGGATCGGTCGCGATCGATGTGAGGACATCCGGTCCGATGACGTCCCTGACCGTCTCTTCGGACGGCGATGTGTCCGGAGCGTTGCGGGCCATTCGCGACAGCGGGGATCCCGACCTTCTCGGCCCGGACGGGGAAAGCATCGGACTGTCTCAGGAAGTCGTCAGGATGCTCGCAGCCGCCGTCATAGCCGTATCGGAGAGGGGCTGATGGACGGCGTGCGCATGCATCGGGCGACGGTGCAGGCTGCCAAGTGCGTAGCGAGGATACTTCTCGTTGCCGTTCTGGCGATCGTCTGCGCAGTCTATCTCATGATCCAGGTGGAAGAGGCTTTTCCCGATGCGCATATCGTCGACATCGGAGGCATAGCCGCGAGGTCGGCGGTCTACATCGCGCCTTTGATTCCGCTGGTGCCCGTCTCATTCATTGCAGGATATGCGGACGAAGGAAGCAGGGTCAGGCTCGTCGTAAGGATAGCATCCGGCATCTATCTCGCCGGTGCCATCCTGCTTCTGAGCTCGGACCTCTGGTACTCCGTGGCCGATGCGCCCCTCATCGATGCATACGGTGCGACAATGGAATCGGCGCGTATGTCGGTCGGCTATCGGAGCATAGGGGTGGTCCTGCTGATCCTTCCTGCATGCTCGATCGCAGATGCCGCACTCGAGTACCGTCAGCATTCGGATTCCGTAGAAAATCAGCGATTTCCGTAGCCATATGCCATTGTTTATGTAGGACCGCGGGATAGACTGGATGCATACAGTGGTATGCGCCTCGGAAGAGGAGGTATACTTTGGCTAAGATCGAAAGGGCAATCATCAGCGTTTCCGACAAGACCGGAGTGGTCGAGTTCGCCAGGGCGCTGTCTTCTATGGGCGTGGAGCTCATCTCCACCGGCGGAACGTTCAAGGTGCTGAAGGACGCCGGCATCCCCGTCGTCGAGGTTTCTGACATAACCGGCTTCCCCGAGATGCTGGACGGTCGCGTCAAGACCCTCCATCCGAAGATCCATGCCGGCATCCTCGCCCGCAGGAGCGACAAGGCCCATATGGACGCCATAGCCGGAATGGGGATCAAGCCCGTCGACATGGTCGTCATCAACCTCTACCCGTTCAAGCAGACCGTCCTCAAGGAGGGCGCAACGCTCGAAGACATAGTCGAGAACATCGACATCGGCGGACCTAGCATGATCCGCGCGGCCGCCAAGAACTACAACGACGTCGCCGTGGTCGTGGAGCCCTCCCAGTACGACGGCATCCTGTCCGAGCTGAAGGAGAAGGGGGAGCTGTCTCCCGAGACGCACAGCAGGCTCATGGCGCAGGCGTTCATCACCACCGCCAACTACGACGCGATGATCGCCCAGCAGATGCAGAGGAGGTTCGGGGAGGGATTCCCCGAGTCGTTCCCGATCCCCAACGAGAAGGTCGAGGACCTCAGGTACGGGGAGAACCCCAATCAGAAGGCCGCGTTCTACAGGGATCCGTTCACTCCCGGCGCCACGGTCGCCAGGGCGGAGCACCTCCAGCACGGGAAGCAGCTGTCCTACAACAACATCCTGGATCTGGACAAGGCTCTGGACATCTGCATGGACTTCGAGAGACCTACAGCCGTCGTCATGAAGCACACCAATCCCTGCGGGCTGGCCTCTGCGGACACCATCGACGAGGCATTCGTCACCGCGTACAACGTGGATCCCCTGTCCGCCTTCGGATGCGTCATCTGTATGAACCGCCCCTGCACCGTCGGCGTCGCCACGGAGATCTCCAAGCACTTCGTCGAGGCTGTTCTCGCTCCGTCCTATGAGGAGGGAGCGGTCGAGATCATGGAGGCCAAGAAGAACATCCGCCTCCTGAGGACCAACTGCCCCATAGGTCCCGCCTACAGGGTCAGGGAGATGAAGGTCAAGAAGATCCAGGGCGGAATGCTCGTGCAGACCGATGAGGACGTCGAGATCGATCCCAAGAATCTCAAGGTCGCCACCAAGAGGGCTCCGACCGAGGAGGAGATCCATTCCCTGCTCTTCGCATGGAAGCTCGCCAAGCACGTCACCTCCAATGCCGTCGTCTACGTGAAGGGCGAGAGGGCGGTCGGTATCGGCGCCGGTCAGATGAGCCGCGTCGATTCCGCGAGGATCGCATCGTTCAAGGCCAACGAGCCGACGCAGGGATGCGTCATGGCCTCGGATGCGTTCTTCCCGTTCAGGGACGGCGTCGATACCGCTGCGGAGGCGGGGATCACCGCAATCATACAGCCCGGAGGAAGCATCAGGGACCAGGAGGTCATCGATGCGGCCAACGAGCACAACATCGCGATGGTCTTCACCGGCTGCAGGGTCTTCAGGCACGGATGAATCATCCCGGGGTTCCGGACCTACGGGACCCCGGACAAACATCTCGTCGGCGAGATGCCGACGTTTCTCAACGGAATCGCAGAGATCGGTTCTTCCCGCATTCGCGGTTGAACTCCTCGGCCGTCTCCTCCAGATCCTTCGGGATGATAGGCCTGCCCTCCATCTTCGCGTTCATGTGCCCTCCGGGCCCTCCGCGGGCGAGGTAGGCCTTCTCCATGCATTCGGGGGAGTCGCACAGGAATGCGGCGAAGACGATCTGGGTGCAGGGCTTTCCGCAGAATTCGCAGACGTAGTCCGCCATGTTGATTGCCATGTCCGATGGAATCCAACGGGCGGATATAGGATTTGTCCGGACCGTGTCGCAGCAGCCCGCACATGTACACGGGGATGTAGGTCACATCGCCATCCGTCTCCAGGTCCCCTCCGTGCACGACGAAGGATTCTCTGATACGCTCCCCGTACTTCCGAATGAAGCGATCCAACGATGTATGCTTGTGAGAATATCCGGATTTAGCTTCGATAGCCTTCAGTCCGCCGTCCTCGGATAGCAGGAAGTCGATCTCCTGCAGCCTCTCGGATTCGTTCGATCTGAACTTGCAATATGCCAGACCGTATCCTGCAGCTACAAGGCTCTGGGCCACGATGTTCTCGAAGAACATCCCTTGATTGATTCCCAGCCGGTTGGCGAGGATCTCCGAATAGGTCCTTTCCTCGAGTCCCTTGTTGCGGGAGAACGCCATGGTGAAGAGCAGGCCCGTGTCGTTCAGATAGAGTTCGAACGTGTTTTCATCGAGGAACAGATCCTGTGCGACGCTCGGGTCGGTGCAGCAGGTGCATTTGAGGGCCATCTTGGATTCCGCAAGTTCGTGAACGGCGTTGATGTAGTCTCTCGTGGAGGAGTTCTTTCTGAAATCGGACGGTTTGAATGATTTGTCGTGACGTGACAGCTCCGATGGAATGGATCTCAGGATAGAGCCTGCGTTCCTGCCGATCTTCTCCGCGTCGTTCTCATACAGCGATATTATGTCACGTTTAGCCTCTTCCACCGCTCTGTAGCTGTTCTCTTCTATGAATGCGGATACAGCCTGGGGCATCCCCCCTACCAGCATGTACTTCCTGAACGTCCTCATCACACTGTCATGAGACCCGCCCAGGGCCTTCCTTTCCTCGAAATGCCTTCTGATGAACGGCATAGTCATCTCATCGCCCAACGCCCATAGGAACTCCTCGAAATCCATAGGGTGCATCTCGATGCTCCGCTCTTCGGAGGGGATGAGGATGTCGCGCACGTTCCTTCTTATGGAGATCAGCGACCCTGTTTCATAGTAGTCGTAGCGACCGTCCGCCACCAGGTGCTTGATCAGTTGTCTGGCAGGGAGGATACAGCTGCACCTCGTCGAATACGATGGCGCTGTTCCTATCGTGCAAGACGGTGCCCGTCAGCCGTTGCAGTTCAAGAGAGAAATCGTCCAAACCGTTGAAATCTTCGAAAAGGCGGAGGATGTTCTTCGAAGTTGGAATTCTCGGATTGTCTTGTTATACCGAGGGGGCCAGAATGGGCCCCCTAGAATCAGAAATCGATGAGACCCTTG
>ERZ808258.782-NODE-782-length-11008-cov-2.716516_pt1 | contig 11008 bp, 9 predicted proteins | sample MGYA00521280_ERZ808258 | MGnify/ENA primary metagenome ERZ808258 (study PRJEB31516, sample SAMN03275585) | gut metagenome | biome: mammalia-associated habitat; material: feces | host: Papio cynocephalus | place: Kenya | collected 2012-07-19 ...
ACAGGGTGGTTTCCACAGCCCATCCGAGCGCAAAGCCTTCCAACGGTGTCCATTTGCATTTGCTCACCACATCGTTGTCGGTCACTATGTGCCGTTTTCGTCGGAGCAATACAAGGTCGGCCTTGTAGCCCGTGCGAATGAACCCTCTTCCGATCAGTCCGAAAAGCCTGGCCGGTGCATGACACATCAGTTCCACTACGCGTTCTATGGGCAATATGCCCTCGTCGCTCAGCGTGAGCATGGCCGGCAACGAGAATTGTATCATCGGCATGCCCGAGGCGGCCATAAGGCATCCGCCTTGTTTTTCACGTAGCAGATGAGGTGCGTGATCGGTTGCCACCGTCAGGATGCTTCCATCGGTCAGCGCGCGGCGCAGAGCATCGCGATCCCGACGTGTCTTGACTGCCGGATTGCATTTGATGCGCGCGCCCAAACGTTGGTAGTCGCTGTCGCAAAACAGCAGGTGGCTCAGGCAGGCTTCGCCCGTTATGCGTGTGCCGGCATGGGCTATGAGTTCGAGTTCGGCGGCTGTCGATACATGGGCAATGTGCAGCCGTGCACCTGTCTCGGTTGCCAGCCGGATGGCCTTGCGGGTCGATTCCACGCAACAGGCTTCCGAACGCACTTTCGGGTGCAGTTCTATGGGTGCGTCCTTGCCCCATTCGGCTTGTATCCTTGCAGTGTTAGCGCGGATGATACCCGTGTCCTCGCAGTGCGTCATGATGGGCAGGGGCGATTTTCTGAATATATCTTTAAGAGCTTCTTCGTTGTCGACGAGCATGCCCCCCGTCGATGCCCCCATGAAGAGTTTGATGCCCGGCGTGTGGCTCATGTCGAGGTCGGCAAAAGTGTCGGCATTCGTGTTGTCGGCTCCATAAAAAAACGCATAGTTGACGATGCTCTTTGCATGTGCCGTTTCCATCTTGGTTTCCCATGCTTCCGGCGTTGTTGTGGGCGGCAAGGTGTTGGGCATGTCAAAGTAGGTGGTTACTCCGCCGGCTGCCGCTGCAGCACTTTCGGTCGATATGTCGGCCTTGTTGGTTAGTCCCGGTTCGCGGAAGTGCACATGTTCGTCGATTACGCCCGGCATCAGATAGCGGCCGGTGGCATCGGTCTCCTTGTCGGCTTTTCCGGCAAGGCTTCCTGCCGGTCCGATGGCAGCTATTCTGTCGCCGTCAATCAGGACATCGCCTTTTTCTGTCTGTCCTTCATTGACTATAAATGCGTTGATAAAGGAGGTTGTCATACCTGCCTTGCTTTTATCTTCCCTGTGATGGCATCCCACTTCAGACGGATGACTCCCCACATGGCTTCGCTAAAAATGCTGCCGCTCATCTTGCTCGTGCCGTACTTGCGGTTGACGAAAATGACAGGCACTTCTTCTATTTTGAATCCCAGCAGATAGGTCGTAAACTTCATTTCAATTTGAAAAGCATACCCTTTGAAGCGGATTTCGTTCAGCGGAATAGCCTGAAGCACACGTCTGCGATAGCATTTGAAGCCGGCTGTTGTGTCGTGTACGGGTATTCCCGTCACAAACTTCACGTATTTTGAGGCGAAGTAGCTCATCAGGACGCGGCTCATGGGCCAGTTGACCACATTGACTCCGCTGATATAGCGCGAACCGATGGCCAGGTCGGCTCCGTGCTCCTTGCAGGCCGCGAGCAGCCGCGGAACGTCCTTGGGGTCGTGGCTGAAATCGGCATCCATCTCGAAGATATATTCATATTGCGGCCTTGCAAGTGCCCATTTGAAGCCTTCGATATAGGCGGTTCCGAGACCCAGCTTGCCGCTACGCTCCATGATGAACAAATGTCCTTTGTAGGGCTCTTGCTCCATCAGTCCTTTCACGATTGCCGCCGTTCCGTCCGGGCTTCCGTCATCAATAACCAGAATGTCGAACCGGCCATGCAGATCGAAGATGGCACGGATAATCTGTGCGATGTTTTCCTTTTCGTTGTAAGTGGGAATGATGATGATACTTTCAGCTTCAGTCATGGCTTAAAATGTTTATGTGGTAACACTCTTTGCAAAGGTAGCGAATATTGCGAATATTCGTATCATTTGAACGTACTCTTTTTGTTTTTCCGTTTACGGCACATCGGCAGTTTCGCTTTGCCGTTTCGATTTTCAGCCTTCCCGTCCGAAAAGACTGCGTTGCCTTTTGGATTGTCAGCCCACGTCTTTGCCGAATGTCGGTGAAAAATTTGCCCGTTACGGGCGGATTGCCTACTTTTGCCTGCTGAAAAAGATAAAGGCTCATATGAAAATCATGACGAAAAACAATTGGTGCACATTCCTGCTGTTGTCCGTACTCCTGATGACGGAAAGTGTTGCTGCGATGGGGCAGAATGTCAAAGGCCGTATCGTGTGCAACGGAAAAGGGGTGGCTCATGTTGCCGTGAGTGACGGTGATTCTACAGTCCTGACCGATCGGAATGGCTATTATTCCCTACAGTCGGACAAACGCAACGGATACGTTTTCTATACATTGCCGCGGGGCTATGAACCCGAAGTGGCCGATGGCTTCCGTCCGCGTTTTTGGGCAGCGCTCGGAAGTTCCGACAAGTCGGTGACAGAGATCCGCGATTTCAGGCTGGTGCGTCGCAAGGGGAGCGACAACTATGTGATGATTATCGGTGCCGACACGCATCTGGCCGACAGGGCGCGTGATGTGGAACAGTTCCGCGGTTTCACGTCGGCTCTTGACCGTGAGCGTGAGAATGCCGGCAAAAGTATGATCCATTCCCTGTTGTTGGGAGACCTGTCGTGGGACAATTATTGGTTTGCCAACCGATATGCACTTCCAGACTTTCTGAATACTTGCCGCGAGCAGCGTTACAGCATGACCATGTGGCCCGTCATGGGCAATCACGACAACGACCCTTCTGTGTCGGACGGTGAGGCCACGGATTTCCTGTGTTCCGCTCCTTGGAGACGCCTGATGGCTCCCAATTACTATTCGTTCAACCTCGGCAAAGTGCATTATGTGGTTCTCGATGACATCTATTATAAGAATGAGCGTGAAGAAGGCGCGAAATACAAGACAGGTGTTGCCGGCAGCCGCAACTACGACGGTCTTGTCACAGACGAGCAATTGCGCTGGCTTGAAAAGGACTTGTCGCTGGTTGCCGACAAGAGTTGCCCGCTTGTCATTGCACTGCATATCCCTGTATGGAAACTAGATCTCCGGACCTATGCTGCCAAGGCCAATCTGAAAAACGGCACGTCGGAACGCCTGTGTGCCATGTTCAAGGATTTTAAAGAAGTTCACATAGTGAGCGGGCACACTCACATTAACTATACGGCACATCCCGAGGCTTTTCCCAACGTGACTGAGCACAATATAGCCGCTGTATGTGCAACGTGGTGGAATACGGGTTTTCTGACCGGAAAGCACATCTGCAAGGACGGTGCGCCGGGCGGCTATTCGGTGTGGCAGGTAAAGGGAAAGAAACTCAAATGGACCTACCGCGCCATGACGGGCAGCAATGTGGACCGGCAGATGCGTATATACGACATGAATACCGTGAAACGCCGTTACGAAACGGATGCATCGTTGCGCCGGATGTTGCAGCGTTATACCAAGCGCACGGATTATGCCACATACGACGACAATGTGGTGCTGGTCAATGTGTATTCGTATGACACTGACTGGAAAATACAAATCACCGAAGGGGGCAAGCCTCTTGAAGCGGAGCGTGTGACGGGCGAAGACCCTTATCATACGCTGGCCTACGACTATGCCCAGTTTACAGCCAAGGGAAAATATGGCGAAGGAAGTGCTACGGGGCGCACCGGGCATCTTTTCCGTGCCAAAACCCGGACGGCTATACTTCCTGTTACGGTGAAAGTGACAGATGGCTTCGGACGCACATATGTGGGCAGCATCAGTCGTCCGCATCCCTATGATCTCGACATGGAAGGCCGGCAGCGCGATGGCGTGTTGAACTAAAAAACGACAGGCAGCATGCAACTTGAAAAACTTGTAGAAGCATATTCCAGACATCCGCGTTGCAGGGCTTTGGCGAAACAGCTTGACGAAGCGAATTGCAAGACCATCTATGCCGAAGGCCTGCAAGGTTCGGCAGCTTCGCTCGTTGTGGCATCGTTGTCGCATGGAAGCGAAAAGGAACGTAGACGTCCCATGCTTGTCATCATGAACGATGAAGAGGAGGCCGGCTATTTTTATCACGATCTTGTACAGATTGGCGGTGATGCCGATGTATTGTTTTTTCCTTCGCCTTATCGCAGAGCCGTTAAGTATGCCCAGCGCGATGCAGGCAATGAAATATTGCGCACGGAAGCCATGAGCCGGCTGGCGTCAAAGGCAAGTGCACCGATAGTGGTGACCTATCCCGATGCCTTGGCGGTGAAAGTGGCGACAGAGGCTCACCTGACCTCGCAAACAGTCGATGTGAAGTGTGGCGACTCTATAAATGTCTCAGAACTCGGACGCAGATTGGCCGAGCTGGGATTCCGCAGGGTAGACTACGTTTACGAACCCGGCGACTTCGCACTTCGCGGAAGTATTGTAGATGTCTTTTCGTATGCTTGCGAGCTGCCTTACCGCATCGACTTTTTCGGTGACGAGGTTGACAGCATACGGACTTTCAACATCGAGACCCAGTTGTCGGACGAAAAGAAAGAAAGCGTCAGCATAGTGCCTCAGATGGAAGAAGAAGCCGGACGGCGCGTATCCTTTACGCGCTTTATGCCCGATGATACGCTGGTTATCGCGAAAAGTCTGGTTTATGTGAGTGAAAGCATAGGCCGTATTTATGAACAGGGCTATTCGGAACAGGCACGCATTGAGCATGAGGAAACGCTTGACGATGACAACGGGCGCATGGAAAATGATATTCTGGATAAGGAGCAGATGTTGCAAGACGGTGCGGCTTTTATGAAAGAAATATCGCGTTTCAGTCAAGTGCTGCTGGCACATCGTCCCGACAAAGCGAAAGAACCGTCGGTCGTTTTCCATACCAAAGCGCAGCCATTGTTTCATAAAAACTTTGAATTGCTGGCCGAATCGTTTGCCGAAAATATCCGGTCGGGATATAAAGTGTATATCCTGGCCGACAGCATGAAGCAGAACGAACGGCTCAAGGACATATTTAAAGAACTCAACCCTGCAATTGGCTTTACTGCCGTTGAGCGCACGTTGCATGGCGGATTCTGCGACGACGATTTGAAAGCCTGTATCTATACCGACCATCAGATTTTCGACCGTTTTCATAAATATTCGCTCAAAAGCGATAAGGCGCGCAACGGGAAAGTGGCGCTTTCACTGAAAGAGCTGAATCAGTTTGAGCCCGGCGACTATGTTGTTCACGTCGATCACGGGATAGGACGTTTTGCCGGGCTTGTCAGGGTGACGCAGGGCGCGACCGAGCAGGAAATGATGAAGCTCGTCTATCAGAACAACGACATAGTTTACGTTCCGATACATGCTCTTAATAAGGTAAGCAAATACAAAGGAAAAGACGGACTGCCCCCTAAGTTGAGCAAGCTGGGGACAGGAGCCTGGGAAAAGCTCAAGGACCGAACAAAGAAGCATATTAAAGATATCGCCCGCGACCTGATACGCCTGTATAGCGAGCGTCAGCACGAAAAAGGTTTTGCTTTCAGTGCAGACGGCTATATGCAGCATGAGCTGGAGGCCGGCTTTGCCTACGAAGATACGCCCGATCAGCTGCGTGTCACACAAGAGGTGAAGAAAGACATGGAAAGTGTGCGCCCGATGGATCGCCTTGTGTGTGGCGATGTGGGCTTTGGTAAAACGGAAATAGCCGTGCGTGCCGCTTTCAAGGCTGCCACTGACGGCAAACAGGTGGCTGTGCTCGTACCGACAACCGTTTTGGCCTATCAGCACTATAGGACTTTCAGCGAACGTTTGAAAAACTTTCCCGTAACCGTCGACTACCTCACGCGGGCGCGTTCGGCCGAGAAGGTGCGGGCGGTCAAGGAAGGGCTTGCAACGGGAAAAACCGAGATTGTCATCGGAACTCACAAGCTTTTGGGCAAAACCATCCGCTTTAAGGATCTCGGTCTTTTGATAGTGGACGAAGAACAGAAGTTCGGCGTGGCCACAAAAGAACGCTTGCGGCAACTCAGGGTGAATGTGGATACGCTTACGCTCACGGCAACGCCCATTCCGCGCACATTGCAGTTCTCCCTGATGGGTGCGCGCGACCTTTCGGTGTTGCAGACTCCTCCTCCCAACCGTTACCCGATAAGAACGGAAATACACCGCTTCGGTCATGAAGTGATAGCCGATGCCATCAATTTCGAAATGAGCCGCAACGGACAGGTGTTCATAGTGTGCAACCGCATAGCGAAGCTTCCCGAATTGGAAAACCTGATTCATAAACATGTCCCTGACGCGAGGGTGGCCATAGGGCACGGACAGATGCCGCCTGAGAAGCTCGAAAAAGTCATTATGGATTTTGTCAATTATGATTACGATGTACTTCTATCGACAACGATTGTCGAGAATGGCATTGACATACCCAATGCCAACACTATCATTGTAGACAATGCACAGAACTTTGGCTTGAGTGACTTGCACCAGATGCGTGGCAGGGTGGGGCGCGGAAACCGCAAGGCGTTTTGTTATTTGCTGGCTCCTCCGCTTTCGTCGCTTACTGCCGACGGACGGCGGCGACTGGAAGCCATTGAGAATTTCAGCGAACTTGGGAGCGGCATTCAGATTGCCATGCAGGATCTGGATATCCGAGGTGCCGGCAATCTGCTCGGAGCCGAGCAAAGCGGTTTCATAGCCGATTTGGGTTACGAGACTTACCAGAAAATCCTGTCGGAAGCTGTTACGGAGTTGAAAAATGACGAGTTTTCCGATTTGTATGCATCTGAAATGAAAGGAAATACCGAATTGAAAGGAGAACTGTTTGTGGAGGATTGCGCTCTTGACAGCGATTTGCCTTTGTTCCTGCCCGAGGAATACATTCCGGGCAGCAGCGAACGCATGGCATGCTACCGTGAATTGGACGGCTTGAAGTCGGACGATGAGATTGAAGCGTTTCGTCGTAAAATGGAAGACCGTTTCGGACCGTTGCCCAAGGAGAGTGTCGACTTGTTGTACGTAGTGCGACTGCGGCGCATAGGGCGCAGCCTGGGTATGGAGCGCATATTGCTTAAAAACGGAAGCATGACACTATATTTTGTATCCAATCTTGAAAGTGCCTACTACAGGAGTTCTACTTTCGGGCGTGTTCTTGGCTATGTGAAGCACAACTTCCGCCGTTGCAGTCTGTCGGAAACCAACGGCAAGCGCCGTGTCACGGTCAAGGGTGTGCCATCGGTTGCCGAGGCAATGGACGTATTGCAAAAGATGGCAGCAGAGGAAGCCGATACGTAGTGCGGAGATTTTGAGGCGTCAGTCGGCACTGGCCTCGTCATCGGCAAACGATGCAGACGAAGAGGTTTGATGACTTACAATAAAAGTCCTTGTTTCCGTGTTTCCCCAATGTGGTATATCGCGCGGAGTCTTGTGACAGATTTCTGCGGCTATGCATCGGTCGAAGTAGCCGTGACCTACGGCAAGTACCGTTTTGCCGTCGAAGTGGTCAAGCAGGAATTTCAAGAAGTTTCGGGCACGGAGTTGCAGGCTTGACGGACTTTCAACATCAGGAGGAAAGTTGTCGGGGCTTGTGCGGATGTCGGCAACTTTCATGCCGGTAAACGAGCCCCAGTCGCGTTCGCTGAGCAATGGGGTTGTGACAATATCCAATCCGTGGGGCTCGTTGAGAATACGTGCTGTGTCGAGAGCCCGTTGCAAAGGGCTGGAAATGACGGCATCAAAGTGTGTGTCGGCCAGTTGGGCGCTCAAGGCATTCGCCTGTTCGATTCCTTTCGGACTGAGGTGGCCCGGCAGATGTCCCTGAAGGGTTCCGGACGCGTTTTCGAGGGTCTCGCCATGGCGTGTAAGATATAGACGTATCATGTTAAGAGGATTTACAGCCTGCAAAGTTACGACAAAATGAATGCTGACAGGGGCGAAATGTTTGGTTATGTGGAAAATTAAGTGTAATTTCGTCATCGAATTAATTCGGAAAACAGAGAGTTGTTATGAAATATGTACGTTCGCTTACATTCAGGGCTTTGTGTGCAATGGGAGTAGGAGCCTTGCTGGTGGCATTTCCCGACAAGACGACATCGTGGCTCGTTGCCATTGTCGGAGTGCTGTTCCTGATACCCGGGCTGGTGTCGGTTATTGCATACTTCAAGATGCGTATGACCGATACTGCCATGCGTCCGTTTTTCCCGATAGTTGGAACGGGCAGTTTCATGTTTGGACTGCTGCTCGTGGCCTTTTCTGACCGGTTGGTCGAATACATGCTTTACGTGCTGGCCGTGTTTCTTGTGCTGGCCGGAGTCTCACAGATAGTGAATATGCTGAAAATAAGGCACCATGTGCATGTAGGGGTGTTTTTCTACATTGCGCCGCTGCTGATAACATTATCGGGCATTTTTGTAATTGTATATCCCAAAGAGGTGCTGGCCGTGTTTTATACCATAGTAGGCGTGACGAGTATTATATATGGTATAGAAGAAATGCTGTCGGCCATACATTTTCGCAAAGTGCGCCGGTTGATGGCCATGGAAGTGAAAAAAGAAGAAACGACAGACGAGGCTGCTGCCGAAGACACGATACGTTCGGGCGACATCATTGATTTCAGTGAAACAGATGACAGCCAAAGGTGAAAAGACCTTGTCGAAGCTATTGCGCGTTAATCATAAAAATGTTATCTTTGCACTCGGATTTTGTTTTAAACCAATGAAAGTGACAAAACAACTACTGCTGTGCGCAATGGCGGCCATGATGTTTGCATCATGTGCCAACATTAACAAAGTGATGAAAAGCAGTGATGCCGACTATAAGTACGAAGTGGCGAAGCAGTATTTTATGAGAGGCAAATATGAGAATGCCTCTTTGTTGCTGAACGATGTGCTTGCCTCAATGAAAGGAACCGATAAAAGTGACGAATCGCTCTTTTTATTGGGAATGTGCAAGTATAACAGTGGCGATATGGTAGCTGCCAACGATTATTTCAGTAAGTATTATACGACATATACGAGCGGCATTCATGTAGAAGAGGCCTATTTTTACAGCGGAATGTCTTTGTTTCTCAGCACTGTTGAGCCGAGTCTCGATCAGACTGCAACTTATAATGCCGTCACCGAATTTCAAAACTTCATAGAAGCTTACCCTCAATCCAAATTTGCTGCCGAGGCACGCAAGCTGATATTCGATTTGCAGGACAAATTGGTGGAGAAAGAATATCTGTCGGCACAGTTGTATTACAACTTGGGCGATTATTTTGGTAACTGCACCATGGGAGGCAGTAATTATGAGGCAGCGATTATCACCGCGCAGAATGCCATACGCGACTACCCGTATACGCGTCGCAAAGAGGACTTCTCGATATTGATACTTCGCGCTAAATATGATTTGGCCGTGCGCAGTATAGAATCGAAGATGAAGGATCGTTACAACGATGCCATAGACGAATACTATGGCTTTGTCAACGAATATCCTAAGTCGAAGTATATGGACGAAGCAAAAAAAATCTATGAGAAAGCCCAAAAGGCTATCAAATAAGAACCATATCATATTGACATAAACGATGAATTACAAAAAAATCAATGCGCCTACAACTACAGTGACGCACAATCTGATGGATTTCAGCGAGCCTACAGGCAATATTTATGAAAGTGTTGTCATAATGAGCAAGCGTGCCAATCAGATAACCAGTGAAATCAAAAACGACTTAGCCAACAAACTCCGCGAGTTTGGAACGAAGAACGATTCACTGGATGAAGAATTTGAAAATCGTGAACAGATAGAGATCAGCCGCTATTACGAACGTATGCCAAAGCCGACCTTGATTGCCGAACAGGAATTTCTCGATGGGAAAATCTATTTCCGCAATCCGGCAGAGGAACGAGATCGCTTCGACAAGTAACCGACGCATGATTCAGAGAATCCAAACCGTATACCTGTTGCTGGCAACGGTATTGCTGACAATAAGTGCTGTATATGGCCTGTCCTGTGTCATCGGCAGCAAGGAAGGTGTGTGCGGAGGTTGGGAGGCACTGGCTTTCAGTGTGCTGACATTCTTGTCGGCCATTGTGTCGGCAATCTGTATATTCCAGTTCAAGAACCGCTTGCGTCAGGCTAAGCTGGCACGATGCTCTTCTTTGCTCATTTTGTTGGCATACTTGATTGTCGGCATCATTTCATATATGGCGTCATCGAGTTTCTGGGCAGGAAACATCATGGTGTTTCTTCCTTTTTGTCGCTGCCTTTTTCAATATAATGGCGCGCAGAGCTATCCTGAAAGACGAGAAAATGGTGCGTGCCGCCGATAGAATCAGATAGATGGCCATTACACTGAACAAAGTCATATTGCTGGGCAATGTCGGCAAGGATCCAGAAGTGAGGTATTTGGATGCAAATATGGTTGTAGCCACATTTCCTCTTGCCACAACGGATCGTGGCTATACACTTCAGAACGGAACGCAGGTGCCTGACCATACCGAGTGGCACAATGTGATGGCATGGAACAACCTTGCAAGACGCATTGAGCAGTATGTGCGCAAGGGGTGTAAGGTTTATGTCGAAGGTAAAATCCGCACCCGTTCTTATGATGACAAGAAAGGTATAACCCGTTATATTACTGAAATCTATGCTGATAAGATGGAAATATTTTCATTTCCAAATGACGGCAAGCGCAATGGTGAGCCTACCAATGACGGCTTTCAACAGAAACTTTAAGTAATGTTTCCGATATATTTGTCTTTCTGTGTGCTGCTTTTACTGACGGCAGATTATTTATTTTGCCGTGCCTATATGTTCGGGTCGGATACACAGGAGCAGTTGGACAGTATTTTTGATCCTGTCATGAAGGCAGGCAATAATGACGAACCAAGGAATGTGTTTTTTCTGACCAATGATGTTCCGGTTCTTTTGGGGCGTATTTTCGTG
>ERZ808258.784-NODE-784-length-10989-cov-5.327328_pt1 | contig 10989 bp, 9 predicted proteins | sample MGYA00521280_ERZ808258 | MGnify/ENA primary metagenome ERZ808258 (study PRJEB31516, sample SAMN03275585) | gut metagenome | biome: mammalia-associated habitat; material: feces | host: Papio cynocephalus | place: Kenya | collected 2012-07-19 ...
CATGCGCATGTTAGATACCGTCACATGCGGGGGGTATGGACAGGGGGTTCCGCGGGGGAAAATAGCCTCCTGCCCCGCCCCCGCCCCGCCTCCTGCCCCGGGCGGGGGCGGGGGGCAGGGGAGCATTCTGTCGCCCTTCGGAGTTTAGGCTCTGCGTCGCCATTGGAGACGGGTTGCCGTTCCGGCGCAACGGCATCACCGTTTCAAGGCATCTGAACACCCGTTTCGGGCGTGCCGGACAGGTGAAACGGGGCGGACAAACCGGGGGCCCCGATTTTCAGTCGCTATCTTCCTATTTCGCGACGGATTCCGATTGAAAACGCAAACTAACGAACAATTTCCCGTCTGCAGGCGATCCGTTCTCGTGCCCAGGGGAATTTTTTCTCATCGGCACGAGAATCTTTTCTCATGGGCATGAGAATTCCGTCTGTTCGTGGCGTCACGCAGCCGTCCGACGGGTCGGGCAGAGGGACGTCGTCCGCCCTCGCCCCTCCATCATCCTTCCAATTTCCCAGGACACCCTTTCCCCCTCTCCTTATGTATAGAGCAAATCCCGGAGGCCTCGCGAAGGTAGGGGGGCGACCTTCGCGAAGGTGGGGGGGCGCACTTCGCGAAGGTAGGGGGTCGACCTTCGCGGAAATGGGGGGTCGCCCTTCGCGAAGGAGCGCGATTGGTCATGATAATGAGCACCGGATTTTCAAGGCGCCCGTTTTCCTTCTCCTTATAATAAGGCCGCTCGAACGTTCCTCCCGGGCTTCGCCGGTCGCGCGCCCGGACAAGGGACATTCCGGGATGGCGGCTGTCGTCTGTCGCCGCCGGGGAAACCGACCCACCCTGTCCGAAACACGGTCGCCGACCCGGCCCGACATCGGGTATCGGCAAGAGAAGGAGAAGAGACCGCGGTCTCCGGTACATGGCCTGCCCACGGGACGCGTCCGGCCCCCTTCGACGCACCCTTTCCCGGAGCGGAAGGCGGCCTCCGGACAGGGGATTTCCGGGAAAAGGAACCGCCTTCCGCGGAAGCCCTATTCCCCGCCGCGCGGCGAATATGATATAATATAGCTACTTTATATGGAGAATACAGATTCAAATTCCGCCAGGACGCTTCTGGTGGACTTCCATGTCCACTCGACGGCGAGCGACGGCACGGAAACGCCGCGCGATTTGGCGCGGCGCGGACGCCTTTTCGCCGCGATGGCGCTGACGGACCACGACAACACGGCGGGCCTCGCCGAGTTCTTCGCCGCGCCGCGCGAGCCGTTCGCGAAGAACGACCCCACGTTCTGCCACCGCGTCGCCGGCGTCGAGCTTTCCATCGACCCGGGCGCCACCTTCGACAAGTTCCACCTGCTCGGGCTGAACATCGACCCGACCAACCCCGAAATCCACGCCTTCATGAAGGAGGTCCTCGCCGGACGCAACGCCCGCAACGAGCGGATTCTGGCGAACTTTCGGCGGCTCGGCATCGAAATGGACGCGCCGGGCGACTCGGTGCGCGCGTTCGCCAACGGCGAAGTCCTCGCACGCCCCCACTTCGCCCGCTGGCTCATGCAGCACGGCTACGCCGCAAGTATCGCCGAGGCGTTCGACACGTACCTCCTGCCCGACTCCCCCGCCGCGACGCGCTGCTTCGCCCCACGCTACCATCCGGACCGCGCACGCGCCTTCGCCGCGGTGCACGCCGCCGGCGGCCTCGCCGTCATGGCCCACCCCAAATACTGGCGCCGCTATTGGAAAGATACTGGCCCGGAATACGCGGACGCCGCCCGGGAACTGGCCGCGCTCAAGGAGATGGGGCTGGACGGACTCGAGGCGCACTACGAGGCGAACACCCCCGAGGAATCCGTCCGCTTCACGCAAATCGCGGACGAACTTGGGCTCCTGAAGACGGCCGGCAGCGACTTCCACGGCCGCAACAAACCCACCATCACGCTCGGCATGCGCGAGGACGTCCGCTTCATCGCACCTTTCCTGGAGGCCATCGGCGCACGATGACGGACGCGCACTGCCATATCCGCCGCGGAGAGGCGCGGCACTTCCTCTGCGACCCCCGCACGGGCACGGTGGGTCCGGGCGACGTCGTCTTCCGGGGTACCCATCCGTGGCAGGCGGAGACGTTCGACGCGGAAGCCCTGCGCGCGGCGCTCGCCGCCGACCCGTCCCTCGGGGTCGGGGAAATCGGGCTGGACCGTCTGCGCGACCGCCACATCGGCGCGGCCCAAACCGCCGCGTTCGCGGCGCAACTCGCCCTCGCGGCGGAATTCAAACGCCCCGTCGTGCTGCACGGCGCGAAGTGCTGGGGCGAAGTCGTCAAGGCGTGCCTACCCTACACGGACAGGATCCCCGCCTTCCTTTTCCATGGCTTCTCCCGTTCGGAAGGCCTCCTCGCGGACATCGTGCGGCTCAACGGTTTCATCTCGATCGGTCCCGCCCTGCTGAACGACCACGCCGTCAACTACCGCGCTTTGGCGTGCCATGTGCCGCGCGAACGCCTGCTCGTCGAGAGCGACGCCACGGCGGAAAACGCCGCGGAGGCGCCGTCCGTCGAGCCAATCGCCGCCAAACTCGCGGCATTGCGGGGCGAAGACCCGGACGCGCTCGCGGCGCAGCTCGAGGCGAACGCGGACCGCTTCACGGAGGCTTTGCGATGACGCTCCAGCTCGATCTGGCCGAAATCCTGCGCTACATGCGCATGGGACGCGGCACGCCCTCCCCCGAACTGCTCGCGCGCATCGGAGAACTTCTGCGCGAGGCGCCCCTCCAGCCGAAAACGGCCTGGCGGCGCGAAGGCGACCGCGTCTGGATGTGCGGCACGCTCGGCACGGCGTTCGACGCCTGGCACCGGCGGGTCTCCGTCCTCTCCGCCGCGGACGCGCTCATCGCCCAGGCCATCGGCACGGACGGCATCGAGAAGACGATGGACGCGATAGAGGACGAGGTCCGCCCGACGCTCGCCCCGGGCGAACGCCTGCTCATGCGGCGCTCCCCCGGCTACGGGACGATTCCCCTGGAACTGAGCCGCGACATTCTCGCGAAACTCGACGCGACGAAAAAGCTCGGCATCACGCTGACGGACAGCTTCCTGCTCGTGCCGTCCAAGAGCGTGACGGCGTTCGCGGATATTGAAAGGAGTTGAAGATGACGTTTTTGGATGGTGGCGCGGGAACGATGTTCCAGGCGGCGGGACTCGCCGCCGGCGCGGATCCGGTGGACTGGAACCTGGACCGCCCCGAAGCGGTGCTTGCGCTCCACAAAGCCTACGTGGCGGCGGGGTCGCAGATCGTCCTCGCAAACACATTCGGCGCGAACCGCCTCAAGTACGACGGTCCGCACAAGCTCGCCGACCTGATCGCCGCGGCGATTTCAATCGCCCGGAAAAGCGGCGCGAAAGTCGCGCTGGACGTCGGCCCGACCGGGCGGCTCCTCGCGCCGGCGGGCGAACTCGCCTTCGAAGACGCCTACGCCGCGTTCGCCGAAATGGTCCGGACGGGCGCCGCGGCCGGCGCGGACCTCGTTTTCATCGAGACGATGGGCGACACGCGCGAACTCAAGGCCGCCGTGCTCGCCGCCAAGGAGAATTGCAATCTGCCGGTCTGGTCGACGGTCGCCCTGGGCGAGGACGGCAAACTCCTGACGGGCGGCTCGGTCGAGTGCGTCGCGACGTTGCTGGAGGGTCTGGGCGTCGACGCCTACGGGCTGAACTGCGGCCTCGGCCCCGACCGCATGCTCCCCTACGTCAAACGCCTCGCCGCCGTCGCGCGCAAGCCTCTCATCGTCAAGCCCAACGCCGGCATGCCCAAACTCGTGGACGGCAAAACCGTCTTCACCGTCGGACCGGACGAATTCGCCGCGGACGTCGCCGCGCTCGTCGACGCCGGGGTGGAAATCGTGGGCGGATGCTGCGGCACGACCCCCGCCCACATCGCCCGCACGGTGGCGGAGGTCCGGGACAAGACCCCGAACCGGGCCACTCCCCCGAAACGCACGCGCATTTCGTCCGGCACCTCCGTCGTCGAACTCGCACCCCACGCCGGGCTCGTCATCGGCGAGCGCATCAACCCGACCGGCAAGAAGCTCCTGAAGGAGGCGCTCAAGGCGGGCGACGTCGCCTATGTCATGCGGGAAGCCGTGAAACAGACGGCGAACGGCGCGGCGATTCTCGACGTGAACTGCGGCGTGCCGGGAATCGACGAGGCGGCCATGCTGGACCGCGCGATTCTGGCCGTCGAGAGCGTGGCGACCTGCCCGCTGCAGATCGATACGTCCGACCCGAAGGCGCTCGCGATCGGGCTGCGGCACGTCAACGGCAAGCCGCTCATCAACTCCGTCAACGGCAAGCAGTCCTCCATGGACACCGTCTTCCCCCTCGCCCGCAAGTTCGGCGGCGTCATCGTCGCGCTCTGCCTGGACGAGGCGGGCATCCCCGAAACGAGCGACGGACGCCTCGCGGTCGCGCGCCGGATTCTCGCCGAAGGCGCCAAATATGGCTTCACGAGGGAGGATTTCGCCTTCGACGCGCTCGTTCTGGCCGTCAGCGCGGACGGCAACGCCGCGAAAACGACGCTCGAGACGGTCCGGCGCCTGACGGACGAACTCGGCGTCAACACGGTTCTCGGCGTCTCGAACGTCAGTTTCGGCCTCCCCAACCGTCCGGCGCTCAACAACGCGATGTACACGCTCGCCAAGCGGGCGGGGCTTTCCGCGGCGATTTCGAATCCCGGGGTCATCCGCGAGACGGACGACCCGGCCGCCTTCGACGTCCTTTTGGCGCGCGACCCGAACTGCCTGCGGTGGATCGCCAAGTGCGCGGCGGAAGCGCAGAACGCCGCGCCCGCCCCGGCCCCTTCCGCGGCGCAAGCCACCGTCAACACCGCCATCGTGCAGGGCCTGAAGGCGGACGCCCGCACCCTCTGCGCCGCCGCACTGGACGCCGGACGCGACGCCATGTCCATCATCCAGGACGAGATTGTCCCCGCCCTGGAAGTCGTCGGCAAAGGCTTCGAGAAAGGCACCCTCTTCCTGCCCCAGCTCCTCATGAGCGCGGATGCCGCCGGCGCGGCGTTCGAAGTCATCCGCGCGGCGCTCGCCAAAAGCGGAACGTCCACCACGCGCGAGGGCGCCCCCATCGTCATCGCGACCGTCAAAGGCGACATCCACGATATCGGCAAGAACATCGTCCGCGCGCTCCTCGAGAACTACGGCTTCCGCGTCATCGATCTCGGACGCGACGTCGCGCCCGAGACGATCGTGGAGAGCGCGGCGAAGTCCGGCGCCCGGCTCGTCGGACTTTCCGCGCTCATGACCACGACCGCCGGCGCCATGGCGGAGACCATCCGGCAGCTGAAGGCGGCGAAACTGCCCGTCAAGACGTTCGTCGGCGGCGCCGTCATCACGCAGGACTACGCGGACGAAATCGGCGCGGACTACTATGCCAAGGACGCCATGGCGAGCGTCCGCATCTGCGAGAGCGAACTCCGTCCCGGCGCCGCGCGGCCTTCCTGAAAACCGTCCGGCGCTATTGTTCCGGCCAGCCCGCTCCCGCAGCCTGCAAGGCCCGGGGTGCGGGCACGCGCGTCACGACCACCATCGCATTCGACGGCGTGCCAGTATACCATGCGCAACAGTCCAGCGTCCCTTGCAGGCGCGTCGCATTCACGTTTCCCGCATCCCAGGCGCGCGGTTCGAAGCCTTCCGCAAGCGTCTCGGGGTCCGGCCAAGCATCGGGGTGCGCAAAAACATGGTCCGCACGGGCGATTCTGCGCTTCAACTTGCGACCGCCGCGTTCATAATAGTAATTTGCGACCAAACCCGTCCGCGCATCGTAGACGAGGCTTGGCGTGGACTCGGCGACATCGGCGATATTCGTCCGTCTCTTCGTCCATGTCTTGCCGCCATCCGCACTTGTCGCCTGGAACTGCGGGCCAAGCCCCCGCTCGCAACGTCCTATCATCAGAATGCGGCCGCCGCCCAGCGAAACCAGCGACGACTCTGTCATCCATTCGCGAAGGCGCAAATCGCGCTCTATTGTGTGCATCTGCCAATTGCGGCCGTCGTCCATGCTTACGAATATCCCCCACGCGTGGCCGCCGTCGACATCGTACCGGCCGGCAAACCAAGGCGAGACGAGACCCAATTCCGGCACAAAGACGGGATCCAATATCTGCATGGGCATCGGCTCCGGCCGCAAGGTGGCTATCTTCGAAAACGAACGGCCGTCGACCGAGCGATACAATTCATGCCGACGGCGCGACTTCTCGCCCCAGCACCGCACCCAGACCAGCAAGGCGCCCTGCGAATCGAGGCCGATGCCCTCGTTCACCTCCCCCGCCTGCGCATCCCCCGCCACAACTGTCTCCGCGGACCAGGTCAGGCCGCCGTCATGGGAAACCTTTGCGTACGAATCACGCGTACCGGGCCATATCGAATGCCCGTCTTTCGGGAATGCGCAGTCCCTGCTGTAGACGCAAACGAGGTTCGTTCCCATGGCCTGTATCATGGGCCACGCATTGTAGCCCCTTTCGTCCTGCACGATCGCGGCGTTTGAAGGCGGGCGCACGTCCGCCGCAAACGCCGCGCCGAACGCAAGCCCGCATGCCATTGCGCACATCCCACGCGCATATTTTTCCGTTTTCATCTTTCCCATGATCCTTTTGGATGTCAATCAAACAAATACTTCCACAATCTATTGCAATATCATCCGCCGCCCCACGTGCTTTTTGGGATGTCGGGCAAATGCATGCTTCTACAACCGCCGGCCGACGACAAGAAACTGCCCGAGGATGCACCGCTGCCCGGCGGGGATCCGCTTCACCGTGAAGACCGCCGTGTGGCGTCCCTGCGGCTGCTCCGGCAGGTAGACGAAGCGCGAATAGATCCGCTTCTCGCGCGTCCGGCGCCGCTCGAAAACCGCGGGTTTGCCGCCGTCCACCGAAACCTCGATCACGATCGGCTTTTCGCCCTCCTTCGCCTGCGGAATGTCGCTGAAGCCAAGCACCGTCCCATCCCAGCTCACGGTGAACGCCGCGTCCTCGGCCGTCGTCTCGAATCCGCCCTTCAGCATCCGCTCCGTGCGGTTGTAGGAATCGCCGTAGACAGGGTCCTTCCTTCCGTCCGCAATCGGCCGCCAGGCAGGCGCCGTCAGGATCTCCCGCGCCGGAACCGTTTCGCAGCGCTCCCAGGCGTTCGCCGCGAGCGGCGCGGGCAGGGGATGCGGCCCCGGCCGCGACGCGACCGGGAAAATGCCGCCCGTCAGCGCGCGCGCCAGGATGTCACGGTAGAGCGCGTGGCCCGCCTCGGTCGGATGCGTGCCGTCCATCGAGAAGACGAGCTTGTCCGGGACGGCGCCGCCCGCCTGCTTCGCCGCGCGCACGTCCTTCGGCACGGCCTCGACCGCCGCGCCGCCCCTCGCCGGCGCGAAGACGAACGCGGACGGGTCGTCCAGCCGCGCGACGATCGCCGGCGCAAAGTCGATGGACGGAACGCCGTAGCGTTCGCAGACGCGCTCCATCGCGCAGCCGAACGACGTCTGCCGGCCGGCCTTCAGCCCTTCCAGCATCCAGTCCGCGACCGTGTAGACGAAGCAGATGTCCAGTTCGGGGTTCGCCCGCCGCGCCTGACGGACAATGCCCTCCACGGTCGGCACATCGAAGCCCGCCGAACCGTTGACGCGGAACTCGACGAACAAAAGGTCGGGCTTCTGCGCAAGGACGTCCGCCGCCAGCCGGATCGCCCCGTAGTCCGAGCCCGTACCCGAAATCGCGGCATTGACTTCCTCGATTGCGGCCTTCGGGAATTCGCGGCGAAACCAGTCTGTCGTCTTCTCGCGCCAGCCGCGCCGCGCCTCGGTGATGGAGCCGCCCAAATAGGCGAGGCGGACCGGCCCGCCCGCCCGCAGCTTCTTCAGCACGTTCGGCAGGCCCGCGCGCGGACGGCATTCGCGGATCGTCCGCAGGTCGTCCGCCGTCTCCGCCGCGACGACCCGGTTGCCCGCCGCGACGACGCCCGTGCAGCTCTCGGAATCCCAGGTGACGCCCGGCGCGGCGAACGCGCCGGCGAAAAGAACCGCCGCCAAACTTGCGAACTTCGATTTCATGATTGTCTTTGCCTTTCTTTTAAGAAACAGACCCTGTCAGTCGAGCCGTGCCGCGGCGCCGGCAACCGCGCAAAGAACGCCCGCCGACAATCCCTGCACATGTCCTGTCGTTCCCGTCGCGGCAGACCCCCTCATCGTTTCAGCGCTTCGCGGAGCGTTTCCCAGAAACGCGCCGCGATCAGCTCCATGCCCAAATCGTTCGGATGGTTGTAGAGCCCGTGAACCTCGGCGCGCGTACGGACGTCTTCCAGATTGACGAAGACATACCGCCGATCCGTCTTTTGGGCGACAAGCTGCTTTTCCGCATCCAGCTTCGGGCGGATGTAGAATCCCTGCGACACGAGGACGAACGCCTTCTTCCCGGGGTCGACATAGTCCAGGAACTGTTCGATGGCCGCACCGAACGTCCTCGAGGGAGGCGGAGCCATTTTCCCCGCGTCGTAGGTCTTGGGTACGTTCGCCCCGAAGAAGAGGACGATCACGTCCGGCTTGAACGCGCGCGCCCAGGCGAAATACTGCTCGGGCTTCCAGTCGGCCTTGAAGAAGTTCATCTCGATCGACCACGGCACGGTCAGCAGGCAGCACTGCGCGTCGGGCCGGACCGCGGCGATCTCCTTTTGAAGGAGATGCACATAGTCCTTGTCCCGGGCCGTCGCCGCCATGCCCCAGTTGTTGGTCCAGCCGATCTTGGGGCTGGGACCGTGCAATGTGATGGAATTGCCGACAAACAGCACGCGCGGGCCCTTCTTCGCCGGATCGAACGCCGTCTTGTCCTTGGCGTTCTGTCCGATCGCGGGAACCGGGTTTTCCTGGAAATCGGCCGCTTGCGCCGCACCGAACACGCCGGCGAAAAGAATCGCCGCCAAACTTGCGAACTTCAATTTCATGATTGTCTTTGCCTTTCTTTTAAAAAACAAACCCTGTCAGTCGAGCCGCGCCGCGGAACAAGGCGCGATCTTCACCACGCGCGCCTTCTTCCCCTCGCGCACGACAAGCGTTTTCGCGTCCGTCGCGTTCACGATGTACACGGCCCGCCCGCGCGAACGGTCCACCTCCACGACCATGGACGAATCGTACACCGCGACGACCTGCTCGCCCTTCCCGCAGGCATAGACGACCGGATAGTTCAAGTCGGGGCGCAGCGGGCGCAACTCGCCCTTCATGAGCGTTTCGCGGTGCCTGATCCAGAACGCCAGCATCTCGTGCAGTTTGGCCTGTTGCGCGGCGGGGATGTTCTTCAGCCGGACCGATATCTGCGGCACGGAGAAGAGAATGTTCCAGAACTGCTTGGACGCCGCTTCGGGCGATTCTCCGTAATTCCACATGAGCATGTCCGAATGCACCGCGGCGTTCCCGGACGAAAGGCGCAGATCGATCGTCGCCACGCGATTGGCGAGCGAATCCATCGGGCAGTCCATCGCGCGGAACATGTTGCCGTACTTGCGGATGGCCGGTCCGACGTAGGATTGTCGGAATTCGATCAGCACGCTCGGCTTGATCGCCCTCAGGCGCTTGTTGACGTCCGTCATCAGCCGGTCGATGGCTTCCGGCAGCGACTTGATGTCGCGCCCGGCGTAGTTCTCTTTCACGGCGGGATCGCCATGGCGGAAGCTGAAGAAATCGATGAAGTCGAGCTTGAGGCCGTCCAGACCCCAGTCGCGGATCGCCCGCTCGTAATGCCCGATCAGGAACTCCCGCACTTCGGGGAAACGCGGATCCAGAACCGCCGCGCCCATGCCCTTGTCCTCATAGAGGTATTTTCCCTTGAACTTGGGATAGTTCGCCGACTTGAAGCCGACGTGCGGCACGGAGAACCACAGCATATACTTCATCCCCATCGCCTGTACGCGCTTGACGTGCGCCGGGAAATCGGCAAAGCGGTTCGTCGAAACCTCCCAGTCGCCGCAGTAGACGTAGCCGCCGCCGGTTTTGTCCGTCTGCCAGCCGTCGTCCACGATGGCGGTCTTCATGCCGTAGGGGACCGCGGCCGCGCACTCCTTCTCCACGCACGCCGTCCCGACATGCTGGTTGTACGAGTACCAGAAGGAGTAGAGCGGATCGAACGCCGCCTCCGGCACGGCGGCCTGCCTGTAGACCGGCATCCGTCCGTACCACGCGAAAGCCGCCCGCACGGCGTCCGCATAGAAAACCGGCCGGAAGTCGAGCCGGAAACGCACCGTGCAGGAGGCGAGCGGGGCTTCCGGCTCAGAAAAGAGTTCCGCACTGTAGCCGATACGCCCGGATCCCTGATCGATGCCCATGCGGAAGTTCACCTTGCGGAGAGCCTCCGAGCAGGCGATGACGCCGCGATTCTCGTTTGCGCTCGAGAAGAGCGCGAGGACGGGCGCCTGGGAATAGAGCGAAGAACTGAAATTCGCGCTCCACTGCCAGCCGGCGGGGAGGTTCTTGTTGAAGCCGAAGCCCGTCGACCAGCGCCCCACGATGTCCTTTGCCGGGAAACCGCAGCGTACTTTCGTCCGGGGCGGCGTGCCGGGCTTGTCGGCGACGAACGTGAGACTCCATTCTTCCAACCCTTTCTCAGGGGATTTAGTCTCTGCGGAAATCCTCCAGCCGGGCGTGTCGTCATAGGTGACGCGCCCAACGAGCGCACTTGTGAACTCGCCCGCATCCGCAGCGAGCGCAAGCCCGCAAACAATCGCGGCAATGCCGCGCAAACCGTCTTTCATTCCCGTCTTTTTCATGTTATCCATGCTCCGATTATTTGTCTTTGTCTCTTTTCTTTTGTGCGACGACCCGGTTGCCCGCCGCGACGACCTTCGTGCAGCTTTCACGCTCGTATGTCACGCCCGGCGCGGCGACGTTCGGCGAGGGCCGCCAGACGTTGTTCACGACCCGCACGTCCTTCGCCTGCGCGAGGTGGAACTGCGCCCGGTACG
>ERZ808258.785-NODE-785-length-10975-cov-4.629304_pt1 | contig 10975 bp, 7 predicted proteins | sample MGYA00521280_ERZ808258 | MGnify/ENA primary metagenome ERZ808258 (study PRJEB31516, sample SAMN03275585) | gut metagenome | biome: mammalia-associated habitat; material: feces | host: Papio cynocephalus | place: Kenya | collected 2012-07-19 ...
ATTCGGACTTCACGGCCAAGCCGTACTGGTCCAACACCAGCACCAACAGCATCCTCGAGAGGCTGTACAGGACCATAGATACGGAAAATTTCACACAGATCCTCAGCCTTCTCTCCGGAGGGTCGTTCCGGACGATCCTCCGCACATCGTTCACCTACGAGGATGCCATGGACGACAGGTCGATGTACTCCCTCATGACCATGGCAGGTTATCTCAAGGCGATACCGGCATCCGGAAAGGAGTTCGACGTATCCTTCCCGAACAAGGAGGTGGCCTCGTGCATGGAGGAGACGGTGGAGTTCATGACGGTCCCATCCATGGACGCGGAATTCAAAAGGTTCTGCTCCGCCGTCATGGACGGAAGAATCGACGATATCGAGCGGATACTATCGGGCATACTTCGCCAGGGAAGCTACTTCAACCTGAAAGACGAGAGCAGCTACGAGCTCGTCGTGATGACGGCGCTGTACGCCATAGCCCAGTACTATCGCATACGCACCGAGCAGGAATGGGGCAACGGCCGTATCGACATCATGATGGAGCCGGTCCGCAACGGCATAGTGCCTATAATCATCGAGCTCAAGAAATCCGACAGAGAGGCGGATCTCGAGAAGGATGCCGCCGCCGGCCTGGCGCAGATCCACGAGAAGAGGTACTACATGGGCATGAAAGGCACGACCCTGCTCTATTCGATCTCCTTCTGGGGAAAGGTACCGTTCGTGAAGCACGAGAGGATATGTCTCGGGTGAATCCGTGCATCCGTCTTCTTCGGATTCACGGACCTCTTCGGCAAACGGTTTATCCTGGGTCCAGGATTCGCATCTATGCCTAAGGTGATCATGAACCATGGAGCCGGCGGGGAGCTCATGCAGAGATTCCTGACCGAGCACGTCACCAATCACTTCCCTGCGATGGACTGCGAGGTTCCGCTCGATTCCATGGACGACTCCGCCGTCGTGGACGACATCGTATTCACCATCGACGGGCACACCGTGAAGCCCCTCTTCTTCCCGGGCGGAGACATCGGAAAGATCTCCGTCGCCGGCACCGTCAACGACATCTCAGTCATGGGCGCCACTCCGTTGGCCCTCGCGTGCTCCGTCATCATAGAGGAGGGGACCGATATCGATGTGGTGGACCGCGTGATGGCATCCATGGGGGAGACCGCAGCATCCGCCGGCGTCCCCATCGCCACTGGCGACACGAAGGTCGTCGAATCCGGCGCGGTGGACCAGATGGTCATGTCCACATCGGCCGTAGGGAAGAGATCTGTCTATCTGGACTCCGATCTCGCCAAAGCGGAGGAGTACAGGCATGTGGATCACCGCTGGTGCACGGATTCCAACGTCAAACCCGGAGACGCCATCATAGCATCCGGGTACATGGGGGACCACGGCATCGCGCTACTGTCGTTCCGCGAAGGATACGGGTTCGAGAGCGATGTCGTCAGCGACGTCGCCCCCCTGAACAGGATGATAGCCGAAGGCCTGAAGGCCGGAGGCATAGTCGCCATGAAGGATCCGACCAGAGGAGGAATCGCCAACACGCTCAACGAGTGGTGCTCCAAGTCCCATGTCGGAATGGAGATCGACTACTCCGCCATCCCTCTGAGGGACGGCGTCGTCAACGCCTGCGAGCTTCTGGGGATAGACCCCCTGAGCATAGGGAACGAAGGCAAGTGCATCATGGGAGTCGTGCCCGAGATGGCCGATGAGGTCCTCAAGGCCATAAGAGCCACCCCCGAAGGCAGGAACGCCGCCATCATCGGCCACGCCGTGGACGGCCCCGAAAGGGTCGTTCTGAGGACCGAGGTAGGCGGAAGAAGGATACTGGAGCCTCCCGCAGGGGACCCCGTGCCCAGGATATGCTGAGTCCCGAACCGCTCATATACCGTTGCAACATGAGAGAAGCTAGGTGAACCATCATGGTGGAATTCCTTCCCTTCGAGGGCCTGAGACCCAACCTCAAGGCCGGCGAGCATGTAGCCGACCGCATATCCCCTCCTTACGACGTCATCGGACCGGAGGAGCTCGAGATGCTGAAGTCCAAGCCCTGCAACATCACCAGGCTCACGCTGAGCCCCGATGCGGACAAGAGATACCATGGATCCAGGAAGGAGCTGGAGCAGTGGATCGCCGACGGCGAGATGAAGCGCGATCCCGCCTCGTTCTACATCTACGAGCAGAACTTCGACGACCACGGGACTCCTAGGACCCGCACCGGGATCGTCGGCATCCTGAAGACCGAGAAGTACGAGGAGGGGCACGTCATCCCTCACGAGGAGACGTTCTCCAAGGTCAAGGCCGACCGCCTCAACCTCCTTCGCGACATGAAGGCCCATCTGGAATCCATATTCGGCATATTCGACGGGCTCACCCCGGAGCTGTCCAGGAGGATCAGGAACAATGCCCAGCTGGTGTACCGCTACGTCGACCCGGACGGCGTCGAGCACAGGTACAGCAAAATCTCCGATCCCGAGATCTGCAAGACCATAACCGAGGAGCTGAAGGACCAGAGGATGCTCATAGCCGACGGCCACCACAGGTACGAGACCGCCCTCAACTACGCTCTGGAGAATCCGGACGACCCGAAGAAGCAGTACGTCCTCGCCACCCTGGTCCCGGCGGACGATAAAGGGCTCGTCATATGGCCGACCCACAGGCTGATCAAGTCGGGGAACATCTCCGAGAAGAACGCCGTCAAGGGAATCGAGAAGGCCCTCAGGACCGAGGAGGTCTCCCGCGAGGAGATGATCGCGAAGCTTCCGGAGCACGAGATGGGCATCGTCTTCAGATCCGGCAAGTGCCTTCTGGCCGACTGCGACGACGCGGCCAACGAGATGCTCTCCCTGGACACCTATGCGGCGCAGCAGAAGATCCTCTACGGGGTGTACAAATCCGACGAGGGGAAGGCGGAGGTTTCGTACGACGCCGAGCTGCCGGACGTCCTCGCCAAGATGGACCGCGGAGAGTACGATGCGGCCATCGTTCTCAATCCTCCGAAGCTCCAGACCATCTGGAACCTATCGATGAAGGGCAAGAGGATGCCCAAGAAGACCACATTCTTCTATCCCAAGGTCTGGTCCGGATTCGTCATCTACGAGATGGACTGAAACACGGGGCGATCCGATCGGGGTCGCCTCATCTTCCTCATTCTATTCGGCGCTCATCGATATCCGGAAAGCGATAGCTTCGAAAAACGAAACCAAACCTCTGAATGTAGGATAACAGAATGGAGCCGCCGATGGGAATCGAACCCACGACCTACGCCTTACCAAGGCGTCGCTATACCCCTTAGCCACGGCGGCAGTTGTATTCCTGCGTATCTTCCCATCATTCATAAATGTTTGGTTTCAGCAAGCCTCTTCCAGCCAGTCGATAAGGTTGATATACTCTATTCCGTCGGCATTATCGGGCAGATCGCGATCCAAAGTCAGAACGATCCTCCTTCCGACATCCTTCAGAAGTCTGAGAGGACGCTCCTCCCGTTTGACCGTGGACGCTTCCCCTAATGTCGAGACCACTTGGAAGAATTGCACGTTTCCATCCTTCCTCGCGGTGAAATCGATCTCGTAGTCCCTGTATGCTCCGACCACCACATCGAAACCTCTGCGCTTGAGCTCGAGGAATACGATGTTCTCCAGAAGCCCTGATGAATCGTCCATCCTGTGGGCTGATGCTGCGTTTCTAAGTCCGATATCGGCCGAGTAGTACTTCGCCTTGACCTTCATCATCTTCTTTCCTATCAGGTCGTACGTGTCGACTCTGTAGAACACATAGGAGTCTTCGACGGCATCGAGATACTTCTCCAGAGTGCGACGATCCGATATGCCGGAACCGTCCCTCAGCGATTCTCCGGTGGTGACATTGCCTATGTTCGAATACAGGTACGTGGTGAGCCTCCTTATCGTCCCGATGTCCATCCCGGAGCGAACAGCGATGTCGCGACCCACGATGGAATCGTACACGCCGTCGATGATGCTGCGCCGCTTGTCGAAATCGTCCGATTCCAGATCGATTATGGGCAGTCCCCCCTCCTTCAGATACTGGTCGAACCTCTGCTCGGTGCGTACGACCCCTTTTGGAGGATAGCGGTCCAGGAACTCCCGGAACGACAACGGCAGCACGTGGATCTCCACATACCTTCCGCCTATGATCGTGGTGAATTCCGATGAGAGCACGCCGGCATTGGATCCTGTGACATACACATCGGCCCCGTTGGCGCGGATGTTGTTGACTACCTTCTCCCACCCTCTCACGAACTGGACCTCATCTATGAGCACACATGAATCGTCGGACGGCATGGATTCCGTGATGTAGCGGTGCATCTCGCGATCCGATGTGATGGCGAAGCTCAGCTTCTCCATATCCATGTACACCACATCCCGACCTTCGGATTCTAGCATCCTGCGGAACTGCGACAGGATGACCGATTTCCCCGATCTGCGAACGCCGGTCACCACTTTTATCAGATCCGGACGGTCGCGAAAGGAGTACAACCGTTCCAGGTACTCGGTGCGTATCAGCTCGTCCATGATCGGCAATGATTTTCAAAGTATATAATGTTGAAAAAATCAACAATTGAATGCTGAAAATCAACACATCACACTACTGGTTTTCAGCATGAATCTTCGGGAGAACACCGGTCTGCGGGTATGATCGGATAGAAGAACCTCCGGACGCCGTCCTGCACGGAACCCGGAGGAAGAGGGGCAGGCCCTTCGGAGAGCCTGCCCGGTTTGGATCACTGCTCGTCCTTCGGCTCGGGAACGGTGGAGTGGCCTCTCTGGAGGAACCTAGGGCCCTTCCAGCTCCACTCTCCGAGAATGTGCATCAGGGACGGGCTGACGAATCCGACCATGAACAGGCCGTCGATCAGGATTCCGACTCCCAGAGCGAATCCGAACTCCTGGAGCATGGACGAGTTGGCCAGGAGGAGGGTCAGGAACGTTCCTCCCATGAGGAGGGCGCACAGGCTGATGACTCCGCCGGCCTGCTTGACGGCCTCGTCGATGGCCGTGTCGTTGTCCATTCCCTTGATCCTGTTCTCGCGGATCTTGGTGGTGAGGAAGATCTCATAGTCCATTCCGAGTCCGAGAAGGACGACGAAGAGGACGATCGGGACCAGGAAGAGCACCGGAGTGTCCAGCGCGACATCGAACACGAGATGGGTCAGCGCGACGGTCCAGACGACGGACATCACGATGGTGATCAGGGACCTTATCGGAGTGACGTAGCATCCGAGTATCACGAACAGCAGGAGGATCAGGAGCACGATGACGACGATCCTGATGAAGCTGAACTGCTCCTCGACGGTGTTGCCGATATCCTCCATCATGGCGGAGGATCCGGAGACCCACGAATCGACGAAGACGTCCGAGTACACGTTCATGTACGCGTCGTCGCCGTCGCGGAGATCGCTCCTCAGATCGGTGATGAACACCATGGTGTTGTCGGACATGGGCTTCTCGGTCGTGATGATGGTCATGTTCACGTACTTGCCGTCGGTGGACAGGATTCCCGTGTAGACGTTCAAGTAGTAGTCCATGGCGTTGGACAGCGCGATCGGCATCTGGTCGGCCGTAACTCCGAGAACCTTCGTGGGCTCGAAGGTCCAGGCATCGGTGCCGGAGAGCTTCGTGAGCTGGGTGAAGACGGTGAGGACGACCTCTGCCCCTACGGGGTTCTGGGCCTTCAGCTGCTGATAGATGCCTTCATTGACCTGCTTGGACACCGTAGCGGAGACCATGGCGTCGGTCACTGCGGACACGGGGATTCCGGCGGCGGTGGCGATGCTCTGCCTGATCGCGGCATCGATCATCTCGTCTGTGACGCTGGAGACGGGTATGCCCATCTGCTGAGCGATGCCGGCGGCGACCTTGGCGGACGCCTGCTTCATTCCGAGCTCGTAGATGGTCTCCCAGGAGTTCAGGGTCGTGATGCTTCCGACGATGTCGGGATAATCCTGCGTGATGCCCGCGGCCATGGCGGCCATGGCCTTGGCGGCCTCCGCATAGTCGCTGTTGGGCAGCACATAGCCCATAGGCACCGATACCTTCTGTTCTCCGACCTGCGTGTAGAACGACGAGCCGACGTCGGCGATCTGGTTCCGGAGCTCGAGGGTCAGGTAGTTGGGCATGATGGTTCCGCCGTCGGCCTGGCTCATGATGAGGTTCAGGCCGTCGATGGCCTCCGAGTCCGGCATGATGCTGATCATGTCCGAGGAGTCCTCGGCATTGGCGTAGTAGTATGTCGTGGGGATGCACAGGAGCACGAACACGACCGCGACGGGCTTGGCGTACTTGTGGGTGAAGCGGGAGAGCCATCCGAAGTACCTCTTTCCGAAGGAGACGAGGTGCCCGTGGAAGCCCTTCTTCCCGCCGGAGACGACCTTCTCGTCGGTCGCCTTGTAGGAGTCTATGCTGCTGGGCCAGAACACCTTGTCGCCGATGACGTCGATGAGGGCGGGGATGAACGTGAGCGCCGCGAGGAGCGCGACGAGTATTCCGAGGGCCAGGATGATTCCCATGGTCTGGACAAGGGAGAACGAGCACAGCGCGAGCGCGGCGAATCCGATCATGACGGAGATCCCCGACGTGGCGACGGACTCTCCGCCCCACATGACGGCCTCCTTGAGGGCGGCCTCATGGCTCTGTCCCTTCTTGCGCTCGTCCCTGTATCTGGTGATGATGAAGATCGCGTAGTCGCAGCCCGCACCGAGCATGACGACGAGGAGCAGCACCTGGGTGATGTAGAAGATCCCCAGGAACTGGCCGATGGCGTAGATGAGAGTCAGGGTGATTCCGTAGGCCATTCCGACGACCATGGGAGGCACGAGGGCCGTGACCACGGCGTAGAAGAACAGTCCGAGGAGGACGAAGATCAGCAGGATGCTGAACGGATCGACCTTCGAGATGTCCTCGCCCGAGGAGACCTCGGTATCGTAGTTGATGGCGGAGGATCCGGTGACATAGATGGTGACATCGGAATAGGATGCCATGCCGCCCTTCGCATCGGCGACGGCGTCCCTGATCTCCCCGGTCTTGTGGGTTATATCGGAACCGTCCGTGCTGGAGATGGCGATGAGGACTATTCCTTCGGAGGATGCGGGATCCTTCTGATAGGTCCCTCCGTACTGGACGACCATGTTGTCGAACTTCTCGCCCATTATGGACGTGAATCTGCCGAGGAAGGTCTTATCGTCGCTTGGATCGCTCTCGTTCACGAGCGCTTTGAATTCTTCTTCGGAGGAATAGGGCGCGACGGCGATCTCGTCCATTCCTATGCTGAGGAAGTAGTCGCTCATGATCTGGGCGCCGGTTGTGGACTCGGAGTCGGCTCCGGACATGTTCGTCATGTCGTATTCGAGCACGTCTCCGGCGTGGATGCCCAGAGGAAGAGAGCAGATCAGCACTGCAAGCCAGACCACGACGATGGCCTTGGAGTGGCTGTGGATGAAATCTGCCATTTTTGCGAACATTTGTGTTCACCTTGAACCGCCCCATATTCCGCCTATATTAAAGCATTTTGAACATTCTCAAATTTTTGCACGAAGAATCGAGTGATGAGAAAAAGACTGGATGCAATTGTCTGGCTGTAAATTTATTATATAAAATATCGAAAAAGTTGCATCCAACATTTTTGATTCGAATCAAACTTTGAGAACAGTCAAGAATCAAATACGGGAACCGTCATGAAGACAGCATGGTCAAGGCTAGGCCCTCCGTGGAGGAGAAGCGCGAGCTCGCGCGCAGGCAGATCACGGAGGTGTCTCTGGAGCTGTTCCTCGAGAAGGGATACGAGGACACCACCACCCGCGACATCATCAACCAGGCCGGGATCTTGAACGGCAGCCTGTACAACCGCTTCAGGAACAAGGACGAGATCCTCATCAGCATCGTGAAGGAGGCCACGGAGGAGATCCTACGCAACGTCACGGAGCTCCTCAAGCGCGAGAACAACGTCCTCCTCGCGGCATCCTTCCCGGCGGCCCTGGAGCTGTACGCGTCGTCGAAATGGAGGAACGTCGCCGACCTGATGTACGAGGTCCATCGCAGGTGGGACGCCGTGCAGATGTGCAACGGGATCCTAGGCAAATGGTTCGAGGAGTTCATGTCCGACTACGGGTTCAAGAACACGGACGATGTGAAGTTCGAGATGATCATGGCCTCGCTGACCGGCGCCACGGGCGATATGATCGGATGCTACGCCCACGGGAACACGCTGCCCTACAGGGATGCGCTGAAGCATTACATGCTGCTCCTCTCCACCACCCTCCACATCCCCGCGATCAACATAGACGGGATCATCGACAGGCTGTCCGAGATCCTGGAATCCGAAGGCATGACCTTCCTGGGCTACGACCTCTCCAAGGGGCCCATGGCCCCCGACGACGCCCGACGCGCGGGCAACATCTATTATCGACATCGCGGATTGAACGTCCATGAAGAAGGAGATGAGCGCCTTCGACGTGCGCGCGATGGTCACCGAGCTGTCGTCGCTCGAAGGGGCCCACATGGACAAGATCCACCACTGGGGCGCCGGAAGCGTCCTTTTCAGGCTCAACGTGACGGGACAAGGGAAGAAGGAGCTCCTGTTCGAGAACAGGAAATGGCTCTTCTGCCCCTCCAGGAAGCCGGAGACTCCCACGATGCCCTCATCGTTCGCATCGTTCCTGAGGAAGTACATCGACAACGCCAGGATAGGCGGCGTCAGGCAGATAGGATTCGACAGGATCGTGGAGATGGACCTCTCCAAGTCCGACGGTGACTACAAGCTGGTCTTCGAGATGTTCGGAGGAGGGAACGTCCTCCTCGTGAAGGACGGGACCATCCTGAACTGCCTTATACAGAAGACCTACCGCGACAGGAAGACCCGTCCCGGAGAGCCCTATGCCATGCCCAAGTCGAGGTTCGACCCCACTACATCGACCGAGCAGGACTTCCTGTCCGCGTTCAGGTCCTCCGATGCCGATGCGGTCAGGACGTTGGCTACCGCGGCCAACCTCGGAGGCCAGTACGCCGAGGAGCTGTGCAGGCGCGCCGGGATCGACAAGTCCGCGCCGGCAGTCTCCGTGGACGACGCCACCGTATCCGGGATGTACCGGGAGCTGGAATCCATCGTCGGAACGGTCATCGGGAATCCCGAGCCCACTGCGTACCTGAAGGACGGCAGGATCGAGGACTTCGCTCCCGTGTCGCTGCAGTCGCGCTCCGACCTCGAGGAGAAGCGCTTCGGCACCATGTCTGAGATGATCGAGGCCTTCCTGGAGGAGAACAGGGAGGCCGAGGAGGACGCCTACGTCGATCCCGCGGTCGAGAAGCTCCAGAAGAGGATCGCCAAGCAGGAGGAGACCCTTCTGGACTACAGGGCGCAGGAGGACGAGAACCGTCTGAAGGCGGAGGCCCTGTACACCGACTACCAGAAGGCGGACGAGCTGCTGAAGGTCCTCCTGGAGCAGTCGACGAGGATCACGTGGGAGAAGCTCAAGGAAGGCGCGGCGAAGATACCGTTCGTCGAGTCCATCGATCCGTCCAAGCACATCGTCACCGCGGTCCTCGGGGGACAGCGCGTCACGCTCGACTGGACCAAGGGCGTGGATGCCAACGCGTCCGACATGTATCAGCGCGGGAAGGATATCGGAGAGAAGGCCAAGCGCGCCGATGAAGCCCTGCAGCAGAGCAGGGACGAGCTCGCCAAGCTCCAGAAGGGGATAGACCGCGAGAAGGCCCTCGCCGCCGAGAGGGCGCAGCCCACCAAGCAGTTCTGGTTCGAGAGGTACAAGTGGTTCATCACCTCCGGAGGACGCCTCGTCATGGCCGGAAGGGACACGCACAGCAACGACAACGTCGTCAAGAAGCATCTCAAGGACGGGGACCTCTACGCACATGCGGACGTCCACGGCGCCCCATCGGTGGTTGTGAAGGAGGGCGCCAAGGCGTCTCCCGAGGAGCTCAGGCAGGCCTGCCAGTTCGCCCTCGCCCAGTCCAAGGCCTGGATCGCCGCCATGTCCGAAGGAGGCGCGTTCTGGGTGTACCCCGACCAGGTGAGCAAGACCCCCAACCCCGGAGAGTTCGTCCCCAGAGGAGCGTTCATCATCCGCGGGAAGAGGAACTACGAGTACCATCTCCCGATGGAGCTCGCCATAGGGGAGATATCCTACGAAGGCGAGCGCAAGATCATGTGCGGACCCGTGGAATGCTTCGCCGACAGCGAGAAGTACATCGTGGTCAGACCCGGCAAGCCGAAGTCCGGAAGGAGGACCAACGATATCGCGAAGAGATTCGACGTCCCCGAGGAGGAGGTGTCCCGCATCGTTCCCCCGGGAGACCTGGAGGTCGTGCGCGAGGTATGGCCGAAGCCCGACCAGGAGGATGACGAGCGATGGCGACGATAGACGACTTCCTCAAGGTGGACATCAGGGCCGGAACGATCGTGGACGTGCAGGACTTCCCCAAGGCCAGGAAGCCCGCCTACAAGCTCACCATCGACTTCGGGGAGGAGATCGGAGTGAAGAGGTCCTCCGCCCAGATAACCGATCTGCACACCAAGGAGGAGCTCCTCGGAAGGCAGGTCCTGGCAGTTGTCAACTTCCCTCCGAGGCAGGTGGCGGACTTCATGTCCGAGTGCCTGACGCTCGGACTGCCTTCGGAGAAGGGCGTGGTCCTGATAGCACCGGAGAAGAAGGTGGAGAACGGGGCGAGGCTCTACCGATCGTGGACAGATGCCATCGTTATATAGACAGCTCGCGCTTGTACGTACGGATACGACCATCCTATGGTGATATCATGAAATGCGGCAACAACAACATCGTGGGGATCATCGGCCTGCTCGGTGCGATACTCCTCATCGTCAGCGTCTTCCTCACATGGACGGACATCAGCGTCAGCTCCATCATCGGAGGCAAAACCGAGTCCTTCACCCAACAGTTTCCCAATGGCGTGGACTATCGAAGGTCATCGAGGGTTCTTGCGGGG
>ERZ808258.786-NODE-786-length-10916-cov-3.333855_pt1 | contig 10916 bp, 11 predicted proteins | sample MGYA00521280_ERZ808258 | MGnify/ENA primary metagenome ERZ808258 (study PRJEB31516, sample SAMN03275585) | gut metagenome | biome: mammalia-associated habitat; material: feces | host: Papio cynocephalus | place: Kenya | collected 2012-07-19 ...
GCGTGCAGAAGGAAGAAGTGAACAGGGTCCTGCTCTTTCCTACCGAGAAGGGCAGACAGATAGGCGCGGTTTTCGCCCAGATAGACTCGATATTGAGAGAGTGAAGTGGAGGGGAGACCCCTCCGTTTGATAATCACCAGTTGGTGGCCCTTACCTCGAAGAAGGACTGGGGGTGCTTGCACACGGGACAGACCTCGGGTGCGGTCTCGCCGACGTGGATGTATCCGCAGTTCCTGCACTTCCACATGACGACCTTGTCCTTCTTGAACACGACTCCGCCCTCGATGTTGCGGAGGAGGTCGTTGTATCTCTCCTCGTGGTGCTTCTCGATTCCGCCTACACCCTCGAAGAGAGCGGCGATCTGATCGAAGCCCTCCTCCTTGGCGACCTTGGCGAAGTCGGCGTACATCGTGGTCCACTCGTAGTTCTCGCCTGCGGCGGCGTCCTTGAGGTTCTCGACGGTCTTGGGCATGGCGTTGCCGTGGAGGGCCTTGAACCAGAGCTTGGCATGCTCCTTCTCGTTCTCGGCGGTCTCAAGGAAAATGTCTGCGATCTGCTCGTATCCCTCTTTCTTCGCCTGAGACGCGTAGAAGGTGTACTTGTTCCTCGCCATGGATTCGCCGGCGAACGCGGCATTCAGGTTTGCTTCGGTTTTGGATCCTTTGAGTTCCATGATTATCCCGCATCCTCATCATCGAGCGATTATATAGTGTTAACGCCGTTAGGAAATCTTAAAGAAATGCATCGCTTTCTTTTGAAGAAGGCTTTCGGGGATTTCTTCAGAGAGCCGTCCTTGTTGAATTTGGTGGACATCAGGCGATCGTAGTTCTTCCTGATCTTAGGATCTCCCGGATTCAGATCCATCAATGTCTCGAGCTGGACCTTGGCTTCTGTATAGTCCTTCAGATCGTTGAGAAGAAGCGCAGCGTAGTTCTGACGGTAGATGTAATTGGACGGATCCGATTCTATCGCCTTTCTGTAGTATTCGCCGGCCTTTTCGAAGTCGGTCTTCTGGTTCCTCAGGAATCTGGCGTATTCGTTGAATACGACGGCGGAGGGGTCGCGATCCAATATCTCCGAGAAGAGGGCATCGGTCTCCGTGTTGTTGCGCTTGTCCTGAGCCAGATAGGACGCCTTGGCTTTCAGCGCATCGATATTGCCTGGTTCGAGATCCAGGATTATATCCAGTTGCATCAGGCCATAGCGTTCGTTCCTGAGATCCGACAGCGCTATGTTGGCCAGAACAAGTCTGGGGCGTATATTGTGGGGATCCGTGGCCAAGTATCCCTCGAGCGTCTCGATGGCCCCTTCGGGATTTCCGCTGGATGCCTGGTTCCTCGCTCTGGTTATGGCTTTGAATGCAGGATCGTTCATGTTCATGACCACTTCGAATATTGATTTTAATCTGCCGAGTCCCGCTTCAGAGATATCGATAATAATGTGCTCCCGTCATACACGTGGACATGGGCAGGATATCCAAAGGGCTGGCATCGTTTTCTGCCGGCATAATCATGACTCTGATTCTGGTGGTCTTCGTCCCGGTCTTCGTGGAACGCCATGTGACTCCGGCGATAGTCGATATCGTGGGCGACGGAACGTTCCTCCAGCTCTCCTCGTCGTTCATCGTCTCCTCTCTCGTCTGGGTGGTGATGATGGGATTCGTTCTCATCCTGGGTGCCGGAGGGATCATGAAGAGGTTCGGGATCCTCGGGATCCTCGGACTTGTGGTCGCCTACTATCTGCTCGGAGATGTCACTCAGGCCGTAGTGCCCATCTTATCGCTCATAGCGGTCTCCATTGTCTTCTGGATCTATAGGAAAAAGAAGGAAGGCCGTAGGAATCAACCTCCGAAGAACAACGGCAAGGCTGACATTCCCGATTGATTCTTCTTGAATCTTTATATACAGGAACAAAATCCGGAGCGGTAGCAGGAGGCCTCGATGCCTGTAGTCTTGTCGTTTTCCTCCTTTACTCGACGTCTGTTCGGCGTTTCGGTTTCCTGCTTCCTGTTCTTCGAAGCGTCTGCTTATCTCGTCGATGTCTGCGGATTCGAAGTTGTTCGTGTAGACGATTCCGTACATCACGCTGGTGCACAGCAACGGGATCATGAACGTCAGGTATGTCCTGATAATCCTCCAGACGTCGTTCCCAAGGTACACCGAAAGGAGGAACATCATCATGAACGCACCCATGGTGGTGAATGTGGTGAACAATCTGAATTTGGCGCCCTGCCAAAGGGGATAAGGGCGCGGTGCGCCGCTCTCGGCGACGGCACCGATGGTTCTGAACGTCTGCCATGGGATTATGAGCACAGGGGTGAACATCGACAGCATTAGCGTGATGGCCAGCATGACCTTCTCGTCCATCACATCTAGGAAATAAGGGTTGACGAACAGATAGGATGATATCAGGAGGCCCAGGATGAAGATGTAGGATGTGATGCTCAGGAATCCCTTGATGTCGAAGACATGCTCGCGTCTGGGAGGGATGAGCTTTATGGATTCCACATCTATGATGTCGGGCACCATGAAGAAGCGTTCCGATTTGCTTCTGATTCCCTTCTTCGCATGTTCGTTCATTGTTGACAGGACCTGAGGGACATACCTTCTGAGGTAGATGCACACCACGCTGACGACGGCGGTAGTGGTGAATAGGAGAACGCAGTATGTAACGGCGAATCCGATCACGAACAGCGACTCCGAGGAGAGGTGCCATCCCATGAATTCTATCATGCCAGTGATGGTATCCGAGAAGTAGAAGTCCCCGGTGAGATAGTCAGAGATCCATATCACCGCAGTTAGAATCAATGCAGACATGGCATTGCATATCTTTCTGAATACGCCTTGCGGCATCTTGAAGAAGAGCACCGAACCGAGGACGGCGAAGCACAGGGTGAATGAAAGACATAGGAGCTCTATCGGCTTGGAGATGCCGCTCCAATCTATGATCAGCAATCCGGCGGACCATATCGTCAGGCATACGAGAACGAAGGCCGGGAATATGCGCAACACCGTGACATCCGTACGTGTATCGGCCTTCGGTACCGATGACGATGAGAGCCTATTGGCGGTGCGGTCGACGATGTCTCCCGCTCTGTCCACAGCATCATCCAGCCTCTCGCCCATGAATCTCCATTTCGAGGTATGTATAAAAACTGGTGGCAGGAGAACAACATATATCATCGGGGGAGATTCGAGGCCATGGATGACCGCACCGGATTGAAGAACCGCGGACGCACGATAGCAGACATGGAGGATAGGCGTTCGGCCGCCGAAGATTTCACCGGCACCCCGCTAGATGAGATAGCCAAAGGCTCGCTCGATCCAGAGGCCGCCTCCAAGAACGTCGAGAACATGATCGGGACGATACAGGTGCCTCTCGGATACGCGGGTCCGGTGGACATCCGCGGCGAATCCGCTGTCGGCAGCTTCCTCGTCCCTCTTGCTACGACGGAGGGGGCGCTCATAGCCTCCATCTCAAGAGGAATGTCAGTCATAAACGCCGGAGGTGGTGCCGAAGCCGCCGTCTTCGGGGATTCCATGACCAGAGCACCGGTGTTCAGAGTCGAAGGTCTGAAGCATTGCAAGGAGGTCATGGATTGGATCGCGTCCCATCGTGCAGAGATCGATGAAGCGGTCTCCGGAACCACATCCCACGGAAGGCTACAGCGCATCGAGATGTTCCCTAACGGCAGGGGGCTCTATGTCAGGCTGTCCTTCGAGACTGGAGATGCCATGGGGATGAACATGGCCACTCTCGCCAGCGAGGCCGTTGGGAGACTAATCGAGAACGAAACAGGCACCGTGATGATCTCGGTATCCGGCAACATGTGCTCCGACAAGAAGCCTGCCGCCATCAACATGATCGAGGGCCGCGGCAAATGCGTGGTCGCCGAGGCGTTGATCCCCAAGAACGTCGTGGAGGAGCGCCTTCACACCACCGCATCCGCCATCCAGGAGATCAACTACCGCAAGAACCTGGTCGGAAGCAGCATGGCAGGCACCCTGGGTGCCAACGCCCATGCGGCGAACATGGTGGCCGCCGCCTTCATAGCCACCGGACAGGACCCGGCTCAGGTGATCGGCGGCAGCATGGCGATGACGACCTGCGAGGATCTGGACGGGGATCTGTACATATGTGTCAGGATGCCGTCGCTGGAACTCGGAACCGTCGGAGGAGGCACGAGGCTTCCCTGCCAGAGAGAGGCCTTGTCTATGATAGGATGTCTGGGAGACGGCAAGGCGAAGAAGCTAGCCGAGATCATCGCAGTCACCGTCCTCGCAGGAGAGCTTTCCACATTGGCGGCGCAGGCAGCAGGTCAGCTGGGCAGTGCACATGCCAGACTCGGCCGCTGAATAGGGCATGTCCGAGCACGCTTTATATTGTATCAGCAATCGCCGGTTCATATGCCAGTCATCAATTTCAAATACAGCGACCTATGCACGATGCTGGGCAGAAAGGTCCCTGAGGAGACCCTAATCGAACGCATTCCGATGATAGGTGCGGACATGGGGGACACCGAGGGCGACACGGACGACATGTCCGTCGAGTTCTTCCCGGATCGCCCCGACCTCTACAGCGTCGAAGGCGTCGCCAGGGCGTTGCGCGCCTTCCTCGACATAGAACCGGGGATGCGTACCTATCCGGTGCACGAATCGGATGTGGAGGTCTTCGTGGATTCCAAGGTCGAATCCGTTCGTCCGTGGTTCCTGTGCGGCATCGTCCGTGGCGTCGAGGTCACCGACGAGCTGCTCAGATCTCTTATGGAGATGCAGGAGAAGCTCCATGTAACGATCGGAAGGAAGAGGAGCAAGCTCGCCATAGGCATACACGACCTGTCCAAGGTCTCTCCTCCCTTCACATACACGCTAAAGGAACCCCACTCTGTGAGATTCGTTCCCTTGGCGATGGACGAGGAGCTCGATATGGAGGAGATCCTCGAAAGGAACGAGAAGGGCAGGATGTACAACGATCTCCTCAAGGGCATGTCCGAGTACCCGGTCATCCTGGACCGTGACGGTCAGGTGCTCTCCTTCCCCCCTATCATCAACGGCAGACTGACCACTGTGACCGTAGGGACCAGGGATCTGTTCATCGATGTCACCGGCATCGACCGCAAGGCGGTCAAGGGCGCGTTGGATATCGTCTGCACCGCTCTCGCCGAACGCGGCGGACGCATCGAATCCGTTCTGATGCACTACGGCCCTGAGACGTTCAGATCCCCGGATCTCACGCCCGCCAAACGCACCATCAGTGCCGATGCTTGCGACAGGTTCCTGGGTCGCGAGATCGGTCCGGAGGGAACAGTCGAGGCTCTGAAGCGCATGGGGCTCGATGCTGTCTCTGCCGGGGACGATGTCGAGGTCACCATCCCTGCCTACAGGCTCGATATGATGCATGATGTCGATGTCTACGAGGATGTCGCCACAGGATACGGATTCGAGAGGTTCGGAGGAGCGTATCATGTTCAGCAGACGCCGGGGGCTCTTCTTCCGGAGACGGCGTTCTCCGACTCCGTCAGGGATGTCATGATAGGTCTGGGATTCACGGAGGTCTCCACCCTTACTCTGAGCAATCAGAAGGACGAGTTCTCGATATCCGGTCTTCCCGAGGTCGATGTCGTCCGTGTGCTGAATCCGATAACAGAGGATCACACCTGTCTCCGTGCATATCTGACGCCCAGTCTTGTTAGGATTCTCAGGCACAACAAGCACCGCGATCTTCCCCAGAGGATTTTCGAGATCGGATATGTCGTCCGCGACGAGAAGACCCGTCTCCACCTCTGCGCCATGGCTACCGCATCGAAGGTTCCCTTCACCGATATCAAGTCCTGGACGGAATCATTCCTCAGGGAGGCTGGAGTCGCGTATTCCCTCGAGCCCTGCTCATTCAGGACGTTCGTTCCGGGTAGAGGTGCTGTCGTATCGTACGAAGGTCGGGAGATAGGGTTCTTCGGCGAGATGGATCCGGAGGTCGTCGTCGATTTCGGAATCACGCACCCCATAGGATTCTTCGAGATCGATCTGGAGCCTATAATCGCCGGCAAGAAGGACACGCTGTTCTGAGGCGTCACATGGAGATCGGAGATGCATTTCCGTCATTCGTGCTTCCCGACGAGGACGGCATTCCATTCGACGGATCGAGGCTGGCGGGACACCGTTACGTGATGTTCTTCTATCCGAAGGACGGATCGCAGGGGTGCACCCGCGAGGCCTCGGAGTTCTCCGCTCGCATCGGAGAGTTCTTCGAAGCAGGAGTCTCCGTGATCGGGGTCAGCAAGGATTCGACATCGTCCCATCGCAGGTTCATAGATAGGAACGACCTGAAGGTCAAGCTGCTGAGCGATCGGGACCATTCCCTCATGGATGCGACCGGTGTCTGGGGCCCTAAGATCTCCTATGGAAAGGAGACCTTGGGGACGAGACGTACCACCTTCGTCGTTGGGCCGGACGGGAAGGTCGAGGCATCATGGCGTGTCGCGAAGGTAGCGGGACATGTCGATGAAGTCCTGTCCTTCGTGCTCTCGCATCCCTGATCGCGCCAGTTTCCGATCCATCGACCTCAGGACATCTCCCGCATCGGCGATGAGGCTGATGTCGGCATAGCCGTGGATGGGGGCATGGGGGTCCTTGTTGACCGCTATGATCCTGGTGGATCCCGAAGCCCCTGCCATATGCTGAGCGGCTCCGGATATACCGAAGGCGATATAGAGGTCCGGGGAGACGGTGCGGCCGGACAGCCCCACCTGACGCGACCTCGGCATCCATCCCTTCTCGACCAGCGCTCTGGAGCATACGACTCCCGCGTCCATTCTGGACGCGACCGATTCGGTGACCTCTATGAGCGATCTGTCGCGTATGCCGTCGCCGAGAGCTATCAGGATGCGACGCCCTTCGATATCCGGGGTTGATTCCGAGGAAACGGAGTCGATCGGGGGGTCTCCGCAGGATTCTGTTGAATGCTGCCAGTAGATGACCGATCCTGTCCCCTTGCAGGTTCCCGGATCAGGAAACGAACCGGGGCGCACAGTGGCAATCTGAGGGAATCCGGTGTACTGTATCTCGGCGATCACGGTTCCGCCGAACGCTGGACGCACGGCTGTCAGGTTCCTGTCGTCCATGGACAGCCCTGTGCAATCGGCCGTGAGTCCGGAATGGACAGTTGCAGCGATGCGCGGGGCCATCTCCCTTCCTATCGGGGTGGCTGCCAGCAGTACGACCGACGGTCCGATGCGAGCTATCAGCGCGGAGATCGCATCCGCCCACATTTCGGGGCGATAGGGTGAATAGGACGGATCTCTGACATGGTAAAGACTGTCGGCTCCGCATCCGAAGATCTCCGGATAGATGCTCTTGAGCTCCGTGCCTCCGAACACGACGGCGAACACCCTTCCGTCGGTCATCCTTCTTGCCTGTGACAGGATCTCGCGGTCCGACGCCCTGAGACGGGGAGGGGTGCTCCCGAATTCCAGTTCCACGAAGACCAGCGTGCCGTCTGCGGTCGACTGGTTGATATCGAACACCTTGAGCATGCCAGGAGGCAGCTCTCCGCGGCATCCTCCTTCGGAAGTCCCGCAGGAATCTCCCGAGCATCCTTCGCATCCGCTCATGTCGACGACCTCCATTCCTTGATTATGAGATCGGCGGCGGTATCCGGATTCGATATCTCCACCATCGTGTTCCTGCGTTCGGAACTCAGGACCTCGGAACGGACGACTCTGGTAGGCGATCCTCTCGGACCTACGGAGTAAAGGCCCAGGCCCAACGAGACGCGGTCTAGACGGATTACTTCCTTTTCGCGGGATGATATGAATCCATCGATCGTCGGCAGCGCTCCATCCGGATCCACGTCGCAGAATGAGACGACGGAGCCGCGAGGCACGACGATTCTTCTCGTTAATCCGCCGTAGTCCTGGACTGCTACGAAAGGCGAGCCCTTTTCCAGCGTCCTCACATAGTAGAACTGCGGCACATCGAGCATCTTTGCGACCTCGGCAGGCACCTGTCCGGTTCCGCCGTCCAGCGTCTCCATGCCGAAGACGACGAGATCCGCGTCCGCGCAGTGCCTCATCAGGAATGAGGCCAGTACGCGCGATGTCGCCCAGGTGTCCGATCCAGCGAAATCCGGATCCGTCAGCAGATAGGCGTGGTCGGCACCGAGGGAGAGGCATCTTCTGAGCGCCTTCTCGGCTTGTGGAGGCCCCATCGTGAACACCTCGACCGTATCCCCCTCGTCTTTCAAGGAGATCGTTCTTCTCAATGCGAGCTCGCAGTATGGATCTAAGATGGAATTCCTGCCGTTCCTTGCCGGCGATCCGTCAGGATTCGCAGCGGAGCCTGAATCAGGCACCTGTTTGACTGCGACCGCGTATCTCATGGGTCCGCTCCGAATATGTTGCCAGGGCAGAGGACACCCTTGGGATCCAGCTCGTTCTTGACGCGTCTCAGCTCCTCTACTCCTTTCTTGCCGTACATGAGCTCCATGTAGGACGTCTTGATCTTCCCTATGCCGTGCTCCGCCGTAGCGGAGCCGCCGAGCGACACGGCTTTCTTGGCCAGGTCCATATAGGCCTTTTCGGCCGTAGCCAGATCCTCCATCGATTTCAATATGATCTCGACATGAGGATGGTTGTTCCCTATATGGCCGAACATGACGTACTCCAGACCGCTTTCGCCGAGCCTCTTCCTGTAATAGGACATCATCTCATCGGCGGCCTCGTCAGGGACCGACATATCGGTGCCCATCTTGTGAATCCTGGGCATCTCGCTCTTCAGGGATGCCACGTACTCGAAAACAGATCTGGGGATGGCATGGCGCATCTCGCGCATCCGTTTCCGATCGGCTTCCTCCGAACCGCACCAGGTCATACCCCTCTTGCATCCGTGCCCGGCTGCAAGCTCCGACAGGCGCTCCAAGGCATCAGGGAGCGTATCGTCGTCGGGAAGATCGAGGAAAAGGGCGGCGCCCGCGGCTTCCGGGAAGTCCGGAATCCTCAGAAGAGCCGGGTCCGATCCCTTGACGCGACGCAGGAGGTTGATAGAGCCGCAGTCCATGAATTCCAGGAACTCCGGATCCAGGGCGTCGTCGGAGCGGATCTCCTTGACGGCGGATAGCGCGTCGTCGTCCGAAGGCATGAAGAGGACCACCGATACCAGCGGGTGCCAGGGCGTGAGATAGACGTCGGCCTCCGCGATTATCCCGAATGATCCCTCGGAGCCTATGAACAGGTCGAGCAGGTCCATATCCTCGCATATGCGTGGTCCGGCCGAATTCTTCACTTTCCGATTGAAATCGTATGATGGGACATCGAAGGAATAGAGCTCACGCCCTGCAGGGAACGTTATGCGTCTGCCATGCGCGCGGATGTCCCCGCGGGATATGCGCATGTCCTGTCCGTTCGGGAGCACCACGTGGAGTCCGCGAACCCAGTCTCCTGCAGGTCCGTACTTGTACGTTCTCGGACCGGATGAATTGCAGGCGATGTTTCCCCCTATGGATCCTTCGGTCTCGGTGGGGTCTACAGGATAGAACCATGGCATGCTCTCGGCAATCAGCTGCTCTCTGGCCCCGGGAGTTATGTCGACGAGGTCTTCGAAGCGTCTCTCCATCAGCCTGCGGTTGAGCTCGGCAATCGTTGTGCACGGGAGCGTGCGGACGAAGAACCCGTGCTCATCCTTTCCGATGCCTACGATTCCCTTCATGCGCTCCAGGGAGATGACGTATCCGCCCGGGGGAACGCAACCTCCGCAGACGCCCGTCCTCATGGCGCTGACGGTCATCTTGTTCCCTTTCGAGTGGTTGATCCTGACGGCTTCTCTCAACTCCGATTCGTCGAACGGGCAGATCAGATACTCGGCTGTCCCGGTCAACTTGGATTCATCTACCAGATATTTGGATCCGGGGCGGATCTTCTGTCTGTCAAACATCTCTGCTCCCCCACATGCGCGGGATCATGGCGGCCAAGACCGCCTGCTCCGTCAGGGATTCGCGGTCCAGCAGACCGTTGCTCAGCATGCCGATCGCTCCACCGTTCTTTCCGATCTCCGATTTTCCGTAGAGTGCGCGGAACGCGTCACCGACCGTATGGCCGCAGCGAACCAGATCCGCGACCTCGTCGGGATATCTGAATCCGGAGCCCTGTCCACGGGATATCCTTCCGTCCGAATCGATTATGCAGCATTTCTGGATGTCGTACAGGCCGTCATGCTGTTCGAACACGCCTGCCTCGATTCCGACCGAGAGGTCGTGGTCTCCTAGCGCGACGCGGGCTCTGTTCTCGGCTCCCTGTTCTGTTTCATCCTCGAACGGCTGGTCCGGGACTCCGCTGGGCACGTTCACAGGCGTAACCCTGACATCTCCGTAGATCCTCTCCATGACGTTCCGCACCGCTTCGACCTTGACTCTGTTCATCGAACCTACAGACACATCGAGGACGTCTGTCTTCCCGTTTCTTCCGTAACGGCCTTCCAATATGCGTCTCGCACTGATCTTCTCTCCATCGGACGCCGTGACGAGCTCCACCACGGACAGCTTCAGCGGACGGATGCCGCGGGATTCGCGCTCTCTGTTGAGGGCGTCTGCGTTGCCGACCGTCTCCTCGGATACGACGAGCGTATCTGCCGCATCCATTATATCCGAGGGTCCGTAGATGTCGTCGATTTGAAACAGCGTATACGGTTTCCCGTAGGTCGCAAGCTTTTTCTCGAGGGCGGGTCTGCGGATGGCGAAAGGGATGTACTCGTTCCTGCCTTGAGCCGCCATGCGATCGGATGTAAGTCCCACCAGGACCTCGTCGCCGATCTCGAAGGCACGGTCCAACAGCCTTCCGTGTCCCGAATGAACGACGTCGAATGTTCCTGCTACCGCCGATATCATAGGGTGACCACGACGCATACGACGACGACCGCCACTAAGGC
>ERZ808258.790-NODE-790-length-10870-cov-5.690060_pt1 | contig 10870 bp, 9 predicted proteins | sample MGYA00521280_ERZ808258 | MGnify/ENA primary metagenome ERZ808258 (study PRJEB31516, sample SAMN03275585) | gut metagenome | biome: mammalia-associated habitat; material: feces | host: Papio cynocephalus | place: Kenya | collected 2012-07-19 ...
GCGGTCCGATCCTCGAAGAAATCGAGATCGAGTGGCAGAAGAAGCAGGAAGAGAAGGAGCGGAACCGCGAAAAGCGCCGATACCGGTAAGGGCCGTCCCGCCGCCCCCGCGGCAGGTTGCGCCGCCCCTGCGGCCCGCACGGTCGTGGGCCGTCCGCCACCTCCCCAATGCCTGTTGACTTGGCGGAAGGGTCTTGCTATAATTTAGGTATCATGAATCGTACAGACATACCTTTAATCGGCGCGGCGACGGGCGTTTTCGCCGCGGACATCGCCCGGGGGGCCCGTCCTTTCGGCGTCACGAAATTCGGCGAGAATGCGCGTCTCTTCACGCTCAAGGGCAAGGGCGGGCTCGAGATGCAGGTCACCGACTGCGGCGGCAAGATCGTGCGTCTGCTGGCTCCGGACAAGGCCGGCGCCCTTGTCGACGTGACGGTCGGTTTCGACGACGTGTCGGGTTGGGAGAAGACGGACGCGTACTTCGGGGCGATCATCGGGCGTTGCGCCAACCGCATCGCCGGCGCGGCGTTCGAGCTGGACGGCAAGGTCTACAAGCTGGCGGCGAACGACGCGGGTCACAACGCCTGTCTGCACGGCGGCGTGCGCGGATGGGATGCGTACGTGTGGGCGGCGGAACCCTTTACGCGCGGCGAAGACGTCGGAATCGTCTTTACGCGCACGTCCCCCGACGGCGAGGAGAATTTCCCGGGCACGGTCGCCGTCAAGGTCGTCTACACGATCACCCCGGACAATGTCTGGCGCGTCGAATTCGAGGCGGCGACGGACAAGACCACGCCGCTGAACCTGACGCAGCACGTCTACTTCAACTTGAAGGGGTCGGGCGACATGCTCGACCACGAGATGCGGATCGCCGCGGAAAAGTTCCTCGCGGTCGACGCGAACCTCGCGCCGGTCGGCGAACCGCGCGCCGTGGCGGGCACGCCGTTCGACTTCCGTTCGTTCCACACGATCGGCGAACGCATCGACGCGGACGATCCCGTTCTGCAGAACGGCGCGGGCTACGACCACAACTGGTGCCTGGATGGCGAAGGCTTCCGCCAGGCGCTCATTCTGAAGACACCGGCGCGGGCGCTGGAGGTCTGGACGGACCAGCCGGGCATCCAGGTCTACGCCGGCAATTTCATCAGCGACGGCTGGACGATGAAGGACGGGCTTCCCATGAAGCGCCGCGGCTATGTCGCGCTCGAGACGCAGCACTATCCGAACTCGCCCAACCGTCCGGACTTCCCGTCCGTGTGGCTGCACCCGGGCGAGACGTTCCGTTCGAAGACGGAGTTCCGTTTCAAGGCCCTGTAAGGTGTACATTTGCGGTCTATTTGCAGTCTAAACCTGAAAACCTAAGATAAAGGAGAGTCAAAATGGCAAGATTCACGTTACCGAGAGACATCTACCACGGTGCGAACGCGCTCGAGACGCTCAAGACGTTCGAGGGCAAGCGCGCGATGGTGTGCGTCGGCGGGGGTTCCATGAAGCGGTTCGGCTTCCTGGACAAAGTCGTTTCCTATCTTCGGGAAGCGGGCATGGAGGTGAAGACGTTCGAGGGCATCGAGCCCGATCCGTCGGTGGAGACGGTCATGAAGGGCGCGCAGGCGATGCTCGACTTCCAGCCGGACTGGATTGTCGGCATCGGCGGCGGTTCGCCGATCGACGCGGCCAAGGCGATGTGGATCAAGTACGAGCACCCGGAGATTTCGTTCGAAGACATGTGCAAGGTCTTCGGGCTCCCGAAACTGCGCCGGAAAGCGCGTTTCTGCGCGATTTCGTCCACGTCGGGCACGGCGACGGAGGTGACGGCGTTTTCCATCATAACCGACTACGCCAAGGGCATCAAGTATCCGATCGCGGACTTCGAGATTACGCCCGACGTGGCGATCGTGGACCCGGCGCTCGCCGAGACGATGCCGCCGAAGCTCGTCGCGCACACGGGCATGGACGCGCTGACGCACGCCATCGAGGCCTACGTTTCGACGGCGCACTGCGCGTATACGGATCCGCTCGCGATTTTCGCCATCCGGACCGTCCATAAAGACCTGGTCGCGAGCTACGGCGGGGACATGCCGGCGCGGCATGCGATGCACGATGCGCAGTGTCTGGCGGGCATGGCCTTCTCGAACGCGTCGCTGGGCATCGTCCACTCGCTGGCGCACAAGACGGGTGCGGCGTTCGCGGACTGCGGCGCGCACATCATCCACGGCGCGGCGAATGCGATGTATCTGCCCAAGGTCATCGCGTACAACGCCAAGGACCCGGAGGCGCTCAAGCGCTACGGCGTGATCGCGGACTTCATGGGGCTGGGCGGCAACAGCGACCAGGAGAAGACGGCGCGGCTCATCGCGTGCCTGCGCGACATGAACGACGCGCTGAAGATCCCGCACTGCATCCGCCACTACGGCGCGGACAGCTATCCGTGCGAGCAGGGGTTCGTGCCGGAGGACGTCTTCAAGGCGCGTCTGCACACGATCGCAACCAATGCGCTTGCGGACGCGTGCACGCTCACGAATCCGCGCAAGCCGACGGTCGAGGACATGGAAAAGCTCCTCGCGTGCTGCTACTACGACACGGAAGTCGACTTCTAAAGACCGCGGCGCGTCGCGCCAATCATGGATACGCGAAAAAGACTCATTCTGCTTGGCGCGACGGGCTCGATCGGGCGCAGCGCGGCGGCGGTTGTACGGGAACACCCGGAGGCGTTCCGGATCGTCGCCGTCGCGGCGCTCCATTCCAAAGCGGCGTGCGAGGCGCTCGGGGTCGAATTCGGTGCGCGCGCCTATACGGGCGTTGACGCCGCGGTGCGCGCCGTGGAGGAGAATGACGCGGACATCTGCCTTGTCGCGACGGTGGGGCTGAGCGGACTTCGGCCGACCCTGCTGGCGATCGAGAAGGGGATGTCCATCGCCCTCGCGACGAAGGAGGTCATGGTCATGGCGGGGGAATTCGTCACGGCCGCGGCGCGTCGCAAGGGCGTGCGCTTTCTGCCGGTGGACAGCGAACATTCGGCGATTTTCCAGTGTTTGCAGGGCGGCGGGACGATCGACCGTCTGATTCTGACGGCTTCGGGCGGGCCTTTTCTCGACGCGCCCGCCGATCTGGCGTCCGTCACGCCGGCGCAGGCGTTGAACCATCCGCGCTGGAAGATGGGTCCGAAGGTCACCGTCGATTCCGCCACCATGATGAACAAGGGCTTCGAAGTGCTGGAAGCGCGCTGGCTTTTCGACGTGCCGGTGGATCGTATCGACATTCTGGTGCATCCGGAAAGCGTCGTCCATTCGCTGGTGACGTTCGTGGACGGCGCGACGCTCGCGCAGCTTTCGCCGCCCGACATGCGCGTGGCGATACAATATGCGCTCTCGTGGCCGGACCGTCTGCCGGCTTCGCGCGAAAAACTCGATTTGGCGGCGCTCGGTTCGTTGACGTTCCGCGCGCCGGACCCGCGGCGTTTCCCGTGTCTGCGGCTCGTCGAGGAGGCGTGCCGGCGGGGCGGGTGCGCGACGGCCGTTTTGGCGGCGGCGGACGAGTGGGCCGTGGCGGAATTCCTGGCGGGCCGCATCGGCTATGCAACGATTGCCGAAGCGGTCGCCTATGCGCTCGACCATGTCTCGCCGCGCGCCTGCGATTCCGTCGCCGCGGTCGAGGATGCCGCGCGCGAGACGGCCGCTTGCCTGAGGGCGCGCTATTCAAGCGCGATCTTGTGAAGAAGCCTGTCGCGGCGTTCCGCGCCGAGGGCCTGCGCGTCGGGTCCGCTATTCGCTCATCGACTGGCGCCATCCCGGCTTCACGATCGACGGCAAGCGTCCCCGGCGCCGCATCCGACGAACGGCGTGATTGCGCCAGCCTGCGAAGCGGGGGGGCTCCGTCGAGGGAATCGGCGTCCGACTCCGCATGGATGCACTAACGTTCCGCCGGGGCTTCAATCCGCTGTTTGCTTGTTTTGCGCTTGATTATTGTTTGAATGACGGTTTTGCGCAACTTGCACGCGGGACACGCCGCGCGCGCAGAAAACATCGCGCACGTGCTCCGCGCGTACGGCACGATACGGCGCAAATTCTCCACTCGAAGGCCTGGCGGCCGGAAAATTTCCGTCTTGCGTCGTGCCCGGGCGAATCGATTGGCCAGATACTCCTTCTCCTTGGAAGCGCAATATGGTATAATAGGCGACATGAAAATTTTGACGGGCATCCAGCCTTCGGGCAAGCTCCATTGGGGCAACTACTTCGGCGCGATGAAGTCCATGGTCGACCTCCAGAACAAGGGCGACCACCAGATGTTCATGTTCATCGCCAATTTCCATGCGATGACGACGGTGCGCGACGGCGCGGCGCTCCGCGCAAGCACGCGCGACGTGGCGCTCGACTATCTGGCGTGCGGGGTGGATCCGGCGAAGACGATCCTCTACCGCCAAAGCGACGTGCCCGAAGTGCAGGAACTGGCGTGGTACCTGTCCTGCCTGTGTCCGATGGGGCTTCTGGAGCGGTGCCACAGCTACAAAGACAAGCTTGCGCACGGTCTGGACGCGACGCACGGCCTTTTCGCCTACCCCGTCCTCATGGCGGCGGACATCCTCATCATGAACGCCGACCTCGTCCCCGTCGGCAAGGACCAGAAGCAGCATCTGGAAGTGACGCGCGACCTGGCGCAGAAGTTCAACAACGCCTACGGCGAGATCTTCCACCTGCCCGAGGGCTACATTCCGGAGACCGTCGCGACGATTCCGGGGCTGGACGGACAGAAGATGTCCAAGTCCTACCACAACACGATCGAACTCTTCGAGGATGCGAAGTCCATCAAGAAGAAAGTGATGTCCATCGTGACGGACTCGAAGGGCCTGGAGGAGCCGAAAACGCCGGAAGGCAACGCCATCTACGAACTCTACAAGCTCTTCGCCACGAAGGAAGAGGCGGACGAAATGGCGGCGAACTTCCGCAAGGGCGGCTACGGCTACGGACACGCCAAGAAGGCGCTTCTGGAGGCGTACCACCGCCTGTTCGACCCCTACCGCGCGAAACGCGAGGAGTTGGCGCGCGATCCGGCGACGGTCGAGGACATTCTGCGTGAAGGCGCGAAGAAGGCGCATGCGGCGAGCGGTCCGATAATGGAAAAGGTCCGCCACGCCGTCGGGCTGTGAACGGACTGCCGCGGCTGATTCTGGCGCCCCTGCGGGGGGTGACGGTCCGCGCGTTCCGCGAGACGTTCGCTTGTCTCCTGCGGGAAGCCGGCTTCGAAGAGGCGATCACGCCCTTTATCGCGGCGAATGCGGGCTACGACCCGTTGCGCGACGCCGAATTGCGGGGTGGGCGGGAGCGGGCGGGGCTCGCGCTGACGCCCCAGTTCATCGGCAAGGACCCCGCGGCGTTTCGCGCGGCGCTTTTGCGCATAAAGTCCGCCGGATACGAAACGGCGGATCTCAACTGCGGGTGCCCGTATCCGATGGTGCGCAACAAGGGGCGCGGCAGCGGGCTTTTGCGCACGCCGGAGGTTCTGCGGCGGATGCTGGAGGCGGGGTGCGAAGCGATGGGTCCGGGCCGATTTTCGGTGAAGACGCGTCTGGGGGTGGAGCGTGCGGACGAGCTTCTCGCCCTGATGCCGGTTTTCAACGAATTTCCCCTGCGTTTCTTGACGGTGCACGCCCGCACGGCGCGGCAGATGTACGAGGGCGCCTGCGATTGGGCGGCGTTCGAGGCGGTCCGAAAGGTCGCGAAGATGCCGGTCGTCCGCAACGGGGACGTCGCCGGGGCGGTTCCGGGGGAGCCGGTCATGGTCGGGCGGGCATTCGTCCGCGCACTGGGGGAGCGGCCCGGCATCGGCGGGTTTCTGGACGCCTACGTGGAGAATTCCCGCCGGGAACTTTCGGGCGACCACGCCGTCATCGGACGCGTCAAGGAGCTGCTGGCCTACTGGAAGGATTTGCCGCGCTGGCGGCGCCGGTGGCACGTCGCCAAGCTCGCCCGCACCTGCGCCGAAATCCGCGTGTGGTGAAACGGAAATTATGGTATAATAGAGGCATAGGATTGAAAATCAGCCAAGGAGAACAGAATGAATAGAAAAGAAGTTGTATCCGCCCTCGCTTTGGGCGCCTGTCTGACCGCCGCGTGGGCCGACCCGTTCGGTGCGCCGCCGGACGCGAAGCACGCGTGGGGCGTGCATGACGACAATCGTCCGCCGGTGAAGAAGATCGCGGCGCTCCCGGGCCAGGTTCCGTCCGACGCGAAGGTGCTTTTCGACGGCACGCCCGCGTCCATCGCGGCGAACTGGTGCGATTCGGCGGGCCAGCCGACGAAGTGGATCGTGGACGAAGCGGGCGATTTGATTTCCGTCCGCGGCGCGGGCTATATCTTCACGAAGGACAAGTTCTCGGACTTCCAGCTCCATGTCGAATGGGCGGCGCCGAAGAAGGTGAAGGGTTTCGGACAGGGTCGCGGCAATTCGGGCGTCTTCCTGATGGGCAACTACGAGATCCAGGTTCTGGATTCGTACGAGACGGACGCCGACGCGCCGGGCGGGAACAAGAACCCGAACTACTCGGACGGACAGGCGGGCGCGGTGTACGGACAGAATCCGCCGCTCGTCAACCCGTGCCGCGCGCCGGGCGAGTTCAACACCTACGACATCATCTTCCACGCGCCGATCGAAGACGCGCAAGGGAACGTGACGCGTCCGGCGACGGTGACGGTGCTCTTCAACGGCGTGGTCGTGCAGGATCACTGGCTTTTCGACGGTCCCACCGGCTGGCGCGGACGCTCTTCCTATGCCCGCAAGAGCGGGGATACGGGGCTCGCGCGCACGGCCAAGATGCCGATCGCGTTTCAGGACCACGGCAATCCCGTCCATTACCGCAACATCTGGCTGCGCGAACTGCCGCGTCCGGAAGACAACGTGACGCACGGAACCTACTACGCCAAGGAGGCGGACGTGGCGGTTTTGCGCGAGAAGACGGCCGAGAAGCTCGACGCGGCGTTTGACGCGACGTGGGGCCAGGCGCCCGTCGCGCGCAAGTACATCGAGGCGTTGCGCGTCGTCTCCTACGCCGCCAATCCGGAGCGCCTGGCGCGCGCCGCCAAGCTGGAGGAGGCGTGTTTGAAGGCGCTCGAACCGCTCACGAAGAAGAGCGAGATGGCTGCGCTTGGCGTCAGCGCGTTTGACATGGGGATGTACCTGAACGAACTTGTCCGGGCGGGAACGATTCCGGCGGACAACGCCGTTCTCGCCAAAGTCCGCACCCTGAAGTAAGGAACTTGGACGAGGCGCGCCCGACGCCGCGGCGGATCATCCCTTGAGGACGTCCCACGCGGCATTGAGGCGCGCCATCGTTTTTGTGGCGCGCGCCACGGTCTCGGCGTCCGCCCCGGCGGCGCGGAGGGTGTCGGGGTGGTATCGGCGGGCGAGGGCGCGGTAGGCGGCGTGTGCCTGCTCGCGAGTGGCCGTGGGCGGCAGCCCGAGCGTGCGCAGGGCCTTCGTCCGCGGCGTTTCGGCAAAACGCCGCGGCTGCGGACGCGCCGAGGCGGAGGCGTCCGCCCGGGGCGCGGCGAATTTGCCGGCGACGAGCCCGCCCAGCCAGGCGCCCAGCCACGCGCAGAAGAAGACGTTCCAGAGGGAGCCGCCGCGAAAGCCGATGATCGTGCCGACGAGCGCGCCGATGAACTTTGCTTTTTGCATATTCAAAGTATACCATATTATTGCGCCGAAAAAAATGGTATACTTGTAGCAATGAAGAAATCTCTTTTGGTTTTCGGCTTGCTGGCCTTCTTTTCGGCTTTCGCCGCGCCCGCCCCCAAAGTGGCGGTCGTCGCGCAGGAGCCCGGCTACTATACGGCGCTTTCGAAGCACATCGTCCGCTGGCTGGGCGGACAGAAAATCGCCGCCGCGCTGGCGACGCCCGCCACGCTCGGGAAGTCCCTGGCGAACGCCAAGCTCGCCTTTCTCGTCGGGTGCGACGACCCCGGCGAAAGTGAAATGCGCACGCTCGCGGACTACTGCCGGCGGGGCGGCAAACTCGTCGTCTTCTATTCCGCTTCCCCGAAACTGGCCGCGCTGATGGGTGTGAAGGTTCTCGGGTACAAGGCGGCGGACTATCCCGGACAGTGGAGCCGCATGGATTTCCGGGTGACGTTCCCCGAAGGGACGCCGGCGGCGATCCGGCAGACGTCCACCGTCCTGAAGCGCGCCGTGCCGCTGAAGGGGAAAGGGCGGATCATGGCGACGTGGTCCGACCGGACGGGGCGCAACACGGGCGACGCGGCCTGGATCTCGACGGCGCGGGGCTATTGGATGACGCACATCCTGACGGCGGACGGCGACGAGGACCTGAAAGCGCGCTTTCTGGGGGCGCTCACGGGGGCGGTCGCACCGGAACTCTGGTCCTACGCGGCCTACAAGGCGCGCCAGGCGAAGGAAGTCGCCGAGACGCGGCGTCTGGCTCTCGCCCAAAAGCCCCGGGCCGGCGAAATACACGCCGTGTGGGACCATTCGGGCTGCGGACTCTATCCGGGCGACTGGCCGCGCACGATCCGCCTCTTGAAGGAGTCGCACGTGACGGACCTCTTCGTCAACGTGGGCGGCGCCGGCTTCGCCCACTATGCCTCGGACGTCCTGCCGCGCTCGAAGACGTTCGACCAGGAAGGCGACCAGCTCAAGGCCTGCCTCGCCGCGGCGAAAGGTTCGGGCATCCGCGTGCACGCCTGGCTCCTGTGCTTCAACGCGACGCGCGCGACGCCTGCCCGGCTCGAGATTTTCCGCCGGAAAGGGTGGCGGCTCAAGACGGTGGACGGCAAGCTTTCGGAATACCTCGACCCCTCCAACGAGGAGGTGCGCAAGTATCTGCTGCGGGCGATAAGCGAGATCCGGGGACGCTACGCCGTGCAGGGCATCCATCTCGATTTCGTGCGGTGGTACGAGCGCAGCGCGCGTCCGGCGAACGCCGCGCTGTACGTTTCGAAGTTCGTGGCGGAAGCGCGGCTCATGGTGCGGCGTCCGGTCTGGCTGACGACGGCGGTCCTGGGGAAGTATCCTTCCTGCGTGGCGGCGGTGGGGCAGGATTGGGACGCGTGGCTTCGGGCGAATCTGGTGGATTACGCCGTGCCGATGGACTATGCCGAGTCCACGTCGCAGTTCGTCTCGTACCTGCGCCAGCACGCCGCCGACAGGAGCCACGCCCGCAAGATTCTCGTGGGCATCGGCGTGACGGCGAACGAATCGCGTCTTTCGGCGCGGCAGGTCATCGAGCAACTGTCGCTCGTGCGGCGGTACGGACTTCCCGGCGCGGCGCTTTTCGATCTGGACACGACGCTCGAGAAGAACATCCTGCCGTACCTGAAGATGGGGATCTGGTGACATGAAAACACGCAACGAAACCGCGCGCCGGGACGCGCCGCTGACGCACAAACCCGTAGAACTCGCCATCGTGGGCGGGGGCGCGGCGGGACTTTTCGCCGCATCCGTAGCCGCCGCGCGGCGCGTGCCCTGCATCCTGATCGAGCGCAAGGCGCGCCCGGGCTCGAAAGTGCTCATGACCGCCAACGGACGGTGCAACTTCACGAAGGACATCTCGGCGGAACGCTTCCTGGCGGACGTCGGACCGTGCGCGCCTTTCGTGGCGCGCGCCATCCGGGAATGTCCGCCGCGGCGGATCATCGCCGGGTTCGAGTCTCTGCGCGTGCCGGTGCGCCGCATGGCCGACGGACGGGTCTTCCCGGCGGACGGCAAGGCGACGACCATCGTCCACGCCTTCGGCGATCTTCTGCGCGACGAGGGGGTGCCGCTCCTGACGAACTGCCCCGTGACGGGCATCCAGCCGGTCAAGAACGGCTTCATCGTCGCCACGCCCAATTTCACGCTCTGGGCGAAGAACGTGCTTTTGGCGACGGGCGGGCTGAGCTACCCCAAGCTGGGCAGCGTCGGGGACGGACAGAATTTCGCGCGTGCGCTGGGCCACGCCATCGTCCCGTGCCGTCCGGGGCTGATCGGACTCGAGACGGACGACCCCCGCATCGTCCGCCGCGCCGGGCGCCGCTATGAGGATGGACGCGCCCGGGTCTATTCGAAGGAGGGCAAGCTCCTGTACGAGTACCGCGGCGAGGTGGACTGCGAGAGTTTCGGGCTTTCGGGCGCGGCCGTCTACAATGCGGAACGCTTCATCGTCCATGAGAACCTGCGGGATTATACGCTGGAAGTGTGGTTCGAACACGAGCGGCTGACGTTCGCGAATCTCAAGCCGCGTCCGCTCAAGGAGGCGATCGTCACGATCGGCGGCGTCGATCTGGCGGACGTCAATCCCGATACGATGGAATCGTGGCTGGTCCCCGGACTGTATTTCGCCGGCGAGGTCCTGGATATCGACGGACCGACGGGCGGCTACAATCTGACGCTCGCGTTCGCAACGGCACGCCGCGCGGTGGAAAGTGTCCGTGCGCAATTGGACGCAAGAGATGTCGGTGGGCGGACGGATGTCCTGCACGAGTCGCCGCGGACAAGGCGAAGCCGCTAAACCCGAAAATCGCACTTGAAAGGCCGGAATCGGGGCGGCGTCCTGTTTTTTCAAGGTGGAAATGGATTTGCCGTTTTCGCTAAAAACCGGGGCGGCCCGTGCGACCGCCCTCGTTTCGCCCGTCCGGCACGCCCGAATCGGGTGTTCAGATGCCTTGAAACGGCGATGCCGTTGCGCCGGAACGGGGTGGCCGCCTCGCCGATGGAGTAAACTCCGAGGGGCGGCAAAAGGCTTCGCGCGCCCCGCCCAAACTTTTGCCGAGAGGTCCTCCAATCCTGCCCATCCTGTAAATCCTGTCTAAAAGTTGAAACTCGTTAAGCCCTCTGTCCCCTCCCCTAATCTACAATTCTACAGCTCTACACGGCTAAATTCA
>ERZ808258.791-NODE-791-length-10865-cov-3.782054_pt1 | contig 10865 bp, 11 predicted proteins | sample MGYA00521280_ERZ808258 | MGnify/ENA primary metagenome ERZ808258 (study PRJEB31516, sample SAMN03275585) | gut metagenome | biome: mammalia-associated habitat; material: feces | host: Papio cynocephalus | place: Kenya | collected 2012-07-19 ...
AGCATTCGAGGACTACTTCGAGATCATCGGAATGAACCCTAATCTCGACAGGAAGCAAAGGCCTCGCGCGTGCTAACGCGCGCGAGAGCCTGGGCTGAACCTGTGAAAAAGGAGACAATTGACACCAGGCGATTCCAGGCCCGGATGCACCCAATCAGAAGGCCGGATGCGCCTCAGATAGATGCGATCGGATGTGTTTTACGACACAAACGGGTACCGATCGCCTCGAAAATCTCTATGGAGAGGGGTTCCCAATTACTGTAGAGGACTTCTTTGACGCCACCTTTCCTTCTGACCACGGTTGCTGTCAAATGGCTCAGTGATTCGTTGATGGTTTTCGTCGAAGGGCGGCTCTTCACGCTGGTCTTCACCCCTTTCACGGTACGGATCGAAGGCTTCGGCTTGATGTCCGCCCTTGCCATCGACAGCACGGCTTCCGTCAATAAGGCCAGCACAAGGGATCCGATGACGGATTCCCCGCGCCATACACGCATAGGCTTGATGCCGGAGATCTGCTTGAACGACGAGATTGTGTGCTCGACGATCACTCTGCCGCGGTACAGATCCAACGCCTCCTTCGCTGTCAATTCGACACTGGATTCGAGTTTGAAAATTCCGGCGGAGGGCCCCATCATGCGCTTGATCTCCGCGGCGCGATCCTTATCGGTGAACTCGTCTATGACGCTCTGGACCGTGACTGTGACATCGTATTTGACGAACGGAAGATCCTTCGTTGTGACCATCTCGCTCTTCGGTATCTTGCCTGCCATGATCTTTCTGGTGGTTTCCATGCGCCTGTCGAACCTACGGTTCGCCGTGGCGAGCTTCTTCGCGTACAGAGCCTCGTTGAAGAACAGATACGATGTCCTCCCTGAATCGGCAAATACCGTCTTGGTGCACCAAACGCCAGGTTCCACGAGGGTCCAATCATCGCGATCGGCGGCCTTCACTTTGTCGCTATGGTTGAGCTTCTTGCGGGTGATATAGTTGTGGCCGAGTCCGCAGATGAGGTCGGTATTGAATTTGGAGGCTCCTCCGTTATCCAGAACGATCCATCTGGTGAGCTTGGTGCATTCCTTCAATTCTGAAAGGTCCGCCCCTTCCTTGAAGGGGCGGGGCTGCTCGTTCTTCCTGCGCTTCTCCGGAGGCTTCCATTCCTCCAGGTATTCTGCGTATTCGTTCAGCTTCCCGGTATCGAGCAGAGAAAGGATCTCAGGAAGCGAATGCGCGTACTGCTCCTCGTCTGAGGCTTCTCCGCTGAATGCACCGACGTAGAAAGGTATCTTGGTCGTCTGATAGACGGCCATCATGAATTCGGTCTGCATCCCTTCCGGGTTCTTGTCCCTGGGGTGCCCTACTCCTGCCAGATCCCCGTAGTCGCTTTCGCGTCTGACGGCGGAGCCGTCGACAGCGATAGCGTCATCATCGATATCGAAGTTCCGCCTCACGCCATCGAACAACTGCTCGATGATTTGAACGCGGTTCTCTCCGAGGATCTGTAATGCGCGATTGAAAGTGCGTTGGGATTGGGGGCCGCTGAGGCCTATCAGATCGTGCACTTCGGAGCCCTCGGTCCAATCGGCGCATGACTGGAGAGAATTGTCTTGATTGTGAAGACTGTGCACGCACATGCATCTCACAAGAGGCGCTAACGGCTCCCCTTTGATCTTGAACCCGTTCAGGAGATCGTTCATTCCGATGATCTCGAAATAGTCTTCGAACGCTTTGAACAGGCCTATGGGAATCGATATATTGCCGTCATCCTTCCCAGGGCATGCCGGCTGGGATGTAAGGTTGGTTTGCATGAAAGCCCGAAGTCCTTCCGGCACTTCTCGCTATCGTCATCGAGCGGATTTCTCAACACGTGCTTCGTTCGCGCGCAGGCGTACGCGCGAGACCTTTGCTTCCTGTCGAAATTAGGATAAAACATTTTTCAAGCGAGTTTTTCAAAAATTTACACGTTTTTCAATGGAGTTTTAGATTATCCGTCACGTTTTTCAATGGTGTTTGAGCATGTAGCCTACTGCAATATAGTAACGCTACAGCATGCCGCTTCGACGAAACGACGTCGCCTGTTGATGAAAAAACCGGGCACCGAAATAAGACGGAGCCCGGCTATCGGGTTTCTATAATCACTTGACGATATCGAAGACCTTGGACTCCTTCTCTATCGCCTCGGCGATATTGGGATCCAGATCGGGAGCGTCCTCTCCGGGCTTCAGCACGTTGTATGCCACCAGGACGGATGCGAGCTTGGGATCGTCCTCGAGACCGTAGTCCTTCCTGATCATCAGATCGCATGTCGGCGCCGGACTGCAGGAAATGACATCCTTGCATCCGTTGCTCGGATTGAGCTCCGGGAAGGAAACAGGAGGCATGACGAAGGATTCGGAACCGTCTGCCGGAACCGTGGGGAACATGATGAAGCCGTCGGACAGCCAGACGACATCCTCCATGTTCGCGTACTTCTGAGCTGTGAAGGGGAAAACCTCCACGCCGAGGATGTCTCCGCTTCCGGATTCCAACACCACGGTGGGCTCGGGAGGCGGTCTGAACCTGGGATCCTTCACGATGCAGATCACGCGGTCCCTCTTCAGAGCCTCGGCGAATCCCCTGTTATCCACGGTGATATTGCCCATGGCGCGGACCTTGGACTCCTCCTCCTTCATCCTCTCGAGGAGAGGCTTGTCCAGATAGAACGCATGGACGACGCCTCTCATGTGGCGCACTATCTCCAGCGGAACATCGCCGGGTGCGTCGACTTCACCAGTCATGCGGATTGTATCGGATGAATCGATTCAAATGGTTTTCGTCCAACAGGGTGGGAAGGCGCCGCGAAGCATCCATCGCGACGCCTTGCCGGATATCACTTGATATCCACGATCTCGCCCGGCTGGACGAAGTGTATGGTGGAGTCCCTCTTGAGTCCGAGGTCTCCGGCGACCTCCAGGGCCTTTATGATCCCTGCAGGAACAGGACATGCCGTATGGGGGATGGCCTCGTCGGCGAGCCTGTAGACCTCCGATTCGGAGAACTTGGCCTCCACCTCCGAATACGGGCTCATGGGCTCTATGCTCCACGACATCTTCAGGATGTTCGGGCAATCGCTGCGTATGTGGATCTCGACGAGGCCCATATCGTTCTCGAAAGCAGTGATGAGAGTCTTCATCTTGCATACGCCGGCATCCACCAGCACCTCTACCTTCTCACTCATTGTCGTCACTCCTCAGTCTTATCAGATTATTCACTCCGGCCATGGTCCTGACGTCCACGACGCCGATGACCGCGACCACGCGGTTCTCCATCTCGATAGGAGTCACGATGACCCTTATCCCCTTGTAGGGGCCCGACGGAGCGATCCTCCTGATCGTGGTGCCCGAAGCCATGACCTCGTCCAGAACAGGACCGTTGTAGGCGTTGTCGATGACGGCTCCGTTCTCGATCCTGAACCCTAGATTGTCCCTGCTCATGGCGCAAACTGGAAGGCCTCCGACCAGATCGTGGATGGCGAACGCCAGGGAGACCAGCTCGTTGCTGGTGTTCTTCGGGATGAAGATGTCCTTCATGTCGCGGTTGAACTGCAGACCGCCCATTATCGTCAGGCCGGCGGTGACCGCGCCCATCTCGGCGACAGCGAGATTTGGGCCCGTGCCTATGATCACCACATCATCGTTGCGGAGATCGAACTTCGCCATGACCTTGGACGAGACATCGTGTTCTACAGGATACTCGGATCCGGGGAACGTCAGCTTGCCTCCGGAGAAAACCAGAGTGGTGGCGCCGGTGGCGCCGGACTTGATGGCGGCGTCCCTCTCCTCGCTCCCGTACCTGACGTCCTTCGCCCGTTTGGGAACGCGGACGGCATAGTCGAAATCCCCTATCGTGCGATCGCTGATGTCCAGCTCGGCCCCGTCCATGTGGTAGCGGTTCTTGAGATCGCGACCCGTATCGGTCAGGAGGATCCCGCTCTTGCCGATTGTAATCAGACCCTGGTCCTGGAGGATCGAGAGTATGGTCCTGGTGCTGCCCTCGCCGATCGATAGCAGCTGCGAAAGCCTCTTCCTGCCGACGGGATTCGTGCTGTCCAGGCATTCGATCGCCTTCCAGATGTGGTAGTCGTTGAACTTGGGGATAGGCCCCCCAAGCCTGCTCGCCCTCTGAATCATGTGGATGAATCGTACAACCATATTAAATATGATTCTAGAAAAGGACAGCCCTGCCGAAGGCCGCGCAGGGAATCGACGGATACCCGGCATGGCATGCTCTCGGGATGCGCGGTTAACACGGGATGACTGCGGATGCAGTTCGGGTAGGCTTTATATCAACTCGAGTTCTCGTCCAAGCATGGCTCATGAATCCGCGGAGCTTCTCGTCGTGGAGAACGTCTCCAAATCCTACGACGGGAAACGCGTCCTCAACGATTTCAGCGTGACACTGAAGACAGGCGACATTCTAGGTCTCATCGGCAAGAGCGCCTCCGGAAAGAGCGTGCTCATACACATGCTGAGGGGGAGCGAGGAGTACGCACCCGATTCCGGCAGGGTCCTGTACAACGTCAACCGCTGCTGCAGATGCGGACATCTAGACCTTCCCTATCCCGGAACACCGTGTACCGTCTGCGGCTCCGATACCGAGACCCTCTCCGTGGACTTCTGGTCTCTGAAACCGGACGACCCGCTGAGACAGGCCGTGAAGGCAAAGATCGCCATCATGCTCCAGAGGACGTTCGCCCTGTTCGGCGACATGTCCGTCATAGAGAACATCATGGAGGCCATCCCGGAGGAGATCAAGGGGGATGCCCGCGTCCAGCGCGCGATAGACCTGCTCGAGCTCGTCAACATGACCCACAGGACCACCCATATCGCCAGGGACCTCTCAGGAGGCGAGAAGCAGAGGATCGTCATGGCCAGGCAGCTGGCGAAGGAGCCTCTGTTCTTCCTCGCCGACGAACCCACCGGCACTCTGGATCCGGCGACCGCCGAGATCGTGCACGAGGGCCTGGTCGGATACGTCAAGGAGCACGGCATCTGCATGGTCTTCGCATCCCATTGGCCCGAGGCCGTCGAGAGGATGAGCGACACCGCCGCCCTCCTGGACCACGGGAACGTCCTGAAGATGGGATCCCCCAAGGAGATCTCCGAGCTGTTCATGAAGGACTACACCTTCGTGGAGGAGAAGAAGCCCGGCCTGATCGGAGAGTCGCTCATCGTCCTGAACGATGCAAAGAAGCACTACTTCTCCGTCGTCAGAGGGGTGGTCAAGGCCGTGGACGGCGTGACGTTCGACATCAAGGAGAGGGAGATCTTCGCCCTCGTCGGATACTCCGGAGCTGGAAAGACCACCACGTCCAGGATGATCGCCGGGATGACCCCCGCCACGTCCGGAAGCGTCAAGATCAGGATAGGAGACGACTGGGTCGACATGTCCGAAGCCGGATTCGACGGAAAGGGGAGAGCCACCCCGTACATAGGATTCCTCCATCAGGAGTACTCCCTGTACCCGTTCGACACGATCCTCCAGAACCTCACCACGTGCATCGGGATGAAGATGCCCGCGGAGCTCGCCAAGATGAAGGCGATCCAGGTCCTTCTGAGCGTCGGATTCGACAAGGCGGATATCGAGAAGATCCTGTACTCCCGCCCAGACGCCCTCTCAGTCGGCGAGCAGCAGAGGATTGCCTTCGCGCAGGTGCTCATCAAGGAGCCGCGCATCATCATCCTCGACGAGCCCACCGGAACCATGGACCCCATCACGAAGACCATCGTCGCCAAATCCGTGCTCCGCGCCAGGGAAACCCTCGGAGAGACGTTCATCGTCGTCAGCCACGACATAGACTTCATCCTCAACATCAGCGACCGCGCCGCATTCATGAAGAACGGCAAGGTCGTGGCCATAGGGGACCCGAAGACCGTGCTCGAGGAGTTCGGCATGGAGCCTAGGCCCGAAGGAGAGTGATCCCGTGAAGCAGAAGATGGGGAGGCACCTCAGCTTCGTCGAATGCAGGGAGTCGATGGGTCTCGGAGTGGGCGGCGGCCTTGCCGCCAGAGCGACCATCTCGGAATCGGGAAGGGACGTCGTGGCTGTGGCCATGGGCCCCGGAAGGAGGCACATCACGAAGCCCGTGTGCGAGATCACCTATTGCCTCAGGGAGGAGGGGATAGACACCAGCGTTCTCGTCCTCAACGCCGGAGGAGGCGTTCCTCAGGATGCTCCCGATGTCACCACGGGGACCAAGTTCGGACTGGACCCCGTCGAGGCGGACCGCATGTCCCAGTTCAAGGTCCTGCTGATCCACCTGGGCAACGTCCGCGCCCACATCATCTACAAGGCGAGGCTCATCCTCAGGAACGTCGACATGCCCGCCATCATAGTCACGCAGTGCCCCGTGGACTTCGAGGACTTCGCCGCGATAGGCGTGAAGACATCCAGGGTCATGCCCCCGGACGACAAGATCCAGACCAAAGGCGAGATAGTCGAGATAGTCACCGGCGTCGTCAGAGGGGTCACCGTGGACCAGGCCAAGCTCGACGAGATCGTCTCCAAGGTCCAGTCCATGCTACCCGACAGGAACGGGAGGGAGCCTCAATGAAGGTCCTGGTCAACGGCAAGGAGAAGACGCTGAGGGCCGGAACGACGATCAGGAAGGCGATCGAAGGGGAGCCCTACGAGAAGGGCAGCCTGGTGGCCGTCCATCTGTCCGAGGAGCACCTCGTGGACGTGACCAGCGATTTCGAGATCGAGACCCCGTCGGGAGTGATGGTCCTGCGCCTCAACGACAGCCCCGAAGCTAATCTGTGGAGGAAGGCCGTCGTCGAAGGCGACGCCGAGCTGACGGCGAGATGGGTCACGCACGACATCGTGGCGTTCGGCAGCTTCCCCACCGGGATCGAGGTCGACAGAAGCGAGCACCTGTACAGGACGTTCGACTGCTTCCTCTCCCTGGGCGGATTCGACAACAGCACCACGTACATGATGATCGCAAGGGACGACCACCGCGGATCCTACGGCGCCGGTTCGGCCGTGATCGGAAGGATCACGGTCGGAAGGCACCTGCTGGACGCCGTGAGGGAGGGCGATTCCATCGTGGGCATCCGTCCGATGACCTCCGAGACCAGCACGGAGAACGTCAACGTCACCGATGACCTCTCCTTCAAGCTGGAGGAGGGGTACAGGGTGGAGACGTTCATGGAGCTCTCGCTCGACGAGGCCTCTCCGGCATCCGCCGAGCAGGCGATAATCCTCTCGAAGGAGGGGAGCTTCAGGATAACCGAGGCCACGGGAAGCTACGTCGCATGCTCCGAGGACATGGACGTGGACATACCTGCCGAGGACGTGCGCGTCCGCGAAGCGGGAGCCGTCACCGTCAGGAACAGCGGGAAGGGCAAGGGCAGGCTGTACATGTACCGCCAGAGGCGCCAGCTCATGGACTCCCACAACCACGCCGGAACCGTCACCAAGGGCCTCGCGATGCTCAGATACGCTCCTGCGGGATCGTCCATAACGGTCCGCACCGAGCCCGCCAGGATACTGGCGGTGGGCATGACTCAGAAGGAGGGGGAGGAGTTCCTCCGCGGCAGGGGGATATCCTGCACCCGCACAGGGGACGTCTCCGACGATGCGATCATAGCGGAGCAGTCTCCCGAAAGGACCCTCGATGCCCGCGGTGCGGGTGCGGTCGAGACCTTCGGAGTCCCGCGCGAGAGGGTGTTCAAGGTCAGCATATCCGACAAGGACCCCATAAGCGCCAGATACTTCAGGAAGGTCACGGGCCTCAGCCACAAGCCGGTTGGATCGATCAAGGTCCAGTTCACGTTCGAAGGGCTTCCCATGGTCACGTTCTACGGCGACGAGATGCGCGGCAAGGACCTGTATCCCCAGGATCCGTTCAAGAAGGTCAGGAAGGGGGACATCGGCGTTACCAACCAGTCCAGGCCCCATCACGGCCTCATAGGCATTAGGCTGCAGGACAGCAAGGATTTCGGGCCCACCGGAGAGGAGGCGTACGGAACGAACATAGTCGGAAGGTTCGACGACGACCTCGACAGGCTGATGGACGGCCTGAAGGAGGAGGACGTCGTCTACATCACGGAGGAAACGCTATGAGCGAGGAGAGGGAGACCAGGCTTTTCATGATATCACCGAGCTCGCGCCTCACGCCGGACCAGCTGGTCCGCCTGGTGCACTCGCTCGGGTTGGGAGCGACCGTCAAGGAGACCTGCTACGGATGCCTCGTCGAGGGATCCGCGGCGCTGGTCGCGGAGATACGCGACGAGGTCAGGAGCAGGTATCCGTACGAGGTGTTCACCAAGAGGAGGGCGTACAGGTGCAGCGACCCTGTGAGATGCAGGGCGCAGCACGGGACCAGGCCGGGCTACGCGCAGCTGGAGCTCGAATGGGCCGCCCTTCCCATGATCTCCCGCGGACTGGAGGAGGTCGACGCCGGAGCCGCGTACAAGGAGGCTCCGGAGAAGAAACGCATTCCCGTAAACGAATTCAAGAAGATCTGCGAGGTGCAGCGATGAAGGTTTTCATAGACCCCCCGAACAGCCTAATCCTGTTCGATCTGGTGGAGAGGTTCGGACACGAGCCCCTCAGCGCCATGGCCGCCATTCAGGAGAAGGTCGACAACCTGGAGGTCGAGATGCCTCCTATGAACGTGACCCTGGACGATGTCATCAAGGGCCTCAAGTACGCGGGAGTGGAGGTCCCGTCCGGAGTCAGAGGAAGACTGGCGGTATGGGGTCCGCTCGTAGAGGAGGCGGATGCCGCCATCGTCATGGAGGACTGCCCGTACAGCTTCGGATGCGTGGGATGCGAGAGGTCCAACCTCATGCTCCAGTATCTGATCAAGAGGCGCGGCATCCCCGTGATGCACTGCAGATACCCCGACAGCCAGGAGGAGGCGACCAACTTCGTCGCCCAGGCCAAGGAGTTCCTGGAGGGATTGGAATGACTATCAAGATCGCGCAGCTCTCGTGCGGAACCGAGTACAGCGGAGTCCAGTACGAGATCGACAAGGCGGCCAGGTCCGTCGGAGGCAAGATGGTGTACCCCGATGTCTCCGCCGACGACATAGACAGAGCGGTGAGGGAGTTCGGCTTCACGCCCAGGTCCCCCCAGCTCAAGCTGATGATCGCCAGGGCGGTGTCCCTGGCAGAAGGAAGGTACGACGCGGACGCCGTCTTCATCTGCACGTGCTTCAGGTGCGCCGAGGCCGCGCTGGTGAGGAACGAGCTCAGGAGGTTCATCCAGGAGCACACGAGGCTCCCGGTGGTCACGTACTCGTTCACGGAGAGGCTGAAGGCCTCGCAGCTCCTGACCAGGATGGAGGCCCTCGTCACCATCGTGACCAGGAAGGAGCTGCTCGCCAGAGAGAGACAGACCGGTCTCACGGCCGGACTGGATTCCGGATCGTCCACCACCAAGGCCGTCATCATGCAGGACAACAAGATCATCGGAAAGGACTGGACGCCGTCGGGAGACGTCGTCAAATCCGCCACCCAGGTCCTGGAGAACGCGATGAAGATGGCCGGAGTGGAGCTGAAGGACATCGAGGCCATAGGCACCACCGGATACGGAAGATTCACCCTCGGAGAGCACTTCAAGGCCAAGCTGGTCCAGGAGGAGCTCACCGTTAACTCCAAGGGCGCCGTCTGGCTGGCGGACCGCCAGAGAGGCGAGGCGACGATCATCGACATCGGAGGAATGGACAACAAGGCCATCACCGTCAGGGACGGAGTCCCCGACAACTTCACCATGGGCGGAATCTGCGCCGGAGCATCCGGCAGGTTCCTGGAGATGACCGCCAGAAGACTCAAGATCGACGTCACGGAGCTCGGGCAGCTGGCCGACAAGGGCGATTGGAGGAACGCCAAGATGAACTCCTACTGCTCCGTCTTCGGCATACAGGACCTGGTCACCCTGCTGGGCGACGGGAAGAGGTTCGAAGACGTCGCGGCGGCGGCCTGCCACTCTGTAGCGGAGCAGGTGTACGAGCAGCAGCTCCAGGAAATCGACGTCAGGCGTCCGATAATCGAGGTCGGAGGGACATCGCTCATCTCCGGACTCGTCACCCAGGTCGGAGAGGTCCTCGGAGAGAGGCCCATAGTCCCTCCCGACTCCCAGTACATCGGAGCCGTCGGCGGAGCCCTGCTGAGCTCCGGATTCCTGTGAGGCGATCCGATGGAGATAGAGACGGTCGGATCCGACCCATACGGAACGGAATCCTATCGCAGGCTCTTCGACGAGACGATGAACGACCTGGACAAGGCCGTGTCCATCGAGCGCGCCAGGCTGGTGCTGGACCCCGGGACCCCGCTGTTCGTCTTCAGCATAGCCATGAAGGCGGCCCCGGGATCGAAGACCATCGGAGACGTCGCCACGGTAAGGGACGATGTTGGCGGAGCTCATGTCACCATACGCGAGGAGCGCTACGCCCCGAGCATCCTGAAGAGCCTGTTCGACATGTTCGGAAGGCAGAGGATCGTCCAGCAGACGAGATTCGATCTCAACGTCACGGACGCCAAGGAGACCGACGTCTCGCCTCTCCCGGTATCGTCCGGAGAGGAGGACGTCCGCGAGATGATGGCCGCCCTCTGGAGGACCATGCCCGAGGGCATCAAGAACAGGAAGACCTTCGTCACCGGCAGGATAATCACCGTGGTCGCCACGGAGGAGATCCTGCGCCCGGAGATGATCGTCAGGGGCATGGAGGAGCACAAGCTCATGGGAGGCGATCCGCGTGTTTGAAGTGCTGATGTACGACGGAGGGGTGTACCGCTCCGACGAGCTGTACGGCATCATAGAGGATGTCGGAGGAGTCGTGCTCCAGAAGTTCCGGAGCTCCCAGATGCTCACGGTGATCA